>ERZ780195.2000-NODE-2000-length-14880-cov-2.331804_pt1 | contig 14880 bp, 7 predicted proteins | sample MGYA00511017_ERZ780195 | MGnify/ENA primary metagenome ERZ780195 (study PRJEB29588, sample SAMEA2159974) | human gut metagenome | biome: human gut; feature: human-associated habitat; material: faeces | place: Denmark | collected 2008/2010 ...
CAGCCGTTATTTTCCGGGTAAAGTGCACTATTGTGCCGATTTGGATGTGAAACATAAAGGTGGGAAAGTGATAACTGCCAATGACACGTTGCTTAGCGTTCAAGGAGCCAGTGAACTTACATTGTATATCTCGATGGCGACTAACTTTGTCAACTATAAAGATATATCGGGCGATCCGTATCAACGGAATAAAGCTTATTTGAAAAATGCAGCGAAAGATTATAGTAAAGCGAAAGCCGCTCATATTGCTGCTTATCAGAAACAATTCAATCGTGTAACTTTGGATTTGGGTGAAACTTCCCAAGCCAATAAGCCGATGGATGTACGTATCAAGGAATTTTCTTCATCCTATGATCCGGCATTGATAGCATTGTATTTCCAGTATGGACGTTACTTATTGATTTCATCTTCACAGCCCGGATGCCAGCCCGCCAACTTGCAGGGCAAATGGAATCATAACCCGGGACCTCCCTGGAGCTGCAATTATACAACGAATATTAATGCTGAAATGAATTACTGGCCGGCGGAAATCACCAACTTGGCCGAACTTCATAAACCATTCATCCAGATGGTACGTGAATTGAGCGAGAATGGGCGTGAAGCTGCCAGTCGAATGTATGGTTGTCGTGGCTGGGTGTTGCATCATAATACGGATTTGTGGCGTATGACGGGTGCGGTGGACCGTCCTTATTGTGGGACATGGCCTGTGGCTAATGCATGGCTTTGCCAGCATTTATGGGACCGTTATTTGTTTTCCGGTGATAAGAAGTATTTGGAGGAAGTATATCCGATGATGAAAAGTGCTTCGGAATTCTTTGTCGACTTTCTGGTACGCGACCCGAACACGGGTTATCTGGTTGTCACTCCTTCCAACTCACCCGAGAATTCTCCGCGCTGGATAAAGAAGAAAAGTAATCTTTTTGCAGGAATCACGATGGATAATCAGTTGGTTTTTGATTTATTTTCAAATACATGCGAAGCTGCCAAAGTGCTGAACGCAGATACTGATTTTTGTGATACATTGAAGAATATGCGCCGGCAGTTGCCTCCGATGCAGGTAGGGCAGTACGGACAATTGCAGGAATGGTTTGAAGACTGGGATCATCCTAATGATCGTCACCGGCACATCTCTCATCTTTGGGGGCTATATCCCGGTTATCAGATTTCTCCTTATCGTTCTCCGGTACTCTTTGAAGCGGCAAAAAACACATTGATACAACGGGGAGATCCTTCTACCGGTTGGTCAATGGGATGGAAAGTTTGTTTCTGGGCCCGTATGCTTGACGGGGATCATGCTTATCAGTTGATAAAGAATCAGCTGACTTATGTCAGCCCTGAAATACAAAAAGGACAGGGAGGCGGAACGTATCCTAATTTATTCGACGCGCATCCACCTTTCCAAATAGATGGTAACTTCGGTTGCACGGCTGGTATTGCCGAAATGCTGGTGCAAAGTCATGATGGTGCGATTCATCTGTTGCCTTCATTGCCTTCGGAATGGAAGAGCGGGACAGTGAAAGGGTTGCGTGCCCGGGGAGGTTTTTTGATTGATGAATTGACTTGGAAGGACGGTAAGCTGGTAAAAGCTGTGTTACGTTCGGAAACCGGAGGCAATCTGCGCCTGCGCTCTTACTGGAAATTGGCTGCTGAAGGAGCATTGCTCTGGAGGAACAGAAGAAGGAAGAGGAAGCGAATCCGAACGCATTATTTAAAGTACAGCAAATCTCACGCCCGATGATTAGTGAAAAAGCGCCTTTAAAAGGAGTGGCATTACGTGATACTTATTTGTATGATGTGGATACACGCGAAGGAGAGGTGATTATTGTTACAGTAAAATAAGACATTCTATATAAAAAGTCCACGCTTTTGCATAAATAATGAGTGGAAAACAGATGTAAAAGTGTGACTTTTGTAACATCAAAAATGAAACAAATTAATCAAGATAATACTATGGATGTACAAAGACATTTATTTTTGAGAAGATGCTTTGCGTATATATGTTGCTTGCTCTTGTGCTTTATAACGGCGACAACAGTATATGCACAGAAGGTATCTGTGAAAGGAACGGTGGTGGATACCAACGGCGATGCTATTATTGGTGCTAGTGTGAAGGTGTTGAAAAAGTCCTCCGTCGGTACAATTACCGACTTGGATGGAAATTTCACTTTGTCTGTTCCCGAAGATGCAACAAAGTTGGAAATTAGTTTTGTAGGAATGAAATCAGTTGTTGCGACTGTGAAACCGGGCAAACATCTGAAAGTTGTGTTGGAAGAAGACAATCAGACTTTGGACGAAGTGGTAGTGGTAGGATACGGAACCTCACGTCGCGGAGATTTGACCGGTGCGATTTCTTCAGTGAGTGAGAAGGTTTTGAAGGATATTCCGATAACTTCTGCGGCTGCGGCTATTACAGGAAAACTGGCAGGTGTGAATGTAGTGGCTACTGATGGATCGCCCGATGCAACAATCCAGATTACAGTGCGTGGCGGTGGTTCTATTACCCAGGACAATTCACCGTTATATATTGTTGACGGTTTTCAGGTGAGTAATATCAATGATATTCCTCCCGGTGATATTCAGAGCATTGATGTTTTGAAAGATGCTTCTTCTACCGCCATTTATGGAGCTAAAGGTGCGAACGGCGTTATTCTTGTTACTACAAAAAGCGGTAAGGCGGGAAAAACAGAAGTCTCATTCAATGCTCACTGGGGTGTCAGTAATGTGTATAATCTGACGGGGGTACTTTCACCTTACGAATACTACTGTTTTCAGAAAGAGCTTGATCCGGGCACCTCTCTGACCAGTAGCATTAATTCGATGTATGGACGTTGGGACGACCGCAATATTTATCGTTCGGTAGAAGGCACGAACTGGCAGGATAAAGTATATGGAAACACCGGATTCAAACAAAGCTATAACGTTGGTATAACAGGAGGAACGGATGCTACATTGCGTTATAATTTGAGTTATACGCGGGATGATGAGAAGTACATTATGCTCAACTCCAATTATGTGAGGGATAACTTGAGTGTGAAGATGGATAAAAAGTTGAGTAACAAATTGAAGTTTGAGTTTTCCAGCCGTTTGACTAGAATGGTGATTGACGGTGCGGGTACCAATGGAGGTAAATTGAGAGATGCCGTTCTTTTCTCGCCAATCAACAGCCTTGCAAGTATAGATGCGGGAGATGCTTTGGGGGGTGAAATTGATTACTCGGATGATGCATTGTTATCATCATTGAATGATCCTGTATATAATACGGTGAATGAGTATAAGAAGCAAAACCAGTTTTCTATGACTTATAATGCCGGCTTTAACTGGGAAATTGTTAAAGGATTGACTTATCAGCTGAAAGGTAGTTACGCATATACTTATAATTATACCGATAATGTCTGGCTAAAGAAAACCGGAGAGTCGAGTTCCAACGCTGGTCAGCCCGTAGCCAAACGTACGGATGAGAAAGGTGCACGATGGAACTTGCAGAACATATTGAGTTACCGGTTCTCTCTGAAAAAGAATCACCGCCTTGATCTGATGGCCGGACATGAAATGGTGAGTAATTACAGAAATCAGATGATTGCCTCATCCAAATATTATCCTATGGATTTTACGGCGAGCGAAGTGTTGGCTATGTGGAACTATGGAGAATCCCAACCAACGTATACCACTCTTGGTGAACCTTCCCGTACGGCATCTTACTTCGGTCGTTTAAACTATGCTTTCAAAGACCGGTACATGTTCACTTTTACAGCCCGTGCCGACGGAACGAATGTGTTCGCTCCTGAAAACCGTTGGGGATTTTTCCCGGGTATGGCATTGGCATGGCGCATTTCCCAGGAAAAATTTATGAAGCAGACGGAAGACTGGCTGGATAATCTGAAACTTCGTGTGAGTTACGGGTCAGTTGGTAATGCGCGTGTCAATTCATACTGGAGACAGGATTATAAAATGGAATCTTCTGCCAATAGGCAATATTATCTGAATGAAACAGTACAGAGTGCCCTGAAATTGCAGAACACCTTGCGGAACGAGAATCTGACTTGGGAGACGAAGTTATCCTCTAATGTGGGAATAGATGCCAGCCTCTTTAATAGCCGTTTGAATGTGACGGTTGACTTCTATAATGATATAACGAAAGATTTAATCTTACGCATGGATCTTCCTTCAAATTCGGGATATGAATATCAGTATCAGAATGTAGGCCGCAGTACGAACAGGGGAGTTGAACTTACGCTTAGCGGAACGATTATCAATAGTAAAGATTTCTATCTGGGCGCTAACTTCAATATTCTCTCTTAATTTCCAACTGAAAAATCCATAGATATCATTCAATAAAAATATAGTGAATAAACTGGATGGAACGGCAACCGTATTGAGTGCGCAATCCAACTGGCGACCGGATATCGGCTCTGATGATTTTCGTGCTATTGTAGGTCAGGCGGTAGGACAGATTTATGGTTTCGAAGTAGAGGGCTTTTATTCTGTAGACGACTTTACGTTTGATGAGAATACGAAAAAATGGATACTGAATGAAGGGGTAGTAGACGACAGGGCTTTGTTCTCTAATGACCTGCCTAACTTTGGTCCTGGCTTTATCAAACTGAAGGATCAGAATAATGACGGTGTGATCGATGCGGATAATGACCGTAAAGTGATCGGTAGTGTACAGCCAAAGCATATTGGCGGATTCGGGCTGAATGCTGCATGGAGAGGGTTTGACTTTGCGGCAATGTTCAACTGGTCATATGGCAATAAAGTATATAATGCCAATAAGATTATGGCATCCACTCATACGAATCGTAAATATAATAATATCAGAGATTTTATGAGTTTGGAAAACCGTTGGTCGATTATTGATCCGGAAACGGGTGCCAATGTAATGTATGGTAATGACGCCAATCCGGAACGCTTTGTTGAAATCAATTCCAAAGCCTCTATCTGGATGCCTATGATGGGACGTACGCTTGTGACGGACTGGGCGATTGAAGACGGCTCTTTTTTGCGTTGTAGTAACCTGACGTTAGGGTATACGCTTCCGGTTACTGTGACTCGTAAGCTAGGAGTCAAGAACCTGCGCGTGTATGCTACGGCCAATAACCTGTTTTGCTGGACAGCTTATTCCGGACAGGATCCTGAAGTGAGCACACAACGTTCTACCCCTTTGACTCCGGGTGTGGATTATTCTGCATATCCGAAAGCACATTCTTATGTATTCGGTCTTAATGTTACTTTTTAATACTTGAAAAATGAAAATACAGAAACTATTTTTAGCGGTTTTATCCTCCTCTGTGTTATGCACTTCGTGTATGGATAATTTTTTGGATACCGAAAGTCCTTCTATTCCAAGTGATGAGAATCTGTTTAAATCGACAGCTCTGACGGAAGCAGCCCTGATGGGTGTATATGCGACAATGACGGACACCTATATATATGGTCAGAAACTGTGTGTCAACTGGCAGGGAGCTTCTGACGTGGAGGTTGGCTCGGGTGCGTTTTCTACGGAAAACTATAATTCGACACTTCGTGATGAAGGTGCTGGCAATTTTTATGACGATAATTATAACCGGAATACCAGATGGGACAAACTTTATTATCTGGCAGAATCCGCCACTACTATCGTAGATGGTATACGTCGGTCACCGTTGATGCAATCTACTTCGGACAAGGCTGCCATGCGTAGATATTTAGGAGAGGCATTAGCACTAAAAGCGTTAGGCTATTTTGAATTGATCCGTTATTGGGGAGATGTGCCATATAAAGAGCATGCGTCTGAAAGCGGATTGGGAAATGTCTATATAGGAAAAGTGGATCGTGATATTGTTTATAATTATATCATAGAGGATTTGAAAGAGGCAATTGAATATCTGCCTTGGATGGGAGAAGAATCATATACGGTAGAACGCATGAATAAAGGTTTTGCCAAAGGACTGCTGGCAAAGGTAGCGCTATTTGCTGGAGGATGGTCTGTACGGGATGGAAATCAGTTTCCGGACTTGGATGTGGAACATCATCCGACCATTCCGGAAATGAACGGATATTTCGTCGGTCGCCCTAAGAATTGGAAAGATTATTATGAACTGGCTGCCAAACAGTGTGCGGAGATTTTGGGAGCGACTGATAATCCTCATGAGCTTGATCCCAGTTATGAGAATATTTGGTCTACTGTCAATCATCTGGAATACAACAAGTATAATGAAAACCTGTTTGAAGTTGCTTTTGGTGAAGGACAGAATGGAGATGTGGGGGCCACGATGGGATACAACCTGAACAGAGGGGTTTTTAATACCACCCAAGGTATGGGAGGGGCAGGATATGCGGCTACTACTGCTTACTATTTTTATTCATTTGATCCGGCAGACACCCGTCGGGATGTTACTTGTGTTTTCCAGGAATATATCAATGAGAATGGAAAAAATAAGGAAGTTATTCGCTGTAATCCATTAGGAGTGGCTTGTGGTAAATGGCGTTGGTATTGGATGACTGATAATTATATGAAAGTCCGTTTCCCGAAAGCTAATTCACGTATTGCTACTGGTATCAACTGGATTTTGATGCGGTATTCAGATATTTACCTGATGTTTGCGGAGGCTCAAAATGTATTGACAGGACCGGATGCAGTTAGTCCGATTGCCGGTATGTCTCCCCGACAGGCTTTGGAAAAGGTTCGTGAAAGAGCATTTGGTACTGGTGCTCCCGAAATCACGCAGTATGACGCGGATTTCTTCACGGCTATTGTCAATGAACGGGCATGGGAGTTTGGATGTGAATCTATTCGTCGTCAGGATTTGACACGTTGGGGATTGTTGGCGGAGAAAATAGAAGAGATGAAAATAGGTCTTTGTATGTTGTATGACTACAAGCCGGTGACTATTTTCGGGAAGACTTATCAAGTGGATGAAATACCGAGAAAAATCTATTATAAATATGAAGACTCTGATAATCCGGAATACATTGATATGTCGTCTGTTAACTTCAATGAGGATATGGGAACCGGTACTGCTTCTGCATCAAAAGGACAGTATGAGTGCAACTGGATCAGTATGCAGGTGACATTGAATAAGGATGGTGATATAAATGCAACCCTGAATACTAATTATGTGAAAACAATGGCTAGAATATTGGTTTGCGGTACAGGGCTGAATGCGTCTTACGACTATTCGAATTTGTTTGGCAGGCTGAACTGGGGCGGTGAAGCCGAAGCGGAGTTCCGTAAATATTCTGTTGGTAATGGAGTGTGTAATTATCGCCATGTATTCGCTATTTATTATGAGGATGTCAATAAGACGCAAGGGTATGTTTCTAATTCGTATGGTTATAAATAATTAATGGTAGGAAAAGATGAAAAGACTAGTTAATAGATTATCCGGAGCATGCCTGTATGTACTATTGGCTTTGATAGTGGGTATGTCTTCCTGTGAGGACGATGCCAATGACTGGACAGTTAATAAGAACTATGATGCTTTGTTCCGTCCGTTGACGTTCGATAAGTCGGCTACCGATGCGACTTCGGTTACATTAAGATATTCGCAGATTGTGAATGCAAAAGTCTATATTTTTGAGTTTTATACGGACAGCTTGGAGTTTAATGCGGAAAATTATGTAAGGACAGATACGATTCTGAAAGATACATTGACTGTATTTTCAGAGAGTAATACGCCTATGAGGGTGGAATATCGTACTTTGTTTCAGGAGTTCAACGGTTCTACGCAATATTCTGTTCGTATGAAAGGAGAAGATGCGCAGGGAAAGGCAAGCACTTATGTCAGTGTAGCATTTAAAACTCCGGATGAGCAATTATTTACCGGAGTGGAAGTTACAGCTAATTCCGCAACCTTGACATGGGAAGAAACGAACAGGGTAACTCATCTGACGTTGGCTCAAATGGTGGATACGAAATATGGTGAGGAAAAACAGATTGATTTGACTTCGGAAGATATAGCGGCTTGTTCAAAAACACTCTCCGAATTGGAGAATGGAGCGACCTATCGTGTTCGGATTTATAATAATGATGCATTACGTGGTTCGTATGTATTCAAGACACTGGGATTGGGTGGTAGCGAAATCCTTTTTGTGGAGGCTACGGAAACCGGAGTCATTGATTTAAGTACATTGTTATCTAATTTTGTGAAAGAGAAAGAATGTAGCAATGTAACTGTCCAACTTACTCCGGGGGCGGTGTATAAGGTAAGTGAACTAAAGATTCCGGGATTGGATAATATTTTGTTTACCAGTACGGAAGCTAATGAAAATAATCGTCCACAGCTTATTGTGACTAATAAAATATCATTGGCTTCTCCGATACAGTCTCTGTCATTCGAGTTTGTTTGCCTGAATGGAAATGGCGAGGCCAGTTATATGACGGATTGGAAAAATAGTTCTTATGCCCAGTCTATTTCATTTACAGGATGTGCTATACAGAACATAAAACGTACGCTTGTACGTATTAGCGATGGAAGTGGTGTGTTCATGACGGATATTACGATTGATAACTGTGTCATATCCGAAGTTGGTACGGACGGATATGGAATGATTAATTTCGGAAAAAATATCGATCAGTTGGAAAAGGTTTCTATAACGAATAGTACATTGATTAATATTGGTGACCAGTTGATGGACGTGAAAGGGGGAATCGGTGATGTGATATTGGAAAATTGTACTTTCTATAATTCTATGGATGCTAAGAAGGAATTGCCTAAAGTTTTCCGTTTCGATAATGCGGCAAGTACTCCGCCTTCTCCGAAATCTGCGACAATGCGGAATTTGATTTTCTCCGGTCCGAACAAAGGAAAGAAAATGAATAGTGGAAATGGTGCTTATGACATTTTGAACTTCTCTGATAATTGTTATATCACCTCCGACCTGCAGGAAGGCAATAACAGGTTTGAAGAAATAACGAGAATAAAACAAAGCTCGGATGACTTGTTCGTTGATCCATTGAACGGTGATTTCCATATTAAACCGGGAGCCGGGTTCGCCGGAACGGGTAATGCTGGTGATCCACGTTGGTATTAATTGATCCTATACTTGTTAGGTATAAAGAATATCATGAAGAATATTGTATTATCAATTTTATTGATGAGTGCCTGTGCAATGATTTATGCACAGGCGGACTCATCGCCTTATCAGGCTATTGTAGCTGTTGATGGTAGTGGAGATTATAAAACGGTTCAGGAAGCAATCAATGCTGTACCTGACGGACAGACGAAACCTTGGTTGATTCTGATAAAGAATGGCTTGTATAATGAGCAGGTGATTATCCCTAAGAATAAGCCATACGTACATTTAATAGGCCAGGATAAGGATAAGACCATTATTCATTTAAACTTGAATGTTGGTAGTAAACTGACCGGTAAAGAAATAGGTGGAAAAACAGCTTATTGGGAACACTCGGTTCATAATCCTTCCTCTCCAGTTTATAAATACGAGGGATCGGTAGTGGTGGTAAAAGGAGACCACTTTTATACGGAAAACATTTCGTATGTGAATGACTGGGGAGTTTTATCAGATAATGGTCCGCAGGCTTTGGCTATGAATAGTCAGGCAGATTGTGCTTCCTTTTATAATTGTAAGTTCCGTTCTTTTCAAGATACTTGGATGACTGCCAATAATGATGTCAGTCGGCACTATGTGAAAGATTGCTGGATAGAAGGCGCGGTAGACTATTTTTATGGTGGTGGTGATGTGTTGCTGGAAAACTGTACGCTTTATAATGTACGGAGTGGAGCAGTAATAGTGGCTCCTTCCCATAAAGATGCTAAATATGGTTATGCTTTTCGTAATTGCACTATAGATGGAAACAGTGAAGCGGCTGACGGACGTTTGAAGTTGGGGCGTCCATGGCATAATAATTCGAAGACGGTGTATATCAATACCATCATGCTTATCCCTGTCGCTGATGAAGGATGGACGAATATGGGAACGGTTCCCGGAATTTTTGCCGAATACAATAGTCGTGATGCACAGGGTAATGTGTTGGATTTAAGTAAACGCAAAACGGAATATCAATATAAAGACCGCCAAACCGGTAAGGAAGTATCGGGTACCTGTCAGGCAACTATAACGAAAGAGGAGGCGGACAAATATACGTACGAAAATATGATTCCGGGTAATGATGGCTGGAATCCGCGTATTATGATGGAGAAATTAGGAAGTCCGCGCAGTCTGGTTTATCAGCAAGGCACTCTTAAATGGAATCCTGTGAAGAATGCGATCGGATATATTGTATATGATGGAGAACAGATTCTCGGGACGACTACTGATACCTCTTTTCCGGTGTCGGAAGTGAATTATGCTTTGAAGGTATCTGCCGTGAATCAATATGGAACGCAAGGTAAAAAAGGTGTATTGTAATTGAATATAGAAAACTGGTAAGGAAAGGGGAGGTGCTTATGAGGCATCTCCCTTTCTTTCTTTATATTCTGTAGGAGTGACTCCCATGATTTTTTTGAAGCGCCTGCTAAAGTACTTCGGGTCATTGAAACCGGTCATATAAGCAATTTGGGAGAAACTGTATTCACTTTTTTCAATTAGCTGGGCGGCTCGTTTGATGCGCATTTCACATACGAAATCTACCGGAGTCAGCCCAACAATGGATTTTAATTTTCGGTAGAATACCGTACGGCTTAACATTAGTTTGTTGGCGAAGTCGTCGATGGTGATATCTGTATTATCCATTTGTTCCTCCATAAACGCCATTACTTGTTGCATGAATTGTTCATCGTATGGAGTCACTTGAGGTTGTGAAGGCTCCCACCCATTTATATGATCCTCTTCTTGAGTATGCTCTGACAGTTTCGATAAATATAGATCTTGTAGCTGTTTACGCTGACGGAGCAGCGACAAGATTCTGGTTTTTAAGTATGTAGAGCTGAATGGTTTGGTAATGTAGTCATCGATACCTTGTTCCAGTCCTGCTATCCGATCATCTAAAGAAGATTTTGCTGATAGTAATATAATAGGAATATGGCAGGTGTCATGATCGGCTTTGATTGCTTTCACCATGTCTAATCCATCCATGACCGGCATCATAACATCACTGATTATCAGATCCGGAATGTACTGCTGTGCATATTTTAATCCTTCTTTTCCATTTGTTGCTTCGAGAACAGTGTAAGTCTCTGACAGGATATTCCATAGGAAATGACGTAATTCATTGTTGTCTTCGACAATAAGAATGGAAGTTTTTTCATCCTCTGCGTCGGTTTTATTTTCATTCTCTGCGTATGCTGCCTTGAAGGATGTACTATCCGAATCTTCTTCAGTAGCTTGTATCGTCGGTGAATTATTGTCACTGTCGGATAAAATAAATTCGGTTTGTTGATCGTCTGCAAATGCTTTTTCTTCCTTAGGAAGTGTGACAATGAATTCACTTCCACTTCCCGGCTCGCTTTTCACTTGGATATTTCCGTGATGTAATTCTATTAATTCGCGTACTAGTGAAAGCCCAATGCCGGATGAGGGCTGCAGGATATTGTATTGTGCCAGTGTTTCAAATCGATAAAATAGGGATTGTTGCTTTTCGGGAGCAATGCCAATGCCTTCATCAGATACGGAGATGGTGACTTGCTCCGAACCTGTTATCATATTTACCGTTACTTTCTTCCCGTTCGGTGTATATTTGAAGGCATTTGAAAGTAGATTGAAGAATATCTTTTCAAATTTGTCACGGTCTACCCATGCGTATATTTTGTCTGTATTAGTTTGAAGTTGGAAATCAATTCTCTTTTCTTTTGCTATAAGGTGGAAGCTTTCCATTATCTTCTGTAATTGGGAAACGAGTTCTGTCTTTTCTACCAACACTTTCATCTTCTTATTTTGGATTTTGCGGAAATCCAGTAGTTGATTAACCAGACGAAGCATACGTTCTGTGTTTTTATGTACCAAATTTAGATGTTCCCGAACTGTCGGAGAGATTGCTTCATGCGCTAGAATTTCTGATACAGGGCTGGATATTAAAGTTAAAGGAGTGCGTAATTCATGTGAAATATCAGTGAAGAAACGCAGTTTGATATTGGATAAATGTTGTTCCAGATCAACCTGATGCCGCAAACGGTAGATATAGAACAGGATGTATACAATGATAGTGGTGAATAAAACGAACATGACAATATAGAATAACCATGCCCAGTATGTTTCCCAAAAAGTGGGTAAAACATGAATGGGGAGAGTGCGTATATTATCGGTCCATACTCCGTCGCTATTGCTGGAACGGATTTGCAGTTGATATTCTCCGGCAGGTAAATTTATGTATGTTGCAGAGCGGTTATTACCGGCTTCGTTCCATTCTTCTTCCAGGCCTTGCAGGCGATAGGCGTATTCGATGGCATCGGGATTTACATAATCAATGGCTGCAAATTGAAAGGTGACATTACGTTCCGAAGGATTTAGTTCCAGTTCTTTTATGTCATCAAGCGCTACATGAAGTTGACTTCCTTGTATTTTGAGTCCGGTAAATACAATAGGAGGTACATAAGAACTTTTTTTCATTTGTTCTGTGTTGATTTCAAGTATCCCTTGATTGGTTCCGAGAACGATTTTCTTTTGACTGGTTAGTGTGGGAACTGCTTCAGTGAGATTCAGTTCTCTCTGAAAGTAATTACTTCCATAATTCTCAAATGTTCCTTGTTGTGGATTGAATTTGGATATGGAGTTTTCGGAGATTACCCATAATTGTTTTTGAGTATCTTCGAGCATTGAAAGTACCAAATCGGAAGCTAATCCGTCTTTGATTGTATAACTTTTGAATTGTATATCTTCCGTGAGCAGATTTTTAGAGATAACCTGGCTGATTCCTCCGGTGAATGTTATTACATAAGTGTTTTTTCGACTGTCAGTAAATATCTGCATGACATCATTACTGCTAAGGCTGGAATCTACATTAGGGATACGGTTGCTGTGATAGAACTTAATTTCTTCAGGCTGATCGAACTTATTGGAGAATGTAAGTAAACCATTGGTTGTGCCAATCAATAACACTCCGTTGGGGGCTTCTGCGATATGTCTTATTTTGAGTGAAGTAGAAACAGGATAGTTTTTCAGCCGGTTGCCGCTATGGATAAAGTTGGTAGAACCATCAGGTGCGTGTGATAATAGGTTGAGGCCACCTCCATAACATGCGATCCATATATTGTCATGACTATCCTGAATAATACTATAGACACTATTGTTGCTTAAACTGTATGTATCTTGTGGCTGATGGACGAATTGTTGTAAAAGATAGGAGTGCTCATTTTTCTTCTTTAGAAGGATGAGGCCGTCTTTTTTGGTTCCCATCCATATATTTCCTTGTTTATCTTCCATAAAACAGTACACACTTTTTCCGAAAGTAACCTCTTGAGGGGTGATTATGCCCTGTGGAGAAAGGTAGCCTTCTAATGTCCCATCCGGACGGTAAATTCTGACGTTTCCCTTTTTGGAAGCAACCCAGAGACGTTTCTGTTTGTCGGCAAGAAAAGCACGTATTTCCAATCCATTGTCTATGGGACGTATTCTGTATTTATTGGGATAGAAAGATATTTTGTCTACGCCCCGGTCATTGGTAATCCATACATTCTGTTGCCGGTCGGTATAATAATAGCGAATAGAGGGGGCAAATAGGGAAGCGGGATTATTTTCATCTGCAAAGTATAGTTTCAGTTGATTACTGTCGCGGTCATAATAGCACAAATGCCCTTTTTGAGGACTCATCCATAGTGTGCCTTCATGGTCTTCAAAGATCATGTACCGGTTGTCGCGTTCATATTGGATTAGGTTTTGTATAGGAGCTGTGAAGTGCTGCTTATCTCCTGTTTTCAGATTTAGCTTTATCACACCGGAGGTATTGGCAAAGATCCAGACTTCTCCGGTTTTGTCCTGATAAAAGAAATGAGCTTCATTGGATGGCTGGGTGGCTGTTTGTATATTAAAATGTTGGAATTTTTTCTTTTCTGTATCGTATGTTATAAATCCGTTGTCAGTTCCTAAGCCGATCTTGTCATTAGAAGGGGAAATGGAAGATATGGAATAGATATCTGTGACAGGACATGGTAACTCCTGGAATTTTATATTTCCGTTCTTGGGATCATATATTGCGATTTTTCCGGAAGTTGAGATAAGATATATTCTCTTATTATATTCTTTGACCATTTTGAACGGATAATCGCTGTTGATTCGTTTTTTCCCGATGATGGTTACTCCCTTATCTGTCATGATCCATTCGTCCCCGTCGGAATCTTCGTAAATGTCGAATATCTTGTTTCCTTTTAAATTTTGGTTGAAACTGCTGTATAAAATGATATCTTTTCCTTCTTTGCAGGTTTGCTCATTGATTCTGAAAGCATAACCTTGTTCGCAGGTGATCCATGTAATCCCTTTATTTAAGGTATAGATATTGCTGACTGTGTTGGTCTGTTGCAGGGATGATTCAATAGGAAGGAGTATGTCAATAAACTTCTCTGTCTGAATATCAAATAGATATGCACGGTTATCATAAGATTTGCACCATATATCTCCGTCTTTGCTTTCTGTAATATAAGAGAAACGGTTAGTCGTTAAAGTACAGCCGTCTCCCGGAAATGCTTTGTAATTTTTAAATGTGTATCCGTCGAATTTGTTCAGTCCATTCCAGGTGGCGAACCAAAGAAATCCTTTTTTGTCTTGCATTATATTCACTACTACTCCTTGCGAAAGGCCACTATTGACAGAGAAGTGTTTAATCTGGCAAAGAGGTTGAGCTGCTACAGTCAGACTGGTGTATAAGCATAAAAGGAAAACATAGAGTGTCTTCATGATATTATAAATTATGTGTAGAGCAAAAATAGATAAAACTGGATTAAAAAGGAAATATAAAACCGTGATTGAACATAAAATGCACGCTTTTGCATATTTAATCCACCTGTCTAT
>ERZ780195.2005-NODE-2005-length-14849-cov-7.688522_pt1 | contig 14849 bp, 12 predicted proteins | sample MGYA00511017_ERZ780195 | MGnify/ENA primary metagenome ERZ780195 (study PRJEB29588, sample SAMEA2159974) | human gut metagenome | biome: human gut; feature: human-associated habitat; material: faeces | place: Denmark | collected 2008/2010 ...
CGTCCAGAAATAAACAACCCATACAATGTCATCGAAAAAAGATTTCGATGACATTGTATGGGGTAATATGAAACATAATAGTGTGGTTGGTTAAAGTCATTTATTCCTTCTTGGCGGAAATCCAAAATTCATAGAGTGCTTTATTGCAATTTCGTTTCCGAACAATTTCGTATTTGACATTTGAGAATCCAACGAATGTTAAGATATCCGCATAAAGTTTTTCAGAAGGAACGGTGTTTCCATAAAAGCTTGAATTTCCTACGATATAGTGAACTGTTCCACCCGAGCAAATTGAATTATAAACAGATTGAATATGCATCGCTATATCGTCGAAATATTTCAGGACATATGTTGCCATTAAATCGGCTGACTTATTGTCTGCTTTTGAAATGTTTTCTGCTATTGAAAACAAATAGTCAGGAAGCAGATTGGATTTCTTTTCCCAAGTGGATAATTTACTTGTGGCAGAGCCCCACGTTCCGCCAATCGTGTTCCAATCTAAATTACTTGCATCATCGGCAGTATGAAGAAAATCGAGCCAATACATATATGGACGAAGTTCTCTAATGTAGGAGATTCTGTTTGGATAAGGAGGGGAGGTTATCAATGTGTCAAATTTTTCTTTATCATCACTCAAAACGCTTGTTGAGTTTTGTAAGGAAATACGTGTTGACATAAGAGGCTGTTTTTTTAGGCTCTCATAAATGCTGTTGCATATTGATTGAAAAGAAAGCTTCCCATCGTCATACGTAAATTCATTGCAATCTTCAGAGTCATTAAAGGATGTGGAAACATGGCTAAATGAAGCATTTGAAAGAACAATTATTTCACGGCAAAAAGCGACTTTTAAGAGGTCTTGGATTGTCTTATCAGGAATGGCCCAGATAGCAGTTTTAAGCTTTGCAAGAAAGATTAATTGGTTCGTATGCCACCATCTGTCAATGTTAAAAATATTCGGATATGTAAATTCACGAGTGTTTTCAATATTTGAAAGAATTTCAGCACAAGTGTGTTTGAAAGCTGTAATTTGTGCATCAGAATATTGCGCAGTTTTTACAGAAGCTAGCCAAACAAGAAATGGATTTATATCATATGCAAATGACGAAATTCCGTGGTTTGCGCACACAAGTTCAGTTGTGCCACTTCCAGAAAAAGGTTCAAAGACACACTTTGGCGTATAATCTAAATTTTGAAGAACTGTTTCGACCATTTTTACAGAATAGGCAGGTGTCAGTCTTAACCACCCATGCCGACCCATTTTTTCGTTATACTTAAAAGTATATTGTGAGTTTTGCTTAGCAACCATTATCTAGCCCTCATTAGCTCTTCCAAAATTTTAGTTGTTTCGCACTTAAAAAAATCTTGATTAACTGACATAAATTGAGCAAAATCAAATCCAATGATATTTTTGAAAAAATCAAAAGTCGAGTTGTACTCAGAAGCGTTTACATAACCTTTAAGAATTAGCCACTTAGCTTGATTATATCGGGTAACAATATCATCATCAATTTGAGAAGACATGACCATTAAGCATGGAATGTACCCATTTGCATAAGCATTTGAAGCATTAGCGATGTCGGCATTTTGTCTTTTGGAATCCTTGCTTTTATAGCCTTGCCGAACTTCAAAAACAACACCAGTCATTGCCTGTTTGACCGCTGGAGTGAGGCCGAGATACTCGCATAATTGTTCTTTCCAATTAAGTAGCCGAGTTTTTGCATCAGAATTGGAAACATCATTGAAAACAATTCGACCGTCAAGAGAAAGAGTACGCATTTTTCCGTTAGTTGAGGGAACTTGATAAGACCATCTAACACTCTCTGCATCTAAGCCGAGATTATCCATTAGGATCTCGCGAACTAGGCGCTCGCTTCCAATTCCGATTTGGCGATAAATGCTAGTGATTCCACCAGCTGCTTTGTGTGCTGAATACATGAGGGGACTATCAAGACCTAACCATTTGTAGAAATTATCACTGCCATAAAGACTTTGAAAATCTGAAAGAGAAAAGCCACTTTCGCGTCCGTGGCCAAATTTTGGAGAATAGCTGGCACATTCACGAATTGGTGCAATTAGCATTTCACGATATTTTATGTTTAAGGCTTCGTTCATTCTTGTTCCTCACTTTGTTACTCATAAGAAGTAAGACTATGTAAATATACCATAAAACAGAATCGTTTTCAATTTTGAAAAGCCATGTGCAAACACGCAAGTGGATGTTCCCGGCACTGTTGTGACCGTCCGGGTGGGTGCAGACGATGGCGGGATGACCGGGGAAGTTGTCCTTGCAGAACTGCAAGCCAAGGGCTTGCGCCCGCTCCATGGTCAGGCCGTTCTCTACTGCGTCCTTCGGGTCGAAGCTGATGATATAATGGTGGGTCTTCACGTCCTCCCGCCCGCCGTTCTTGCCGTACTTGCGGTTGGCAATCAGGCAGGCCATAGCAAACGAAGATTCGCCGCACTCAAGGGTGTCGAGCAGGTACGAATCCCGCAGCTTGGGTCTGCCCTTCTCGTCCAGAATGGGCAGACCGGTGTACTCGTTGTGCTGAAAGGTGAGATAGCTTTCGGCGGCGGCATAGTTAGAGTTTTTCGAGGTCAAATGCTTGATGGTTGCCATACAGTTCACCAACCGTTTCTTCGGCTTTCAGCCGAAAGTTCGTGAGTGCGGACAGTTCCTCCAGAATTTGCGCCCGGAGCTGCTCGGTGTCTTTGCCGCCGGAGTTGAAGTGCCGTGCAAGCTGGTTGAGGTTGCTTCCCACCTTGCTGCACTGGGCAGACAAGGCGGCAAGCGCCGCCAGTGCATCCTCGCCGCCCTGCGCCACCACAACGGTGTGCTTGACGTTCACGCCGTACAGGACGCGGCGGACGAGTTCGGATTGGGTGAGGTGGAGTTCTTTGCAGGCGTATGCGATCCGCAGTTTTTCTTCTGCGGTCACTCGGACTTTGATGATGTGTGTCTTTCGTTTTCGCGGCGTGTCATTGCGGTTCTTCTTTGCGTGTGCGTTCGGACTTTTCATTTCAGCCATATTCGACCTCCTGTGAAAATGATAAATGCCCGCTCCGGGATGGAGAGGGCTATGTAATGCGACACGCCGCATTCGCACCAACGGTGCGAAGCTAGAGCAGGGTTTGGGGAAGGCACTCCCCAACAAGGATGACTGAGTGGACAGCAATTTTTCAAGCATTGAAAATTTGTGGCCACAGGTCGATACTTGCTTTCGCCCTTTCCGTGCAACACTGAAAATTTCAGAAGTCGAACCGCAATGCACGTTGAAAATTTTGCAGAGCAAAACGTGTGAAAAGGCAAAGCCCCTGCTCATGGTCACCGTTCACACCGAACGCAGTTCCTGCCCCTGTTTTGCAGCGGCGTTGTCCGGCTCGCCCACAGAAAGTGTGAGGTCATGGCGCAGTATCTCGTTCAGACGGCTTATGTAAGATTCAAGGTACAGTATGAAGAAAGCCGGGCGCAGTGCGGACACTACAACCTGCTTCTTTCAAGCACAAGAATAACACTTTGAAGTTGTGCAGTCAACAACTAAAAACAAATTTTGGAAGATTGAACAACTACATAAGATTTTATTTGTGAAAAAGAAAAATACCGCCCATGCAGCGCAGCGATGGATTTTGTCGGGTGAATCGGCGGCAAAATGAATCGGGTGTGTTGCGGGGCGGTAAATTCTTCGTGGACTTTTCCTCACGGAAGTGGTGGGTCTCACGGTGATAACCAACCACTTTCTGTGGCTGTGTTCAAAATGAACACGACCACATCTTGTGGATGGTTTCAAACCAATCCACAAAATCAGTGAGATTTGTGACAGAGAATATCATGTTTCGCAAGGTGCGTCAAGATGATTTTGAAAAATTTATGACGGTAAAGCATAAGAAGTCTTACTATTTGGCTCAAATTGAAGTCTACTTGACTTTTTTATTGAAGAGATGTCCGTTTTATGCTGCTGCATCTGTAACAGCCTGACGATAAGCACTTGCAGCGTTGTTATTTTATTCAACTGGCTGGGGGATAGTCCTCTGCATCGGGCGAAGTATTCCTCAGTACGGTTTCCACCGCGCACAGAGCAATCTTGGCAAGATTCAGCGTGGTATGGGGATTCATGGCGGTATGCCTCCGTCTATTTTTCTGTGTATAGAATACCACATAAACAAAAAGAGAACGGACGGTCGTTTCTGTTTACGAATTGAGCGCCTGCCACAACGCATCTGAAGCATCAAACACTGCCACGCTGTACCCGGCAAAGCGGCTCTGGATATCAACAGTCTGGCTGCCATCGGCGGCAGTGTTGTAGCTGCCCAGTTCCAGCCCGGAAAGGGCGGGCTGGCTGCGCCACGGGATAAGCTTTGTCTGCCATTCCGCGCCCAGCTTTTCGCTCAGTGCCCCATAGGCCTGTTCGAAGCCCTCCGGGTCATCCAAGATCCAGATTTTGCTCTCGCCGTTGGCAAGGTCGGTGTTCATCTGGGTGGCACCGGCCATCTGACCGTTCATGTCGGTCAGGGCGGCATCGGCGCTCCATGTGTAGTTGTTCACCTGCACCACCACAGTCCCGTCGCCGTTGGCGTCCTCCGCATAGTCTGCCAGCGCAGTCTGCAGGCGCTGCACGGCCTCGTCCGGCAGGGCCTCCGCCGTGACTACCGCCACGGTGTAGTCCGGGTCTACGGTAGTCAGCAGGCCGTGCGCCACATACGCTACGCCCACAATGACCATTGCCGCCACCGCCACGATGCCCCAGTTGTAATACCACCAGTTGGCGCGGGAGCGCTTTTTCTGCTCCTGTGCGGTCAGGGGCTTATCCGGCGCTGCCGGGCGCGGGATGCTGCGCACCTCTACGCCGTATTCCTGCCGCAAAACCGGGAACAGGGTCTGCATCGCTGCCAGCCCCGGCAGCCAGAAGCCGAACAGCACCGCCCAGAACACGCTGACCGGGAACAGCAAGATCATGCCGCCGATGCCCGCCAGCATGAGAACGCCTGCCAGGACGCAGCGCGCCGGGGCGACAGCCAGCAGCCTGCCCGCCCGGCGCAGCAAGCTGTCCGGGGCGGGCAGTTGCAGCGGCAGAACGGCAGCGCAAAGCGTAGTCAGAACCGCCAGCACCAGAAAATCCAGCGCCAGAAAAACGAGAATGGCAAGCCCGGGGTAATACCCCTGCTGCGCGGCGGCTTCAAACACAAAGGCCGATACAAAGCACAGCAGCCCCAGCACCAGCGTGCCAATGCAGCCAAAGCCGCAGGCGGCTTTCCAATGGGCGGCTAGGGTCTGCTTTGCCCGGGGCAGCCACTGGGAGGGGTCGTTCTGCAAGCTGCGCAGAGCGCAGTCTGCCAGCAGCACCATGGCAGGGCCGGTCAGCAGACCGGTGACCGCACTGCACACCACCGTCAGCGGCAGGGAGAGCAGGGTCACGCCCAGCGAGACCCCCAGTGCGGCAGGCAGGCAGAGCACGCAGACCATCAGGTTCGTGCCCAGCAGCTGGCCGAGGTCGCGGCCGACCATCTGGCAAAAGCGTGCAAAGCCTTTTTTCTCCGGCTCGTTTGGGCCTACGCCGTGGCCGTCCCGCCCATAAAGGGCATTGTAGATGCTCATTTTACTTCACCTCGGTGCCAAAGGCTTCGATTTGGGTCAGCGCCGGGAAGGGGGAAGTCCCCTCGGCCTGAATCAGATCCTTCAGCACAAGGCTGCGCACCCGCTTGGGCTCAAAGGCCACGCTCTGGGGTTTGGCGCTTTTCACCAGCGGGATGTCCAGCTGGCTGCCATCAGAAAATTCCACCGTGGCCTTTACCCAGTAGTTGTCGTGGGGGAAATCTGCCCGCTCGGTGATGCGCAGCTCATCCAGCAGTACTTCCCGGCCAAAATCCAGCGTCAGGGCTGCGTTCGGGTCGCGGTTGATGCCCCAGCTCTGGTAGGGATACTCGCCGTGGGCGCTGTTCTCAAAAATGCCGTCGATGGCGTTGCGGGCGGCAAACACCGCCTCGCCGCGCGTTTCTACGTTGGCGCTGGCGTGGGGATAAAAACCGGTGTCGCCATGCTCGTCATAGCAGTTGAAGGCCAGATTCCGCCGGGCGGCAATCTCTTCCGGCAGTGCCAGCCGTGCCCGGATAACGTGACGGCTGCCCGCAAAGCTCTTGGGCGAGTAGGTGATGGCCTGCTCCCCGAAGGGAATGTGGAAGTTGATCTCCCGCTTGACCACATACACAAGGGCTTCGGGCATGGTGTCCTCGAACTGGATGACGCAGTACTGCCCGGGATGGTCGATCTCCAGCGCCACCCGGTCGCCGGGCTTGTAGCAGTTGGTGTAAACAAGGGATACGGCGGTGTCAGCGTCACAGGTCATCAGGGTGTGGCCGGCTTCGTCCAGAATTTTCAGCTTGATGGTTTCCATGGCAGTTCTCCTTAGTACAGTTCGAGCTTCAGCATTTTTTGGAAATGCAGGGTGATCTTATAGATCGTTTCCGGCCATGCGGTGCGCAGGCGCGGGTCGGTGATAGGCACCGCCGTAACAGCAGCCGTTGCGGCGTCCGGGTCAAAGCGGATGCCGCCCAGTGTGCCCACCGCAAAGCCGTCCGCAGTGGGGACGGGTTGCTGCTCGGTGAGCAGGGTCAGGTCTACTGTGCCGGGATAGTCTGTTTCGTCCCGCAGGGTGATGCCCTGTTCGCTGACAGATACGCTGCGGCGGTAGGTGGTAAGCCCCGGGATGGGCGGGTACGCGCCCGCCAGTTCGCCGGTGATGCTATTTTCCTCGGTGCACACCTCCCGGGCAGCGTATTCCGCGCCGGGCAGCTGCTGCACGCCGTCAAAGGTGGGCAGGTTGTGCCATGCGCTCTGCATCGTCCAGATCTCATACCGCTGAGGGCTGAAGGTCTTTTTGGTGTAGCTCTCCACTCCGATATCGATGAGAAACGGTCTTCCGTCCTTGTACACGGTAATGCTGCCGGTATCGTTGTGGTTGTGGCTGTCGCCGTTGGAGCCAAACTTTGCACCCAGCACCCAGCTGCCCTGCCGTGCGGCATAAATGCCTACACTGGGGTACCATACTGCAGAACGATGCTGGGGAACTGCGGCGTATTCCATCAGTTCCTGCTCGGCAAAGGCGGTGGTCAGCCGGTACCACAGGTTGATGTGGGTGCTGCCGTCCGGGTTCTGCAAATGGTCGGGGTCGGCATCGGCGCGGAAATCTGCCGCCGCAAGGGCCTGCAAAGCATCGCTGCCTACGGCCTGTCCAAAGCGGTATTCCCGTGCACCGCAGCGCCCGGCCAGGGGGCTGCAATCGCCAAAGTTCAGATAGTAAGGTCCTTCCACATGGACATTGCAGATGTACTCCGCGATATTTTTGATCTTTGTTTCTCTGAATAGCGGGCGGAAGGCCTCCGGCGCAACGTTGGATAAAATTTCAAGACAGCCCCACAGGGTCAGTCCGGCGTGGCGATAATACTGCGCACCCTCGTTGCAGCAGCCGTCCGCGCCGTAGTCCTTCAAAAAGCAGTCGAGGCTGTAGGCTGCCTGCTTGACGGCAGCTTTTCGCTGCTGCTGGGTGGTGGGCAGCAGAAAAACGGTGAGCAGCACATTCTGAGTGCACCAGCTCGTCCAGTTACACATAGGCTCTTCGCCGTTGCCCATCCACCAGAAGTGGCTTGTAAAATAAGGCGTCAGGATGCGGGCGTCCAGCTCCCGCTCCATCCTCGCCGTGATGCCCGGCGCGGCAGTATCCAGCTCATCGGGCAGTAAGTACCGGGTCAGCGCCAGAAGCGCGCCGGTCTCGGCGGCAAATAAATCCACGATGGGGCGGGTGGTGTCCGGCAGGGGCAGCTGCGGGGTGTCCCGCACATAACTGTTGTGGGCGGGCAGCTGCCATGCACTTTCCTCGCAGATCGCCCATACGGTATCGGCAATTTCATCCAGAAAGCGCCCTTTGTGCTCCACACACTCGGCACTTACCAGCGCGCACAGCCGCGCCCGGCGGGAAAAGTAAGCCGTCTCCCATGGGGTGCGCCGCCCAGTGTGGGTGAAATCCAGCCAGAGCGAGAGCGGCAGGGGCGCAATGGGCGTTTGCAGCGCGGCTTCCCCCGCCTGCAAAAAGCGCTGCTTTGCCCGCAGGGGCAGCCCCTGCCATGCGGTGTGCTCTTTGACAGGGGGAAAGGGCCGGTAATCGGGAAGAAATTCCGGCAGATGAGCAAGCTGTTCCTGTATCATAAAAGCCTCCGATTTTAAATACTTTGCTGGTATTCCCGCGGGCTGAGCCCCGTGACCTTTTTGAATACCTTGGAAAAATAGAAAGCGCTCTCGTACCCCAGTTTCTCAGCGATCTCGTATACTTTCAAATCGCCCTGTTCCAGCATCTCTTTTGCCGCAGCGATGCGGGTCTCGGTGATGTACTCCACAAAGCCGCTGTCGCCGTATTTGCCGAACAGCTGGCTGAGGTAGTTGGGCGAAAAATTGAATACAGCCGCCACATCGGCCAGCGTCAGTTTTTCCGAAAGATGATTCTTAACATACTCCTGCACCTGTGCCACCACCTGCATCTTCCCGGCGGTGGCGTCGCCCTCGTTGACCTCCACGAACTGGATGGGCTGCTCCACCGTGAGCAGGGGCTGTAGGTGGGCGTTTTCCCGGCAGCGGCGCGCCAGCCCCAGCAGGGAGCCGGTGGGGCGTCCTACCGCCCAGAGCAGCCGTACCGTGAAATAGTTGTATAGAATTTGGCTGGCGCGTTCCAGCAGCGGGCGCAGTACCGTCCGGTATTTTTGGCACTGGGCATCGGTCAGGCAGAAAAGCACATTGCAGCGCATGGCATCCGCCCCGGTCACATAGCAGGGCAGGTAGTTTTGCAGGGTGGTCTCCAGCATCCGCCCGCAGGAAAAACTCAGCTTCAGCTGCTGGGCGGGGGTAAGGGCGGTGTTGGCGATGATCTCGCAGCTGGCTACAAGGTAGGCGTCGCTTGCAAGGTTCAGCTCCATGTGCTGCAAAGGCTGCTCCAATGCGGCTTCGTCCGGGAACAGCCCGGCGTACAACCGCACGAAAAAACGCTCCTGATAGCTGCGCACACTCTCGGCAAGATTTTCCTGTGCTGACAATTCGCCCAGCAAAGCACGCTCCTTTTTTACCTTTTCGGCGGCCTTGGCAAGGGCGGTTTGCAGGTTTTCGGGGGTCAGGTCCAGCTTGACCAGATAATCCACCACTCCGGCACCCATGGCCTGCTTGATGTAATCAAATTCTTCAAAGCTGGTCAGCATGATAAAGGCGGGCAGGGCGTTGCGCTCCCGGCAGGTGCGGGCAAGGGTAAGCCCGTCCATCACCGGCATTTTTACGTCGGCAATGACGATATCCGGCTTCTCCCGCTCAATGAGTTCCAGCGCCAGCTTTCCGTTGCGGGCGGTGCCGCAGACGGTATAGCCCAGCTTTTCCCATTCCAGCATCCCCTGCAGGCCGATGAGCACCAGCGGCTCATCATCCACCAGTAATATCCGCAGCATGGGTGTCTCCTTTCTGTTGATAGGGCAGCCGGATGGTGACCTCGGTGCCCACGTCCTCTTCACTTTCAATGGTCAGGCCGTAACCCTCGCCAAAGGAATACCGGATGCGGCGGTTCACGTTCCACAGGCCGACATGACGGAACTTTTCAGCCTTTTCGGCACCCTCGGCGGGCTCGTCCAGAAGGTGAGCTACCTGCTCCGGCGGCATGCCCACGCCGTCATCGGTAATGCGCAGCAATACGTCCCCGGTATCCGGGTCGGTGGAGATATCCAGCAGCACGCTGCCGTGGCCGCCCTTGGGTTCCAGCCCGTGGAAGATGGCGTTTTCCACCAGCGGCTGCAAGGTGAACCGGGGAATCATGCAGTCCCGGCAAAGGGTCTCGCTTTCAATGCGGGAGACCTCAATCTCCAGGTCGCCGCCGTAGCGGTACTGCTGGATGGTAAAGTAATCGTTGAGCAATGCCAGCTCCTCCTGCAAAGGCACCAGCTTCTGGGTGCCTTTGGAGATGCTTTTGGTCAGCCGTGCAAAGGCGGTGACCATCTCGGCAATGCCGGGCGCGTGCTGGATGGTAGCCATCCAGCGGATGCTGTTGAGGGTGTTGTAGATAAAGTGCGGGTTCACCTCGTTTTGCAGCATCCGGTATTCCAGCTCCTGCTTGCGACGTTCGTCCTCCACCCGGCGGGTCATCAGGCTGTCCACGTTTTCAGCCAGCTGGTTGATGCCCCGGCCGATGTCGCCCAGCTCGTTGTTCCACTCCACCGTGCGGTCGGGGGCAAAGTTGCCGCTGCCCACGGTTTCGATGCGCTTTTGCAGCGCCTCCACCGGGCGGGTGATGACCCGCTCCAGCCAGTGCTGCATCAAAAAGCTCAGTCCCCAGATGATGGCAGTGCCAAGGGCGACCAGCCACAGGTACACGCCGTAGTGCAGCAAAAAGGTATTTGCGGGCAAAAGCTGTACCAGTGCCGCGCTGCGGCCGTTCAGTGTTACCTTGACTACATAATACTTCTGGCCGTCCAGCTGCACCTTGCCCTGCCATGCGGTCTGCTCTGTCACGCCGTTATTGCTGCCGGTGCGCAGGGTGTAGTCCACCTCCCGCAGCGGATTTTCAATCTCGGTCAGGCTGCCGTTTTCGATCTGCCACAGGCGGCTGCCCATCTCCCAGTACAACGCGCTGCCGTCGGTCAGGCTGTAACCTGCTGCCGGGTCGGTGATAATGGCGGTATCCAGCGCAAGGTAGGTGCTGCCCCGGTGCAAGGTGCCCTTGCCGCAGCGGACAGGCTGGCTGATGGCGATGCAGCTCGGACTGCCGGGCAGCAGCGGGTCGGTGGCGAACTGCATCCCGTACCCCTTGGTGAGAAACTGCTTTACGCTGGTGCGGTTGAGCGCCGCCGAGGAGTTCAGCGGGCCGAACTGCAAATGCCGGTCGTTCTCATTGGTAACAAAAAAGCGGAGGATATGGCTGTACAGGGTGCTGGAATAGTATTTTTCCTGCATGGCTTCGTAGGCGGCAATGGTCTGGGTGCCGTTGATATTTTCCTGCGAGATGTACCGCCGCACGGTGCTGTCAATGGAAGCCCAGTTCAAAAGAGCATCGGCGCTTTCCAGACTGGTCTCGATGGAGGTAGCCACCAGCCGCAGGTTGAACTCTGCCGCCTGCAGGGAGTTGGCACGCACATATTGGTTGGAGAGAATGAACAGCGCCGCGCCCACGGCCAGCGAGGTAAGAAAGGTAAAAAAGCGCATTCCCCACACGATCTGCCGCCGCAGCGGGAAACGATGGCTGCTCTTCATAACGGTGCCTCCTTTCCGGTAATATTTTGCATTCTTTCCTTTATACAGTACTGATTCCGGCGCGGTTTGTCAACGGCTTTTTTCATGAAAATTGTGTACTTTATACGCTTTTTCCTCGCACCATGAATGCAAACTGTGCAAGAGAACAAGAAAGTGCAGACTCCAGTGTAAGAAAGTGCATCTTTTTTTTAAAAGATACAGAAAAACTGCAACTCTTCCCGGAATTTTTCCATTCCGGTTTTTGCGTTTGTGCGGTATCCTAGTGTCAACAAAAGCGAGCGGCTCCCCGGCACGGGGGAGACCGCTGCACAGAACAAACACACTGCCCTGAAGGAGGACACACTTATGAAAAAGATCTCTCGTCGTTCGTTCCTTACCGCTGCCGCTGCCTGCGGCGCAGCTGCTGCCCTGAGCGCCTGTGGCGGCTCTTCCGCAAGCTCCACCGCTGCTTCCTCCACTGCCGGTTCCACCGCTGCATCCGCAGCCGCAGGCCCTGTTACCCTGCAGTGGTCGGTGTGGGATAAGGAGTCCACCCCCTACTGGCAGGCCATGGCCGACGGCTACATGGCAAGCCACAAGGACGTGACCATCGAGATGGTGGATCTGGGCTCCAGCGATTACATGACCGTTCTGGCTACCCAGCTGGCCGGCAGCGCCGATCTGGATGTCGTGACCGTCAAGGATATCCCCGGCTACGCAAACCTGATCAATCTGGACTACCTCAAGCCCCTGAACGAGGTGCTGACCCGCGATACCGGCGATTTCAACGGCACCATCGAGCAGCTGACCACCGATGACGGCAACTTCTACGCCGTGCCCTTCCGCAGCGACTTCTGGGTGCTGTACTACAACAAGGATCTGTTCGATAAGGCCGGTGTGGAGTATCCCTCCAATGACCTGACGATGGAAGATTACGATGCACTGGCAAGACAGCTGACAGATACCACCTACGGTTCCCAGGTATACGGATGCCATTATCACACATGGAGATCCGCAGTCGAACTGTTCGGAATCCTGGATGGAAAACACTCTATCCTGGACGGCAATTACGACTGGATGATTCCGTACTATGACATGATCTTAAGTGAAGAGGATGACGGTGTATGCCAGACCTACACAGACTTAAGCACAGAAGGTCTTCACTACTCCGCAGCATTCTCCAACGGAAATGTTGCTATGATGAACATGGGTTCCTGGTTCATCTCCACATTGATCTCCAATCTTGACAGCGGTGAGTATGACAGCTCTCTCTGCGGGAACTGGGGTATCGCAAGCTATCCGCATCCGGACGGAGCAGAGGCAGGCAGCACGATCGCTACGATCACAGGGCTTGCTGTTACAAGCGCTTCCGCAAACAAGGACGCAGCATTTGATTTTGTAAACTGGGTATCCGGTACAGAGGGCGCTAAGGTAATGGCTTCCACCGGTAACTTCCCGGCAATTATGACGGACGATGTCATCAACACAATCGCCGGCATGGCAGGATTCCCGACAGACGAGGGCAGCAAGGAAGCATTAAATATCACAAATGCATACCTTGAGGTACCGTATGCTGAGAACGTATCAGAGATCAACAGTATCCTCGACACCTACCACACTTCCATCATGAACCGTGAAGTGACCGTAGAAGAGGGTGTAGCATCCATGAATGAGCAGGTTGGAAAGATTCTGAACCAGTAATGGAACGGAAGCATAACCACGACTGCTGATAAAAGGGCTGGCTGAAAACAGCCGGCCCTTAAAAATGAAACAGCTTAAAGGAGAAAGGAAATAAGCCGTATCTGGCTTTTGGGCATGGTTATGGATAAGAAGAAAGCAGAAAAATTAGAGCAGATGGAAGCCGAAATGGCAAGACTGTGGGAACAAAGTCAGAACGAAACTGATAACAAGAAAAAACAGAAACTGATTCAAAACAGAAACAAACTGCAGTGGAAGGCTGCTGCAATGCGAAGCGGCCGCAAACTGTCAAAGCAGACCAGAGACGATCTGGTTGCCTATTCTTTCATTGCGCCGAACTTCATCGGATTCGCCGTATTTACATTGATCCCGATCATATTTGCCTTTATTCTGGCATTTACGGAATGGGATGGAAACAACCCGATTCAGTTTGTCGGACTTTCCAATTTCTTGAAACTGCCGTCGGATACTTTTTTCACGGCATCCTTAAAAAACACGATTATCTACTGTGTCGGCACGGTACCGCTTACCATGGTTGTGTCGCTGGCACTGGCAATTGTCTTAAACCAGAAGGTGAAGGGAAGAGGATTTTTTAGAACGGTATCGTTCTTCCCGTATGTAGCATCCCTCGTTGCCATCACAACGGTATGGTCCATGATTTTTCATCCGACCAAGGGACCGGTGAATTATCTTTTGATGACAATCTGCGGGATCGAGCAGAAGAATCTGCCGAACTGGTTTAGCGGAAATCTGATTATGCTGACACTTATTTTATTCAGTGTCTGGAAATATATGGGTTACTACATGGTAATCTACCTTGCGGGACTGCAGGGAATCTCGTCGGAATTATACGAGGCGGGAAGCCTCGACGGGGCGACGACCTGGCAGAAATTTAAATATATCACCTGGCCGCAGCTGCGATCCACCACCTTTTTCGTTGTCGTGATGCTGACGATCAACTGCTTTAAGGTGTATGACATCGCCATCATGCTGGCAGGCGGAAGCCAGGGCAAGTTAAGCAACTCTGCATCCGTACTTGTTTACTACATTTACGAAAATGCATTTGATTACTGGAAACTCGGTTATGCGAGTGCGGTCGCAATGGTACTGTTTGTACTGGTACTTGCTGTAACGATTATACAGTTTGCATATGAGAAGAAGTTAGAAGACTAGAAAGGGGGAGAACAGAGATGAGAGAAATAATGACAAAGCAGAAAAAAGAAACATCGATGAAACGAAACAATCTGATCAAGAAGTTCTTCCTGTATCTGATTTTACTGATTATCACGGCGGCAATGTTGATCCCGTTTATCTGGATGCTGTCCGCTTCCATTAAGACAGACCGTGAAGTATTCCAGATGACGCCGTTTGTTCTGATTCCGGAGACACCGCGCTGGAGCAATTACGTGGATATCTGGACGAAGATTCCGTTTGGCACGTTCGTGAAGAACACCGTGTTCCTCACAATCGTGGTGACCGCCTTACAGCTTTTGACAAGCAGCTTTGCAGCATACTCTTTTGCAAAACTGGAGTTCAAGCATAAGAATGTACTGTTCATGGCATACATTGCGACCATCGCTATGCCGTGGCAGGTATACATGGTTCCGCAGTTTATCATGATGCGTAAGATGGGATTGAACGATAAGCTGCTCGCAATGATCTGTCTGCAGGCATTTTCCGCATTCGGCGTGTTCATGATGAGACAGTTCTATGACGGTATTCCGAACGAACTGTGTGAGGCGGCGAGAGTCGACGGCATGAGTGAATACAAAATTTATTCGCACATCATGCTTCCGCTGTCAAAACCGGCGCTGTCCACGCTGACAATCTTCACTTTCGTGGCAACGTGGAATGACTACCTCGGACCATTGATTTACTTAAAATCCCAGGAGAAGAAGACCATTCAGTT
>ERZ780195.2011-NODE-2011-length-14806-cov-5.863331_pt1 | contig 14806 bp, 21 predicted proteins | sample MGYA00511017_ERZ780195 | MGnify/ENA primary metagenome ERZ780195 (study PRJEB29588, sample SAMEA2159974) | human gut metagenome | biome: human gut; feature: human-associated habitat; material: faeces | place: Denmark | collected 2008/2010 ...
AATGTCGATATGATCCGCATTGATCTCGGGCACGACCATGGGCACATCCGGGGTAAAACGATGCGCGCTGTTGTTGGAAACGACAGGGCACTCGGCTTTGGCGTAAGCTTCTTCCAGGGCCTTGATTTCCTCTTTCTTCATGTTGACGGCGCAGAACACAAAATCAACTTTGGAGGCAACTTCCTCCACATTGGCTGCATCCAGCACGATGAGCTTCTTCGCGCATTCCGGCATCGGCATCTTCATCAGCCAGCGGTCACCGATTGCATCCTCATACGTTTTGCCAGCGCTGCGCGCACTCGCAGCCACGGCGGCCAGGTGGAACCAGGGGTGGTTTTCCAGCAACGTGATAAAACGCTGGCCGACCATGCCAGTTGCACCGATGACGCCTACATTGTACTGTTTCATCTTTCCTAACCCTTCCTTTCGCAATACCTTTCCCGATTTCTATGCAGCAGCGGCATAAATTGTTCCGATTTTGCACAGATAATAAAAAAACCGGCTTGAAAACCGGCACAAAATGCAATATAATATCATATTGCATATACACACAGCGCAACACACCTTTCAGGGTGTGACAGTCCCGCACCTGTTTGGTTACGAGCCCAGGTCAATGCGTGCCGCGCATCGCCTTCGGCGAAGTACCCTTTCACCCAGTTTATGCCCCTGGCAGGGGATTTCAAACCGGGTTACTGATGCACTTCGCGCCTCTGTGCTGGCTTTATTATAGTATCCCTATCCCTGATTGTCAACGAAAAAAGGAAGAAACCCATGCTGAAAAAAGATTTTTGGTACGACTTACCTAAAGAACTGATTGCGCAAGAGCCTGCCGCCCCCCGCGACGCGGCCCGCCTGATGGTGCTGGACCGCCAGAATGACAGCATCGTCCACTCGGTCTTTCATGATCTGCCCCAGTTTCTGGAAAAAGGCGATCTGCTGGTCGTCAACAACTCCAAGGTGCTGCCCGCCCGTCTGATGGGCACCAAGGTTCCTACCGGTGCTGTATGCGAACTACTGCTGCTGCGCCAGGTGAAAGGGGACACCTGGGAGTGCCTGGCCCGCCCCGGCAAGCGGATGCAGGCAGGCACTAAGGTGGAGTTCGGCGACGGCAGCCTGACGGCTGTGGTGGATGAGACTTTGCCAGACGGCAACAAATATGTTACCTTTACCTATGACACCGAAACGCTGTATGAGAAGCTGGACGAGTTCGGCAAGATGCCGCTGCCGCCCTACATCACCAAACAGCTGGAGGACCAGAGCCAATACCAGACCGTTTACGCCAAGGAGCTGGGCAGCGCCGCCGCCCCCACGGCCGGCCTGCACTTCACCCCGCAGCTGATGGACACCATCCGTGCGATGGGCGTTAACATTGCCGAGGTTACGTTGCATGTCGGCCTGGGCACCTTCCGCCCGGTCAACGAGGAATCCATCGAGGATCACCAGATGCACAGCGAGTGGTACTCTGTCAGCGAGGAGACCGCCCGGCTCATCAACGACACCCGCGCCGCTGGCCACCGCGTTATCGCCGTGGGCACCACCAGCTGCCGCACGCTGGAAGCTGTCGCCGCAAAGTACGGTGAGATCCGAGCTTGCAGCGGCAACACCGACATCTTCCTCTATCCCGGTGTCAAATTCAACTGCATCGACGGCCTCATCACCAACTTCCACCTGCCCGAAAGCACGCTCATAATGCTCGTCAGCGCGTTCCTCGGGCGCGAAAAGACGCTCCACGCCTATGAAGTAGCCGTGGCAGAGAAGTACCGCTTCTTCTCTTTTGGCGATGCTATGCTGATAGTCTGATACAAAATTCGCGCTTTTTGTGATATTTGTATGTATAGAAAAGCAATTGTTCGATGTTGATTACGGTAAAATGTGTCAGCATCTGAAGATTGACCTACACCGAAAAATCTGTTAAAATACAGATAGAAGGAGGGGAGCAAAATGGCAAATGTCTATGATGTCGCTAACTTTTTCATTGATGCCTGCAATAATAGCACTGATGACCAGATGACAAATTTGAAGCTGAACAAGCTGATGTATTATGCACAGGGTTGTCATCTCGCAAGAACTGGGAAGCCACTGTTTGATGATAAAATCGAGGCGTGGAAGTACGGTCCTGTAGCACCTACGGTTTATCGCCGCTATAGCGTCTGTGGAAAAGAGCCGATTCCGAGCACCGACGAAACGTATAGCAGTAACGTCTTTTCTTCTGAAGAACTTGATACGCTAACCGATGTTATGCGAGAGTTCGGCCAATACACAGGTAGTGCGCTTGTGAGTATGACACATAAGGCTGGAACACCGTGGAGTGATGCTTGCGCCGCAAGCCAGATAGAAATCTCTCAGGATTCCATGAAAAGATATTTTGAAGAGCATCCTGTTCCTCGCGCTAACACTCTGTTCGAGAGGATTCCTGCTGTTGATAAATTGCCGTCTGACTGGTATGACCCTGAAGAAGATGCTGAATGGGAGGCATACCTGTGAGAAAGTGGGAAATTTATTTAGCGTATGTCCAGTATGAGGACATTCCGGGCGGTAAATTACGCCCGGTTTTAGTAGTCGATGACAATACAGCTTATCCAATTAGCTGCTTGAAAATGACCAGTCAGCCTCCTAGAAAGGGTGAGTACACTCTCATTCGGTGGAAGAATGCCGGATTGAGAAAAGAAACGACTGTTCGTATTCAAAAGCGATTGACGCTCAATGCAGTTGACTTTCAAATGAAAATTGGGTCACTTGACCCAGTTGACATTGTGAATATTGAGTCCCTACTTCAGTAACTCAAATAATATAAAGGCCCGATGGCGATTATGCCGTCGGGTCTTTTGTCATTTCAGGATGAAAGTGTGCGAGAGGCCGTTCTTGAACACGATGGTTTGCACCCTGCCATCGTAGATCGTGATGTTCTCGATGATGCTCATAACGAACGAACGCAGGACCTCCCGCGACACCGTTGTCGCCAGCCGCTTGTAGTAGATATAGGTTCGGCCCTCGAGCTTCTGTGTAAGAATGAACTTTGATGCCGCATGAACGAACTCCTCGTCCGACACATCCTTCTCGTCCGCGTTTGACATGACCATGCCGATCTGCTCATTGACCTCAGCAAGCTGGCTCATCAGCTTCTCTCGCTGGATGATGTAGTCCTTCTGAGAGATGGAGTCGTCTGAGTACAAGTAGAGATTTTGAAGGCGTTCCGCCGCCCGCTCGATCCTTGTCTTTTCCGTATTCAGGTTTTCCAGCTCTATGTCTGACACGACAGGCTTCTTCCTGACCTCAACGCTACTGTCGAATGGAGCCTTCTCCGTCAGCCCTGAGGCCAGCATATTGTAGAGATCGTCCAGTCCTGCTCGCTCGATACCATCGACATCCCTGAATGTACTGCCTGAGAGCAGCATCTTCTCCATATCCTCCACTGAGTTTATGCTGTCGAAGTTTTTCTGGACGTTCAGCATATTTAGGATGTAGTTGAACACGAACTCGCCCAAGACCACCTCTGAGGTGGCCCTGCCTTTGCACAGATATTCGCTCCTGCGCTTTGTCGGGCAGACGTAGACAGACCAGCGGATGCCGTCTTGGTCTGCTGGCCTGATGGTAGATGTCATCGCATGGCCGCAGTTGCCGCAGATGACCAGACCGCCGAAAACATGGACGTTCTTTTTCTTGGAGTATATACCGCGCCGCTCGCATTCAAGCCGCCTGTTCTCCTTCAGAATCCGCGCGATTTCTTCCTTTTGCTCTCGGCTGATGATAGCCGGGTGGTGGTCCTTGACCGTAATCCACTCCGATTCCTTCTTCCTCTTCTGCCTGTCACCATCCTTCAGGACGTTGTAACGGTAGTCGCCGCAGTAGAAGATGTTGCGCAGGATGATGAGCAGGGTTGAAGGGGAGTAGGTACAGCCGGTCCGGGTGCGGTAGCCATGGCCGTTGAGGTATCTGGCGAGAGAAACCAGCGACCGCTCCTGCTCGTACTTGTCGTGGATGATTTTGACCACCGCCGCCTCGCTCTCGTTGATGGTGAACGTCTTGGTTTCTGGGTCATAGTCATAGCCCAGCGGGACGCGGCCACCGTTCCACTGTCCGTTTGCTGCTCTGGACAGCATGGCTGCCGTTACGCGCTCCGAAGTCATGTTACGCTCCAGCTCCGCGAATATCAGGATGATTTTGAGCATGGCCTCGCCCATCGCAGAGCTGGTGTCGAACTGCTCGTTCTTGCTGACGAAGACCACTCCAAGCTGCTTCAGCTCGCTGTACATTGTTGCGAAGTCCAGCAGGTTACGGCTGATACGGTCGATTTTCCATACGAGGATATGCGTGAACATCCCCAGCCTGACCTGTTGCATCATCTCCTGAAACTTTGGACGGTCTGTATTCTTGCCCGAATAGCCCGCATCCTCATAGACAACGTAGTCCTCCGTGTTCAGGATGAGCCGCGCGTAGTTGATGAGGTCTTGCCGCTGCATCGGCAGGGAGTCCTTGTCTATCTGGTGCAGGGTCGATACGCGGGTGTATATTGCCACGCGGGGCTTATCTGGCAGCTTTACCTTTGCCATGCTATGTCACTCTCCATCTAAAGCTAAAATAAGGCCCTCTAAGGCCGTCTTCAACCGATTCAACAACTTTCCCACATCTGGAGCCAAAACGCCCTCAATGCAGCTCTCTCGCGCGGATATGGCTGACCCGCTGGAAAATTCAAATTCTCCATACAAAAATGACCGTCTGATTTTGTCAGGCGGCCATTTTCGTATACAGAACCTTGCCAAGTTCCGCATACGAACATTTTTGAGCAGGAGATTCCTTCAGCATCGGCAGCGTCAAAATGCCGTCGTGCGCGAATGGCTCGACAGCCTTCATGTCTGCAACGTAGAAGTCCCAGAGCAGCATATTTTCGATGCTGTCTCCCGGCGACATCCCGCGCCACACACCAAAAACAGCCACGCTGTCGCTGCTGGAAAAATCCAGCTTGAACGTGATATGTTCCGGGTGCTCGCCATCCTCTGACTGCGTATAGGCCGCAGCTTTGAAGACGATTCTGCCCTCCGAGATCAGCCGATGAAATCGCTTAGTCTGATTATCCGACATCTTTTGCCTCGGCCTCCTGAGCCGCATTGGAATCGACCATGCCATCAAGATACGCTTCGAGCCTGACCTTCTGCTCGTTCGAGATGGACCTGTACTTCAGCAGGAGAGCAGCCTCGCGTGGGTTCGCCGCGCTCGTCTGATTTCCTGACGTTTCTACGTTGCCAAATGCCAGCCAGTCCATCGACACGCCAAAGAACTCTGAGAAGCGGACGAGGGCTTCTACCGATGGACGACCCTTGCCCTTCTTCCAGTCGGAGAATGCCGAGTTGGAGAGACCAAGCTCTTTCTGGAGCTGCTTCTGGTTCATCCCGGACTGCTCCTGAAGCATGATAAGGCGTTCCAAAATTGTACTCATAATAACCTCCTTAAAAATAGCTGGAAAATTCCAATAATGATATTGACTAACTGGAAGATTCCAGCTATAATTAAGTTACAATCACTTACTCAAATATCCCACCGACCAAGTGGATGTAATCTGATTGTATCATTTTACTTGTAAAAAGTAAATTAAAAATGATGAGAAGGAGGCGCAAAATGATGGCAAGACCCCTGCCGCAGTGGTGTAAGAATGTCAAAATCGAGCTTGTGCGGCGCGATATGAGCATTTCTGACCTCGCAAAGCTCGTTGGCCTGACGAAGCAGTACACATCTGGCATCGTCAGTGGCCGCAATTACTCCGAAGCCGCTGTCAAGAACATCAGCGATGCCTTGAACATCCCTGACAGTCCGTATCAGTGATTACATCGTAACACAGGAGGAACCCAAAGAAAATGGGAAGAGACTGCTCAAAAGCGAGCGGAAATGTGTACTTTGAGGCTAGAAAAGCTGCCGCAGAATACGACGACAGGCTTTACAGCCGCGAAAAGGCCGCCGAACTCCTCGGCGTAAGCGTGTCCACCCTCGCTGATTACGAAAACGGCAACACCAAATTCGTCCCGGTTGACAAGGTCGTCCTTATGGCTGATCTGTACCATCAGCCGGAGCTGAAGACCGGGTACTGCAAGCACGAGTGCCCGATTGGAGCGTGTATGCCGTTCTGCACCAAAACCAGTAGCATCGCAATGGCAGCCCTGAAAGTGCTGAAAGGGCTGGATGACTCGAAAATCGACAGTCTGCGCCATCGCATCATTGATGTGGCCGCAGATGGACATGTCGATGCCAGCGAGAAGCCTGAGCTCGCTGAGATTTTGAAGAATGTGGACGAGATCGCTCTTGCGATGAACGAGGTCCGGCTCGTCTGCGAAAAAGAACTGGGGTAGTCAAATGAACGCCGACAAGCTGAGAGAAATCCTTCGTATTGAATACGGCATCCGCTCCGATGAGGAGCTGTACGATGCTGTTGAAAGGATGGAACCGCTCAACATCGGCCTGTTCACGACACCCATCAAGCAGAAAGGAGTCCGCAATGCCCGCACCGAAAAATAACCAGCTCACCACCGTTGCCAGCGTCAAGGGGATGCTTGCGCGGGACGACATCAAGACCCGCTTCAACGACATTCTCGGCAAGAAGTCCAGCCAGTTCATGGCCTCGCTCGTGAACGTCGTGGCCGCATCCACGCAGCTTAAAGCGTCCGAACCGAACTCGATCATGGCTGCCGCATTTGTCGCCGCGTCGTTCGACCTGCCTATCGACAGCAACCTCGGCTTCAGTGCCATCGTTCCGTTCAGCAAAAAGACCTGCATCAATGGCCAGTGGGTGAAGCAGAGCCTCGCCCAGTTCCAGATGATGTACAAGGGCTATATCCAGCTCGCCATCCGCAGCGGCGAGTATGAGAAGATGAACTGTGCTGAGGTTTATGCGGACGAGCTTGTCAGCTACAACCCCATCACCGGCGAATGCCGGTTTGTTGACGACTTCTCGGCTTGCAAGTTCCGCAATGAGGGCAAGACCGACAAGATTATCGGCTACTACGCATGGTTCCGGCTCCGCTCCGGCTTCACCAAGGAGCTGTATATGAGCAAGGCTGAAATCAACAACCACGCGCAGAAATACAGCCAGTCGTACCGCTACGACATCAACGATGGCAAGCAGTCCAGCCGGTGGTCTACCGATTTTGACGCGATGGCAAAGAAAACTGTCATCAAGCTCCTGCTGAGCAAGTGGGGCATCTTGTCCGTCGAGATGCAGAAGGCCATTGAGGACGACCAGAAGGTGTATGAGGTGGACAGCACCGAGCAGTACAGCGACAACCAGCCTGATGTCGCTGAGGCCGAAAATCCGTTCACACCGCCCGCCATCGAAGCCCCGAAAAATGAAATCCAGCCTGTGCCTGAAGTCGAAACGCTGGAAGAACTCGATATTATGGAGGAATAAGGAACATGGGAGCATTTGTGTTGACCTCGGAGAACTACTACTCGCAGGAAGCCAACAAGGAATACCTGAGCGTAAGCCAGTATAAGCAGTTCGTCGGGACGTATGGCCGCCGTGGGTGTGAATTTACTGCGCTTGAGGAGCTGAATGGCCGCTGGCAGCAGAAGAAGAACTCCGGCATGATGATCGGCAGCTACGTTGACAGCTACGTTGAGGGAACGCTTGACAAGTTCAAGCGGGAGAACCCCGAAATCTTCAAGAAAGACGGAACTCTGAAGGCCGATTTCACCAAGGCCGAGCAGGTCATTGCCCGCATTGAGCGCGACCCCTTCTTCATGTCTACGCTGGCTGGCGAGAAGCAGGTCATTATGACCGGCGAGCTTTTTGGTGCCAAGTGGAAGATCAAGATGGACAGCTATTTGCCCGGCACGGCCATCGTTGACCTGAAGGTCATGGCCTCCCTGACTGAGCACAAGTGGGTCAAGGATCTCGGCTACCTCGAATTTATCCGTTACTGGGGCTACGACATTCAGGGTGCTGTGTATCAGGAAATCGTTCGGCAGAACACCGGCCTGAAGCTGCCGTTCTATATCTCTGGCGTATCCAAGGAAGAGGAGCCCGACATCCGCGTCATCCAGATCGAGCAGAACTTCCTCGATGAAGCTCTGGCCGCTGTGGAATCGAATATGCCGCGCATCGTCCAGCTCCGCAACGGAGATGTCGAGCCTGACCGCTGTGAGATGTGTGACTGCTGCCGCCATCACCGCATTCTGACCGCCCCCATCAGCCTGAGTGCGCTGAATGCCTCTATTTGACTATTATAGCCGGAAAGGGGGTGGTATCTATGGCTTGGGTCAAGGTGTATGAAGCCGTTATCGGCCCCAAGCTCCGAACGCTTGCAAACGACATTGGCTGCTCTCAGAACGAAGCCCTCGGCGTTCTCGTTCGACTGTGGGTCTGGGGTATCCGAAATGTCAATGCTGCCGGTGAAATCATCGGCGGGAGTGAAGCCGACATCGAGGCTGTCATCCAAACTGGCCTCGACAATAGGTATTCATCCAAAACTGTCATTCGTGCGATGAAAGATTCCGGCTGGCTCGATGTTGAAGATGGCCGTATCAGTCTTCACGACTGGGGAGAATGGCAAGCGCAGTGGTACAAGGATGTTGAGCGGAAGGGAAGGGACGCAGAGCGAAAGCGCAAAGAACGCGCCCGCAAGAAAGCTCCTGCCCCTGTCGAGCTCTGTGAACCTGCCGCTCCTGCGAAAGCTGTTCCGAAAGCATCCTACCCGGAAGGGTTTGAAAAATTCTGGGATGCCTACCCACGGAAGGTCGGCAAAGGGGAAGCGTACAAGAAATATTGTGCGCGTGTCAACGATGGCTGGGGAGAGAATGAGTTGCTTGAGGCTGCCGTAGCTTACGCTGTGAGCGTTGAGCAGAACAAAACTGACAAGCAGTTCATCAAGCACCCGAAGACGTTCCTGTCCGACGCTACGCCGTTCACCGACTACCTGAAACACGCCGAGTCAACGGCCTCTGCCGCCGCAAGCAACGACCCATATGCAGATTGGAGGTAACTCGTGCCTGAACTGAAAAAATGTCCCTTGTGCGGTGACACGGTGGAGTTTGAGATCGACTTCCCGACCTTCGATGGAACCGGCAAGACCGTAAAACGCATCGTGCCAAAACGGTGCGCCTGCTCCTTGAAGAAGGAGGAAGAGCTCAAGCAGCAGATGGAGCTGTACAACCGAAAGCGTGAAGTTGAACGGCTCCGCAGCCTTAGCTTGATAGATGCCAAGGCCCAGAATGTCACGTTTGAAAGCTGCGAGCAGACCGATGGCAATGCGCGGGCATTGAAAATCGCAACCCGGTATGTTGCCAAGTTCGATGACCTCAAGGCCACCGGGCAGGGCGTAATGTTTTACGGCGATGTCGGGACCGGGAAGTCGTATATTGCGGCAGCCATTGCCAATGAGCTGATGGCAGAGCTGCATACCGTAGTGATGACCTCGTTCCCGAACATCCTCGAACGCGCCCTCGACTTCGACAGCAACAGCCTCGATTTTGCCAGCCGCGCCGAACTGCTCGTCATAGACGACCTCGGCGCAGAGCGCAGCACCGATTTTGCCCTTGAGCAGATGTACAAGGTCATCGACGACCGCTACCGCAGTAAGCGTCCCATCATCCTTACCACGAACTTGTCTCTCGACCACATGAAGAAGTGCGCCGATATTCGATACAGCCGCATCTTTGACCGTCTGTTCGAGATGTGCTACCCGGTTGAGCTGACCGGGCTGTCGTGGCGCAAGCGCAGCGCGGTCCGGCAGTTCGATGAGATGAAGAAATTGTTAGGTGAGTGATATGGAGCTTATTGCAGAGATCAAGATTTTCTCGAAGGAAGACCGCAAGACGGTTGCCGGCATCCTCGTTGACAACGGATATACCGTTGGACCCGGAAAACGTCAGAAAACGCCGAACGGCAAGAGCGTGGACTACACGCTGAAGCTGTATGCCGATGGTGGCAGTGCAGAGAAATGACCGAGAGGAGAGCGTACATGAACAGCATCCAGTTCACCGTCCTTGGTGAGCCGTATGGCAAAGGAAGACCCCGGTTCAACAGGTTTACCGGGACTGCCCACACCCCTGAGAAGACCGAGAGCAGGGAAGCCCTCGTCGGATATGAATACCGCCGCCAGTGCGGTACATTCCGTTTCCCTGACACCGCGATGCTCGATATGCGGATTCTGGCGTACTACTCCATCCCGAAAGGTGACAGCAAAGCAACGAGAGCTGCCAAGCTTGAAGGCTTTATCCGACCTACCAAGAAGCCCGACATGGACAACGTGGTCAAGCTTGTAGCTGACGCTTTGAATCAGGTCGCATACCGCGACGACACGCAGATCGTTGACTGCCAGTGCCGCAAATTTTATTCCGAGCAGCCGCGCACGGTCATCATCATCAAACAGATTGGAAAGGAAAATGAGCATGAGTGAAGAATTTGGCCTTATTATCAACAACGAACACTCGCTTGACGAAAATGTCCACATTGATTGGAATAAGGACGAGCTTTTGAAGTACGTTCGTTCCATCACTGAGAAGTACAATGGCCGCGTCTATACCGATGACGACATCACGGACGCCCGAACCGACCGGGCTGAGCTGAACGCTCTCAAGAACACCATCTCAGACGGCCGCATCCGTGTCAAGAAAGCTATCATGGCTCCGTATGACCGTTTCGAGGCTGAGGTCGTTGAAGTGACCAATCTCATCATCGAGGCTGTGAAGCCCATCGACGAGGCCATCAAGACCCACGATGAAAACCAGAAAGCTGACAAGAAGAAGCAACTCGTCGCATACTTTGACAGTATCATCGGCGATCTTGCCGAGTCCGTCACCTTTGAGCGCGTGTTCGACCCCAAGATGGTAAACGCTTCGACCTCCATGAAAAAGGCCAAGGAGGGAATCGCTGATGGTGTCCAGCAAATCAGGACGAATATCGAAACCATCAACACTGTCGTCAGCGAGCCATATCGTTCCTTTGCAGTTGCGAACTACCTCCAGACCATGAAGCTGGCTGGGTCTATGAAGCTGGCACAGCGCATGGAACAGGAAGACCGTCGTAAGGCGGAACTTGCCGCTGAAGCTGAAAAGGCCAAGGCTGCCGCACCTGCACCCGCTACTTCCGCTCCCGCAGTTGAGCCTCCCAAGCCCGCCGCGCCTGTCCAGCCCGCACCGCAGCCCAGCTCGTTCGTTGCGGCAGCGGAGAAGGCTGCCGCAGCTACTCCCGCTCCTGCCCCTGCACCCGCAGAATCCCCCGAAAAGCTGTACGCTATGTGCTTCCGCGCCATCGGCACGAAAGAACAGCTCATGGCCCTCCGGCAGTATATGAAAGACAACCACATCAAGTATGGAAAGGTAGAGTGAATTATGGATAAAGCCTATATCCGCGAGTTGAACTTTGACTGCGACACGTTTTCCGATGCCAAAGAAAGTCTGAATACCGTACTTCAGAAACTTCTCGGAACTATGGTCGGCTGCGGAGCAAAAGAGGGGAGCATCACCATGAAGCTGGACGTTGGTTTCCGCAGCGAGACCATCCAGAACTATGATGCGGAAATTGACGCTCCTGAGCGCGAGGTCTATATGCCGCAGTTCTTCCACAAGATTACCTCCAGCGTCAAAATTAACAATGAGATGCACGGAGCTACGCACAATGAAACCGATGAGTTGTATTACAATGCCGACACCGGCAACTATGAAATGAGACCGATTGTCAACACCGCCCAGCGTAGTATGTTCGATGACGACATGGACTCTGCGCCCATTGAGCGCGACGCTCCCGGCGAGGATGAGCGGCAGGATGATTACCAGTACGAGAACGGCCAGTAAGTTCTCGCTGCATTAGAAGGAGGTGGTTCCCATGGAGCCTGAAACCAATGACCTGAAGCTCACGCCTGAGCTGGAAGCCATCGTCCGGCTGGCATCCGAAACCGCTGTCGAATCGTACCGAAAGGAACTTGAGCGGCAGCAGGAGCAGGATGGCAAAGCCCGCAGAGAACGGCATCACCGCGTTGTGAACAGCGCGAAGATGCTGCTGAAAAACTACCGGCGGTTCAAGAAGATGACCGTGAGCAGCGTGTACGGCAAGGACACCAGCACAAACGAGACCCTCGTTGAGCTGCTGGAGCTGATGCAGGGAATCTACCGCAGCGGGGAACTTGAGGTCGTCAGCATCAAAGACCGGGTGGCTCGCACCGAGCTGATGATCGAGCACATCGACGCAATGCTGGAGGTCTACAAGAAGGACTGCAACAGGTCCCCGGAAGGTCAGCGGCGGTACAGGGTCATCTACTGGATGTACCTGTCTGAAGACGAATCCAAGACCGCCGAGGACATTGCCGAGATGGAGAACGTGGTCGTCCGCACGGTATTCCGCGACATCAAGACCGCCTACGAAGAACTCGCTGTTTTGTTCTTCGGCATCGACGGAGTGAGGTTTTCTGAGCAATAATGTCAAAACGCTGTCATTGTAATTTCAGTTGACAGGCTTTAGAATAGTAAATGGCAGTAACGAGGCTGCCTGATGCTCAAGGATTCCTCCATCATCTGTTTGTGAGCAGCACACCCGGTTCGACAGCAGGCATGGCCGGGTGTGCACCTCGCAAAAACCCAAGACAGCTCATCACGAGCTGTCTTTTTGTTTTAGGAGAACGCTATGGAAGAACGCAAGGAACGGTGCATCAGATGTGAAAAAATGCGCGTTGGTGACCTGAAGCACGGTTTTGGAAACCCCAGAAAGATCACGAAGAAAAAGGCCGAGGAGCTGGAACGCTCGCTTGAGATGTTCGGCGACTTCGGTATCTTCCTCATCGACGAGAACGACAACGTGATTGCCGGGAACCAACGCAGCATCATCCTCACCAAGAAAGACCCTGATATCATGGTGGACTGCAAGCGGCTCATTGGCTACACCGATGCAGAGCTGCGGGCCATCAACATCAAGGACAACACCCACGCCGGTGAATGGGACCTCGACCTGCTCGCCGACTGGACTGCCGACCTCACAGTGGACCTCGGCCTCGATATGCTCGAAAAGAATCCTGACGAGCGGAAAATCAAGGACATCGAACCGATTCGCTATGAGAAATATGACTATGTTATGATCGTCTGCCGGAATGAGGTTGACTACCTGAATCTGACCCGCGCACTCGGCATCGACGGCGCGAAAGTGCTTGTTGCCAAGCAGCGGAGGATAAAGGCAAGGGCTGTCTGGTATGACGATATGAAAGCCCAAATCGTACCCAAGGAAGACGCTCCACAAACAGACCCGGAAAACCCGGAGAAAGAGGAAGAAAATGATTAGAGTCCTGATTACCGGCTGCTCGATGCACTCGTATGACCTCATCCGTGCATTGAAGGACAACTACGACGGCGAGGAAATCTACGTCGTCGGCATCAACTGCGATGACACTGCGCTGCTCCGCAAGGGCGTTGACGCTGGCTATGTTGTTCCTCGCATCACCGAGGAAAGCTATATCCCGACCGTCATCGACATCTGCGAGAAGGAGAAGGTCGATGTCATCCTGCCGTTCATCACCGCAGAGCTGCCTATCATGGCAGAGAACCGCGAGCTGCTTGAGAGCCACGGCGTTAAGGTGTCCATCTCCTCTATGGAGTCCATTCTGGCCTCTGGCAACAAGGTCGAGCTGGCAAAGCACTACCCCGACCTGATGCCGAAGCAGATGATCTGCAAGAAGCCCCTCGACTTCTTCCGGTTTGCCGATGAGATCGGCTACCCGAAGAAGCCCATGTGCTGCAAGCTCCCGAACCGCTGCGGCGGCCTCGGTTTCTGCATCATTGACGAGGAGAAGGGCCGCGACCTGACCATCTACAACAAGTTCGGCATGAACCGCTATATCACGTTCGATATGCTGCTGGAGCTGGCAAAGAACTGCCATGAGGACATCATCATGCAGGAGTATGAGGAGGGTCTGGATTACAGTATGTGCGTACTGGCAGACCATGGCCGCGTCCTCCATGCCCTCGGCTTTGAGGGCTACCTGATGGCCTTTGGCAGCGCGATGTTCGCCGGCATCAAGCAGAACGAACAGGCTCTCGCTATTGCCAAGCAGATCGTCGCTGACACCGGGCTGGACGGCAATGTGTGCTTCGACTTCATCCTGAAGGAAGACGGCAGCGTGAAGCTGCTGGAGACCAACCCGTGGTGTTGTACAATAAAAGTTGACACCCTATTCTCAAGGATTTTGATATATAATCATAATCAATACGAGAACAGGAGAAAAAATTATGGCACAGAATCAAAAATCTTATGACACTGAGTTTAAAGCACAAGCGGTAAAACTGGCCCAGGAAATCGGAGGACATAAAGCTGCCAGGGAGTTAGACATTCCAAAGGGTACCATGTACACATGGATAAAAGCCTTCAAAGAGGGGCGTCTCAGCGCAAATGAAGCGGTCCATACGCCCAAGAATGCTTTATCCCTTAACGATGAGCTTATTGAACTCAGAAAGCGGGTTAAAGAGCAAGATAAGGAAATTCGCCGTTTAAAGGATGAAAATGAATTCCTTGAGGAAGCAAGTGCTTTTTTCGCAGCCAGCCGTCGGAAGTCAGCAAAAAACAGAGACTGATGTTTATTGCAATCAAAACGGATGACGGCAGGATTAAGGGCAAAATTTCTTTTTATTGTAAAGTACTCCATGTCTCCAGACAGGCATTCAATAAATTCCTGAAAACAAAGGATGCAGCGTGGAAATATCAGGCACTTGCAGATGCAATGCTTGATATTTGTAGCGAAGACGAGTGCAATGACACTTACGGAAGAATCCGTATGTATCAGGCTCTACAGCTCAAACAGCCTGAGGGAGTACATATTCCCGGTGAGAGAACTGTTTATCG
>ERZ780195.2012-NODE-2012-length-14800-cov-8.116039_pt1 | contig 14800 bp, 9 predicted proteins | sample MGYA00511017_ERZ780195 | MGnify/ENA primary metagenome ERZ780195 (study PRJEB29588, sample SAMEA2159974) | human gut metagenome | biome: human gut; feature: human-associated habitat; material: faeces | place: Denmark | collected 2008/2010 ...
CGGCGCCCGCCGCTGCCCCGGCCGCCGCAGAACCCGCCGCGCCCGCACCCCAGGAAGAACCCTCCGCAGACGATAAAATCATCAACCTCAAGCCGCCCGTCTCCGTTTCCGAGCTGGCGGGCATGCTGAAAGCCAAGCCCTTCCAAATCATCAAGGATCTGATGGGCATGGGCATCTTCGCCAACCCGAACACGCCGCTGGATGCGGACGCCGTCAGTTCCATCTGCGACCTCCACGGCTACACATTCGCCCGTGAAAAACGGGAAAAGGGCGGCGGCGTGAAAGCCCAGCAGGAACCCGTCAAGGAACCGGAACCCGTGCCGGTGGTGGAAGAACCCAAAGCCACCCTCATCACGCGCACGCCCATCATCACCGTCATGGGCCATGTGGACCACGGCAAAACATCCCTGCTGGACTACATCCGCAAAACGCGCGTGGCCAAGGGGGAAGCCGGAGGCATTACCCAGCACATCGGCGCCTATACGGTTGACTACAACGGCAGCACGCTCACTTTCCTGGATACGCCGGGCCATGCCATCTTCACGGAAATGCGCGCCCGCGGCGCGGACGTCACGGACATCGTGGTTCTGGTGGTGGCCGCCAATGACGGCATCATGCCCCAGACGCGGGAAGCCATCGCCCACTCCAAGGCAGCCGGCAAAACCATCATCGTCGCCATCAACAAATGCGACCTTCCGGCCGCAGACCCCGTCAAGACCAAGAGCGGCCTGATGGAAGAAGGGCTGGTTCCCACGGACTTCGGAGGCGATGTGGAATGCGTGGAAGTCTCCGCCCTGACCGGGGCCGGCATTGACGACCTTCTCGGCCTTCTCGTCCTCCAGTCAGAAGTGCTGGAACTCCAGGCCAACCCCAAGGCCAACTGCCGCGCCTCCATCATTGAAGCCCGCGTGGAACCCGGCACGGGCAGCTCCGCCACGGCCATCGTGGAAAGCGGCACCATCCGCGTCGGGATGCCCTTCATCTGCGGCCCTTACGCCGGCAAGGTGCGCGCCCTGGTCAACGACCACGGCGAACGCGTCAAAAAGGTAGGGCCCGGCATGCCCGTGGAAATCACCGGCTTCTCTGAAACCCCGAACGTGGGGGACGAACTGGTGGAAATGGAAAACGAACGCGCCGCCAAAAAGCTTGGGGAAGAACGCCAGGAGGAACTGCGCAAGCAGCGCCTGGCCCAGCCCCGCAAGGCACGCATGGAAGAACTGCTCGCCATGATGGGGGACGGCACCCAAAAAGCCCAGCTCAAAATACTCCTGAAGGGGGATGTGCAGGGTTCCGTGGAAGCCATCAGGAAAGCTGTTCTGGACATCCAGTCGGACAAAGTGGAATGCGTCTTCCTGAACGCCTCCGCCGGCCCCATCTCGGAATCGGACGTTCTGCTGGCCTCCTCCTCGGACGCCGTCATCCTGGGCTTCAACGTCAAGGTGGAAGCCAACGCCGTCAAACTGCTCAAGCGGGAAGGCGTGCAGGTAAAACTGTATTCCATCGTTTACGAACTCATTGACCAGGTGCGGGATGCCATGCTGGGCCTTCTGGAACCGGAAACGCGCGAAACCATCATCGGCCACGCCAAAGTGCTCCAGGTCTTCAAGCTCAACAAGGGCCGTGCGGCAGGCTGCATGGTGGAGGACGGGAAAATCCTCCGCAGCTGCGAGGCGCGCGTCATCCGCGACAAGACGCCCGTCTTTGACGGTAAAATGTCCACCCTCCGCCGCTTCCAGGATGAAGTGGAAGAAGTCAAGGCAGGTCTGGAATGCGGCATCCGCCTCGGAGACTTCAACGAATACGAAACGGGCGACATCATCGAATGCTACACGCTGGAAAAAATCCAGCAAACGCTGTAACCCCCAACAAAAATCATCCAACAGGGACGGAGCTCCTTGCACGCTCCTCCGGGCGTCCGGGAAACCTCCGTCCCTGTCCTTTCCCTTATTCCTCCTTCTCCGATTGAACCAATCGGTCCCTTCATCACTCTATCCCTTCATATGAGCAGACGCACTGACAAGGTAAACGAACTCCTGCGCCGGGAAATAGGCACCACCATTCAGCGGGATTTTGAATTTCCCGGAACAATCGTCACCGTGATTGAAGTGGAAGTGACGGACGATCTGAAAGAAGGGAAAGTATGGGTGGGCGTCGTAGGGAAAATGGCTCCCTCCCAGGTGCTGGAAAAACTGAACTCCCGTCACGGCCTTATCCAGTCCGCCGTGGCCAGGCGCGTGGTGCTGCGCAATACGCCGCGCCTGACCTTCCGTCTGGACGACTCCGCCCAGCGCGGCGTTGACCTGGTCAACCTTCTGGAAGACATTGACAAGAACCTGCCCAAAGCCCCACCTGCCGATGCGGAAAATGACGGGGAGTAATATTCTTCCCCTGGCTAAGGCACGGTGTCCCCGGCCGTACCGCGCTGGATGCGCCGGGACAGCGGAGGGCCGGAACACGCAGAATCACGCTTCCGGAAAAAATCCGTAACGGGCGGCAAGGCAGCAGGGCCGGAAGATCCCTGTTCCCGTAAGGAATCATCATCGGGAAACGGAAAGAGAAACCGGTGATTCCCTATCTCGTCACCTTTAATCTCAGAAACCGGCGCTCCGGAGAGCCTTTTCCCAGCGCGACCGTATCGCGGAATTCCCCGCAGGCCCCGTCCGGAGTGACGGCCCCTTCGTCAGCCCATTCCTCCAGGTCGGAAGAACTTTCCACATGGAACGTCACATCCGTCGCCTCCGGATTCACAGACCAGGAAAGCACGAGGTATTTCCCGCCCGCTTCCTCGCGGACAGCCAGCTTCGTCACGCTCCCGCAGGGCTGGTTGGGATCCATGCCCGTAGCATATTTCATCAGATTGGAAATTCCGTCTCCGGCGGGGCAGGCATCCGGGGCCATTTGCTCATCCGGCGTCCCATCCGCAAAATGGTCCTGCTTCCACTTGTCGTACCCTGCCGGGGCAGGAGCAGCTTCCTGGCGCAGCGTGAATGTCCTCTGCTCCCCGCCGCATACGACGGTGACAACGGCTTCCCGCTCCGTTTGCAGCCCGTTTGCTTCCACGGCAATATCCAGCACTGAGGTTCCGGAACCGGAAACGGGGGAAACCGTAACCCATGGCTGGTCGCAGGAAACTGTCCAGGGAAGATGCGTCTGCACGGTCAGCCCCGTACCGGAGGCGGCGCATCCTACCGTTTCCTCCGTCTTTTCCAGATTGAAGGGATTCACGTATTCATAGGAAAACGCGCTGGCGGGAATGGGTTCCCTGCCGCTGGTTTCCGGCCCCTCCCATTGCAGGGAAAGGGAGGAGGAAGCCGCCTTCCCCACATAGCCGATGCGGATGGGATGCAGCCCCGCAGTAAGCTTCACCGTCTGAACGGCATTGGGCTGCACATCGCCGGAAACGCCTTCCCGCGCGTTGGAGGCAGCCTGCGTTCCGGGAGTATAGGCATAATCCGCATCAATGAGCTGCATATCGTGCAAATGGACAAAAGCCCTGGAACCTTCATTGGAATCCGTCTGAAGGTAAAATTGATATTCCCCGGTGACAGGCACCCTGAGATAGCCCGTCAATTCCACCCCCTTCTGACCGGAAAGCCCCGCCTTGACGCTGAGCACGTCGGAAACATCCGTCGCACCCGTAGAACAGGGCCCCTCCTCCAGCTGCCGGAAATCCGGCACCCAGTCAAAAGAACGGTTCCACGCGCGCCAGCGCAGCCTTCCCTCCCGCAGGCCAGCGGGGGCGGAAACGGGCGCGATATAACCGGCGTCAAAACTGGTGGAGGCAATGGGGGAGGAACGGCGGGAACGCAGCGCCTGCGCCTTCATCTTCTCCTGCAGGTCCGGACGGGATGCCGCCAGATTCGCCGCTTCCTGCGGGTCTTTTTCCGTATCGTAGATTTCAAAATCCGTAGCGGGGGCGGCATTCCCCATCCGAATCCCCTTGAAGCCGTCCACAAATATAATCTGCTGCTGCTGCCGCCCTCTCCCCCTGTGTTGCTGGAGGAAATCGCTGTAATTCGGAGTGCTCCCGCTATAGGCATATTCCGCATAAATAACGCCCGTTTTCTGGCGTTCCGGCACCCCTGCCAGCGTGGGCAGCAGGGAAACGCCGTCACAACGGGACGGCACGGGCACTCCGGCCGCGTCCGCAAAAGTAGCCATCCAGTCCTGGAACTGGCTGGCATTCAAACTGATTCCGCTGGGAACCACACCGGGCCAGCGTACCACGGCCGGAACACGCATGCCGCCTTCCCAGCAATCGCGCTTAATGCCGTCCATCATCCCGTAGCTCATGAAATACGTGGGATCCTGCGCGCCGTTGCCGTAATTGCCGGAACCGGGTTCATTGTGGGGGCCGTTGTCGGACGTGAAGACAATCATCGTATTGTCATCAATGCCCAAATCCTTAAGCAGCTGGATCATGTCCTTCAGGACGTCATCCACCCGGCGGATCATCGTGGCGTGACGGGATTCCGTTCTTCCAAAAACCTCATGTTCCGGGTAGATATAGGTATCCGGAGAAAAGTTCCCCTCCACCCCCGACCATCCGTCCGCAGCGGTATTGCAGGCTTCATAGCCGTCTTTTTTCTCCCACTGGAGGCCGCCGTCCCTTCCCAGCCCCGCCGGATAGGCACAGGCGGGAGCGGACAGACTGCCGTGGGGAGCCGGGAAAGCCAGATACAGGAAGAAAGGCCGGGAAGGAGTTTTCTCATGGTGGTCCACAATCCACTGTTTGGCGCGGGCCCCGAACAAATCCGTATCATAGGCGGTGCCCGGAACTTTCGCGCTGACGCTCTCCCACGCCGGAGCCGCGGCCTGGTCATTATATTCGTAAATATCCTGGGAACCCGCCGTCAAATAATGGTAATGCCCCGCCAAATGCTTGATGATTCCGTAAAAATAATCAAACCCGCGCATGTGGGGAGCCGCGGTCAGAGCCTTGCCGCTCTGTCCGCCTCCGCCCACGCCCCATTTCCCGATGGCCGCCGTATGGTAACCCGCGCTTTTCAGCAGCGTTCCCAGCGTATGGGAATTCTCGATAGGGTAATCAAACGTATTGTTGCGCACCACCCGGGAATGCCCCTGGTGAACGCCCAGCAGCAGGGAAGCGCGGGCCGGAGCGCATACCGGAGCCGCACTGTAATGGCGCCTCAGCTGCATGCCCTCCGCCGCCATCGTGTCCAGGGTAGGCGTCTTGAATTCATTCCTGCGGGTCACCTGCCTGCCGTTTTTATCCTGCTGCGTCCAGTTGACGCTCATATCCCCCCAGCCCATGTCATCCACCAGGACAAAAATAATGTTGGGCCTGGCTCCGGAAACATGCGCCGGCATGTCCGGCTTTTCCGCTACATCCGTCTGCAGCGTCAGCCAGCCGGATGCGGCATCATAATTCCATGAAACCGCCCCTTCAGGCAGTTCCTTTACGGTGACGGGGGCGCCCATATCCGGCCGGAACTGCACGCCCAGCGTATGCCTGCCCGGCCATTCGGAAATCAAATCCTCAAAGGAGGAATCAAACAAAACCACATATTCCCTTGCCTGCTGGGCAGGGGTTTCCGGCCGGACGGCGGAGTTTTGCGGCACGCCGTCCAGCGTAGCCACATGGAGACGCCCCAGCGTCAGGGATGAACTGGGCAGGGAAATATCCCCATCCACAGTCAGGGTGCCTCCCGGCGCATAAGTAATCGTTCCTGAAAAGGCGCCGCTGCCGCCCAGTGCGCAGCTGCCCTGCACCACCAGGTCCACCTCCGGAATTTCTCCGTCAAAATGCATGGAGGAATTATTCAGCGTTATCGTCACATTGCTGCCTGCGCTCCGGATTTCCCCCGCCTTGACATTCCTGTCCGTATAAGTGGCCCGGGCATCATCCAGAAGCGTCTGCCGCAGCGTTCCCTTATCCCCGGTAATGCCGGAAGAGCCGGAAAGAATCACGTTGCCGTCCACACCCGCCTCCGTCAGGTCCAGCGTGGAATTTTCCAGCGCCAACTCCGTGTCTGCGCCAATGTTCCATTGTCCGGACGCCTTGGCCTCCGTTCCGGAAAAAGTCACGGACGCGTTTTCCCGCGTCACCAGGGCCCCCTGGTACAAAGACATGCCTTCCAGGCGGGCAGCGTCTTCCACCGTCACCGTATTGCCCATGCCCCGGTCCGCCAGATCCAGCGTCGGAATTCCCTTTCCGGCGTTCAGCACAAAACCGATGAGGCCGGAAATATTGTTCAGCAGCATCCCTTCCCCGATGCGCACGGCGCCTCCACCCGTCACTGTCACGCGCCGCGGAACATCGCCTTCCGAAGTCAGGGAATACAATCCCCCGGACGGAGCGTCATCGTCATGCCCCACATACAGGCTGCGCCCTTCAGCCACATGCCACTCCTGGTCCGCGGCTACGCGCAGCTGGGCGACCCCGAAATCCGCAGAATAACCTCCTTCTCCGGCATTTTCCACAGTAATGCCGCCCTTCTCCACGCGCAAATATACATCCTTGTTCGTGTTTTTAATGAACAATGGGATTTTGCCTTCCGGCTGGCTGTTAAGCCCCGCAATCCTGACGCCCTTCAAATAGCGGCCCCCCGCGCCCAATCCGCCGACATCCGTCCTTCCCGCGGAATCCGTTCCATTGGTTACCATCCAATGTTCATAGGCGGAAGCGGCGGCCCCTGGCGCGGAAGAGGCGGCAACGCTTCCGACACTCCAGTTGGACAGGGAACCCCACTGGTAATCGGCGCCCCTCCAGACATATTCAACATCAGCCGACCTAGCTGGAGCAAGGAACAGAAGAAAAAAGAGGAGAACGGTAAAAAAACAGTGTGGAAACATGGCTGGCTGACGAAACGATGACCCGGAGGACATCACGCCGAAGAACGGACTGCCTGGGGAATCATACCGGTTATTGATGTTAAATGTTAAAAAATGCCGAATTTTGTTGGCTGAAAATGAACAAGCCGCCAGTTTCAAAGAAAAAACGGACGGCTTGAACAAGTGTATCAGGGACATGGGCTTCAACGTCTGCGGCGGCGCATCATTAGTGCAGCCATGCCCAGAATACTGAGAGAGGCGGTCGCCGGTTCAGGGATCGTATTCAGTTCAATGGCGCCCAATCCGACAAAGTAACCCTGCGTTTCCTGTCCCCTGTTCAGGGAAAGCTCAAGGGTATAAGTATTGCCGGCAGACAGGGTTACTGCCTGGTTCAGCGTTCCTTCCTCATGGATGCCGGAAGACCCTCCGAGTTGCCCCAGCGTTCCCACGCTGGCCTGTTGGGAACTGCCGGCATTAACATCACCCGTACCCAGATAAGTCAGGTTAGAATTGCTGCAACTAGCCAAAACATTGTCACCCAGCTTCAAATTAAAGGTATAAGCGCCTCTCCGGTCACTATTCTGAACCGCATTAGCACCACTGAATGTAAAAAGATTCAGAGCTATGGAATCAACGGTGACGGCTTCCGTTACGGTAAAGGACAAAGAGACGCTCCACGCATTCCCGTTGCCGACATTTATATTGGGACTCAAAAAGGAGTCAACGTAGTTGGAACCCGTTTTCTGGTTTGAAACCCCAGTGAATGTCTGACTGGTCAGGGAAGCTCCGGTGGTTTCAGGCTGGTAAAAGCTCGTTGTTGCTTGAGGATTTGCCTGATAATCAAACACAATAGCCGAATGGGCGGAACCAGCAAGAGCAAGGATGGAGACAATGACAGGGAATGTTTTCTTCATGATTCTGGCAACTTTAGATTATCTGAATTTCTGGAACAGAAACTCGGCTTTTCTCTACCGGATTAAGAATCCTGAAAATGTTTTTTACGCTGGATAAGAATATAATCCTTTGATAATAAATTGTATAAATCGTTAAAATTTAAAAAGAGGCAATTCCTGCCTTCTCTTTTCAGAGAAGGCAGGAGGGATAAAGTGGTTTCTTTTTAAAATTTTACGTTGACACCGGATTCTTAATTCGCTTTCCATGCATTATTCTGTTACAGAATGCCATGCACCGGGCCCGTTCCAAAAATCCGGTCTTGGAACGGGCCCGGTTGAAAAAAGATGCTTAGAGCCTGCGGCGGCGCATCATCAATGCGGCCAGCCCCAAAAGCCCCAGGGAGGCCGTGGCGGGTTCGGGAACCACTTCCCCATTAATCTGAATTCCCGTAAGACCGATAAAACAGCCGTTGCCGTAGGCCTCGTTTTTGGAAGCCGTAACAGTTAACGTCATGGATTCCCCGGCTTTCAACAACACATCGCCATATTCATAGCTTCCCGTACGAACGCCATCCCAGGATCCCGTAGATGTATTTGTACTGGTGGCGCCATTATAGGCCAGCGTCTGATCGTCCTGCCCGCTCATGCCAAGGGTGATATTGACAGGTTTGTTCAGATTGCCGTCGGCTCCCCCAACATAATTGTTATTGGCCACACCGCCTCCGGCATTCTGCGCGGCGCCCGCTCCAGTGAACCCTATCATGGAAAGATCAATGGAAGAAATCAGCATATCCTGGGAACCGTCGTTGGTAAACGTGAAAGAAACGCTCCATGTATTATTCTGATTATTACCCACATTGGAATTGGGAGAGAATACGGAGGCCGGAATAGAACCTGAAGCCAGCAGGTCATTGCCCGCAGAACTCTTGCTGAAGTCCTGGGAAGCAATCGAGGAGGAAGTGGAGAGTCCCGCATCGGAGACCGTACTCACAGTGACGGAATCCAGGGAAGTCCCGGTCCGGTTAAACGTAGTGGTACACAGCACCGCGGCCTGGGAAGCCGCCGCGCCAAGAGCCAGGGACGCAATGATTATCAATGTTTTCTTCATAACTGGGGAAGGTTGAATGGTGTCAACCTTTTCCGTTTAGCGGATTCCAAATCCGAAGTCAACACTAAACAATAGAAACGAGATGTTTATACAAATATAGGAACAGCGGCGTCCTATAATCAGAAGCTTTGCCGCGGAAGATTTAAAACCATCATAAAATTTACAACACCAATTATTTATGCATAATAAAGAGACGTGGATTTACTTTTCGGATTTGGAATCCGTTCCCTATTTTCCCCCCTTTCACTAACGGCTTGCCAGAAGGCGGGAGAAAAGTTAAGTTCCGTGAACGGACAGCCTGTCCATGAGATGGCTGGCCCTTTTTCCAACATGAACGGTTACTGCTATTTCATTCTGGGGATATTGGTCCTGGCGGCCGGTTATTTCACTTACGGGCGGGTGCTGGAAAGGATTTTCCGTCCGGACGCCTCCCGGCAAACTCCCGCCGTGGCCTGTACGGACGGCGTGGATTATGTGGTTATGCCGCGCTGGCGCGTTTTTCTCATCCAGTTGCTGAATATTGCAGGGCTGGGGCCCATTTTCGGCGCCGTCATGGGCGTGCTGTACGGGCCGGCCGCGCTTTTGTGGATCGTTTTCGGCTGCATTCTGGGCGGAATGGCGCACGACTACTTCTCCGGCATGATTTCCCTGCGGCACAAGGGGGAAAACCTGCCGGAAATCTTGGGGCGCTACCTGGGCAGCCAGGCCCAGTGGATCAGCCGCGCCGTCTGCATCGTATTCAGCGTGCTGGTGGGCGTCGTCTTCGCCGTGGGGCCCGCCGCCATCCTGTCCCCCATGACGGGCTGGAGCGTTTCGGCATGGGTTTGGATTATCTTCGGCTATTATTTTCTGGCGACCATTCTTCCCATCCAGGCTATCATGGGAAAGGTCTATCCTCTTTTTTCCGTCGCCCTGATCATCATGGTCATGGGCATTCTGGGCGTAATGCTCCTGGCTCCCTTTGCGGATTTCATGCCGGCCTGGATGCACCTGCCCCGCATGGAAGTGCTTCCGGATCTGGACTTTTTCCATAACCGCCATCCGGCGGATTTCCCGCTTTTCCCCGTGATGTTCATCACCATCGCCTGCGGAGCCGTGAGCGGCTTCCATGCCACACAGTCCCCGCTGATGGCGCGGTGTCTGAAAACGGAGCGGGAAGGGCTGCCCGTCTTTGGAGGGGCGATGATTACGGAAGGCATCATCGCTTTCATATGGGCCGCCGCCGCACTAACCTTCTACGGCTCTCCGGAAGCCCTGGGAGGGGCTACCGCCAACGGAAAGGCTCCGGCGCTGGCCATTCAGACGATTTCCGAATCCTGGATGGGGAGCGTCGGCTCCATCCTGGTCATGATCGGCGTGGTCATCCTCCCCATCAGCACGGGGGACGGCGCCCTGCGGGTCACGCGCCTGATGATTGCGGACTGCTTCAAGCTGAGCCAGGAACAGCTGAGCCGCCGCCTGATGATCGCCATCCCTCTCTTCGCCGCGGCCATTGCCGTCAGCAGCATGGACTATGCCGTCATCTGGCAGTACTTCGGCTGGGCCAACCAGCTGCTGGCCGCCGCCACGCTCTGGGCCGTTTCCATTTACCTGCGCAGCAAAAACCGCTGCTGCTGGCCGGCGGCGGCCCCCGCCGCCTTCCTGAGCCTGGTAGTATTCCAATATCTGTTCTCCAGCCCGGAAATGTGCGGTTTCAGTGAAGAAGCCTCCCTGATTGCCGGCGCCCTGCTGACCGCCGTCATCGGCGTGCTGTGCCTGTTCCGCGGCTCCGGCCTGGAAAAAGCGGAGGAGCCCAGCCTGTAACTTCATGAATTCCAGCGCCCATACGCCAGGACACGCCCGCAAAGTTCCATGGGGAGCTTTCTGGCGGCTCGTGCTGATTCAGGCGCAGAACTCCTTTAATGAAAAAGGGGCTCAATTCCTGCTGATTCCCCTGGGCGTCTGGCTGTACGGCGCAGAGGGGGACCTGGAATATCCGCTGGGGGCCATCATCGTGCTGCCCTTCATCCTGTTCTCCCCATTCGTCGGCTGGCTTTCGGACCGTTTCTGCAAGGCGCGCATCATCCAATTCATGGCCCTGCTCCAGATATGCGTGCTGGCGGGCATGTACTGGAGCCTGCGCGTCCACAATCTGAACGGGGCCATCCTGTGGTTCTGCGTCTTTGCCGTACAGGCCACCGTCTTCAGCCCGGCCAAAAAGGGAATCGTCAAGGACATCGTGGGGACCTCCCGCATGGGGTTCGCCAGCGGCATCGTGGAAATGGCTTCCATCCTCAGCCTGCTCATCGGCCAGATCGGCGTCTTCATCTGGTTCCGCTACCTGCTGGAGCCTTCCACGGATACCATCTGGCACCTCTGGCTGGGGGAGGGCTTCTTCCAGTGGTTTGACGCATGGCTGAAACCCTCCGGCATCAATGACGGATGGTATGCCGCCTCTTTCCCATGCCTGGTGTTTCTGCTCCTGGCCGTTCCGGTGGCGGCCTCCAGCTTCCGCCTGCCCCGGTACGCTCCCGGGGGGGGCCGCCCCTTCTCCTGGTCCCTGTTTTACGAACACTTCCACCAGCTGGGCAAGCTGTGGAAAAACCGCAATCTGCGCGTCAGCGAGATGGGCATCGGCTATTTCTGGTTCTTCGGCGGCACGGTCATGCTGATGACCATCCAGATGGCCAAGGAAATCTCCGGTGGCGGGGATGACTTCAGCTCCGTGGGAGCCGTGCTGATGGCCTGGATGAGCGGGGGAACGGTGCTGGGGGGCATTCTCGCCTCCGTGATTTGCCGCCGCCACATCCGGATGAATGTTTCCGTGGCGGGAGGCGTGCTGATGGCGGCTAGCTGCGCGGCCCTGGCCGCAGTCTCCATGGCTTCCCCGGTCTTTAATGCCCTGCTGATGGCGGCGGGCATTTCCGCCGCCCTGTTCCTGGTGCCTCTGAATGCCTTTTTCCAGGACCGGGCGGACAATGACAAACGCGGGGACATGATTGCCGCCGGCAACCTGGTGGACTGCGCGCTCGGGTTGCTGGCCGTCGGGTTCCAATACGCCATGATGCTGGTCATCCCCCCCTCCTGGCAATTCGTCGTCATGGGAATCCTCAGCCTCTTCATGGCGTGGGCGGTCTTCCGTTTTTCCCGCGCGGCTTCCGGCTCAAGGTAGTCCTGGGCCGGCAACCGGGCGCCCATCCTTAAAAATCCCTCTTCAGAGAAAAACCTTCCCGCATTGGCGCGCCCCGCGCCATTCTCCCGTCAGGGCGCGCGATTTACTTGCAACCCTGCTTTTATTCGGGCAACATAGGGGGGAAAACAAAAAGCCATGAAAAAATATCTCACCCTTCTGTTGTGTTCCCTGTGCGCCCTGGCGTGCTTCAGCGCCTCCGCGGAATCCACAGCCGGCCTCAAGGACGTCAATGTCGTCATCTCCACTACCAAAGGGGATATTGAACTGGCCCTTTACCCCTCCAAGGCGCCCGTCACCGTAGCCAACTTCCTGAACCTCGCCAGCAGAGGGTACTACAAGGGCATCACCTTCCACCGCGTGATTCCGAATTTCATGATCCAGGGCGGCGATCCCACCGGCACGGGCATGGGAGGCCCCGGCTACAGTTTTGAAGACGAGTTTTCCCCGGACCTCAGGCATGACGGCCCCGGCGTGCTTTCCATGGCGAACGCGGGCCCCGGCACCAACGGTTCCCAATTTTTCATCACCCATGTGGCCACGCCCCATCTGGACGGCCGCCATACGGTCTTCGGGAAGGTGCTGAAAGGGCAGGACGTCGTCAACTCCATTGTCCGGGGGGACAAAATCAAGGACATCCGCATTCTGGACAAGAACGCCGCGGCTGCCGTGCTGAAAGCGGAAGCCACCCGCGTAGCCCGGTGGAACAAGGCCCTGGACGCCGCCAGATAACCAGGAAGCTGCCAGCGGCATGAACGATCTCCGGTGCGCCGCCGCCCATTCCCGGTTTTCCGCAGAAAGCGGAGGCCAGGCGGGAAGACGCGGACGAACGGAGAAAAACGACGATAAACATCCATCCAACAACCATTCATTTTTATGAAGACACTCATTAAAAACGCACGCATCATCTCCCCCGGCATCGATATGCCCGGGGCTGCCGTGGAAATGGAAGGCAAAACCATTACCGCCGTCTATCCCGCCGGGAGCGAACTTCCCGCCGCAGACAAGGTCGTGGATGCGGAAGGCCGCATGCTCCTTCCCGGCTTCATTGACATCCACAGCCACGGCGCCGGCGGCTGCGACACCTGCGACGCCAAGCTGGAAAGCCTCCGCACCATTGCGGAATGCAAAATGAAGGAAGGCGTCACTTCCTGGCTGCCGACCACCCTCACCCTGTCCCCCAAGGTGCTGGAAGACGTATGCGCCTCCGTGGCGGAATACATGAAGAACCAGGAATTCGCCAAGACTCCCGGCGTCCACCTGGAAGGGCCGTTCATCAACCCCAAATGCTGCGGCGCGCAGAATCCCGCCTTTGTCCGCCAGCCGGATTACGATGAAGTAGCCAACCTGAACTCCATCGCCAAGGTGCTGCTGGTCTCCCTGGCGCCGGAAATGCCCGGAGCCATTGAGTTCATTGAGAAAGCCACGGCCAACGGCATCCGCTGCTCCGCCGGGCACAGCGCCGCCACCCATGAGGATTTCAACAGGGCGAAGTCCGCGGGACTGGCGCACCTGACCCACTACTGCAACCAGATGTCCCCCCTGCACCACCGTGAAATCGGCCTGGTGGGATCCGGCCTGCTGGACAGGGAAATCAAGATTGAAATCATCTGCGACACCATCCACCTCTGCGCGGACATGCTCAAAACCGTGTTCAAGAACAAGGATTCTGACCAGATGCTGATGATTACAGACTCCCTGGCCTGCTCCTGGATGCCGGACGGCCCCGGAGACCTGGGCGGCCTGCCCATCATCGTGAAGGACGGCGTGGCCCGTCTGCAGGAATCCGGCGCCCTGGCCGGCAGCACCCTCAAATACGCCCACGGCCTGAAAAACGTGCACCGCCTGACCGGGAAACCCCTCAGCGACCTGGTGAAAGCCACCTCCTGGAACCAGGCGCAGTCCCTGGGCCTGGAAGGCCTGGGCAAAATCGCCCCCGGCTTCACGGCAGACATGGTTCTGCTGGACGATGACTTCAATACCTGCAAGGTATTCATCGACGGCGTGGAAAAATACAGCGCGTAACCGCGTTTCCGCGCGCCGGAAGGAGACGTCCCGCCCCTTCCGGCGCGCCTTCCTCCCTTTTACCATATTTCAACATTCACCTCCATGGCTATTACCATTGAAATGCCCCGCCTGTCCGACTCCATGCGCGAAGGCACCGTCCTGAGATGGCTCAAAAAAACAGGGGACTTCGTAGGAGTCGGCGACCATCTGGCCGACATTGAGACGGACAAGGCCCATGTGGAGCTCCAGGCCTGCGAGGACGGCACCCTGACGGAAATCCTGGTGCCGGAGGGAGGTTCCGCCGCGGCGGGAGCGCCCATTGCGCTGCTTCAGCCGGAATTCGGCGCAGCCGCCTGCGGTTGCCCCCCGCGCCCGTCCGCAACATGCAGCCCGCTGGCCGCCAGGCTGGCGGCGGAAGCCGGCCTGAACCCCGCCACGCTGCGCGGCACCGGCCCCCGGGGCAAAATCATGGCCGCGGATGTACGGGCCGCCCTGCGCCCCGCGGACGGCCCCGCCCGCCGGGTGCAGACCCCGCTGGCGCCCCGGGACACGCGCCACGCCACGCGCGTAGACAACTTTTACCTGTATTCCCTGGAGGCGAACATGGCTTACCTGGCCGCCATCAGCACGCCCATCGCCGAGGCCATCATCAATCCGCGCGTCCAACCGGAGGAATCGCCGAGACAGTGCAGGCCGCGCACGTTGGTGTTCAGCTCCTCATCCATCTTCACGCGGTTGGAGTAGAATTTCAGTTCCGGCGAATACAGCAGCGTTTCGGACGCGGCAAAGCCCGGCACGACGATATCCGCTGCCTGAATGAAGTTGATG
>ERZ780195.2015-NODE-2015-length-14791-cov-14.157438_pt1 | contig 14791 bp, 15 predicted proteins | sample MGYA00511017_ERZ780195 | MGnify/ENA primary metagenome ERZ780195 (study PRJEB29588, sample SAMEA2159974) | human gut metagenome | biome: human gut; feature: human-associated habitat; material: faeces | place: Denmark | collected 2008/2010 ...
GAACTTCTTCTATTTCTTTTTCTTCCACAACATCTTCAGGAACTTCAACATCTAAACTTGATGGTGCAGAAACTACTGTTTCTTCTTCTATTTCTGCGTCTATTACGTTTCCTATTCTTTTACCTGTTGCAACGTCTACAACGTCTTTATTTTGTAAATCTGATAATCTCACTATTATCACCTATTTATTTTTATGTAAAAAAAAGAAATACTATTCTATTTTAGTATCCTCTTTAACTGTTTAACAGCATTTTTTTCAAGTCTTGATACTTGAGCCTGACTAATAGCTAAGTCTTCTGCTACCTCCATTTGGGTTTTACCAATAATGAATCTCTCCTCTAGTATTTGTTGACATCTATCAGATAACATGGTAATAGCATCATTAGTAGCTAGACGGTTTTCCATCTCACTTCCTGTTTGTCTTTTATCTTCTATTTGATCATATAAATAGATAGTATCTCCTCCATCACTATAGATTGGTTCAAACATAGAGACTGGATCTTTCAATGACTCTAAGGCATTCACTACATCATAAGTTGTACAATCTAGTTTCTTACTTATCTCTTCACAAGATGGTTCTTTCCCATTAGTTAAAACATATTCTTCTTTATATTTTAAGGCTTTATATGCTAAATCCTTAGTAGAGCGACTTACTCTTATACTATTATTATCTCTTAAATAACGTCTAATCTCTCCAATAATCATCGGTACAGCATAAGTTGAAAACTTAACATTCTGCTCCAAATCAAAATTATCAATAGACTTAACAAGACCAATACATCCAACTTGAAATAAATCATCTACATTTTCTCCTCTTCCATAAAATCTTTTTATTACACTTAATACCAATCTTAAATTACCATGTATAAATTTTTCTCTTGCTTTTTCATCTCCATTTTTTATTTCAATAAATAATGCTTCTTTTTCTTCATTTGATAAAACTGGCAATTTTGCTGTATTTACTCCACAGATTTCAACCTTATTTATCAAATTAAAAAACCTCCTTTGGAAATAATATCAATTACATTATTTCCAAAAGAAGTATAATGTATACCATTTTTACCCTGTTTTACTCATTATTTCTTTTTTCATTTTATTTATAATCTTCTTTTCTAATCTAGATATATAACTTTGTGATATTCCGCAACATATCTGCTACTTCTTTTTGGGTCTTTTCATTTCCACTTACAAATCCAAATCTAAGTTCCATTATATTTTTTTCTCTGTTATTCAACTTTTCCATAGATGCTTTTAATAATTTTCTGTCCACTTCGTCTTCCATTCTTCTTGAAGTTACATCTGGATCTGTTCCTAAAATATCCAATAACAATAATTCGTTTCCATCTCCGTCTTGATTCAATGGTTCATCTATTGAAATTTCGCTTTTAATTCTATTGCTTCTTCTTAAATGCATTAGTATTTCATTTTCTATACATCTCGAAGCATATGTTGCAAGTTTTATTTTCTTATCTGTATTAAATGTATTTATTGCTTTCATTAATCCTATAGTTCCTATTGAGATTAAATCCTCTAGCCCCACCCCGGTATTTTCAAACTTTTTAGCTATGTATACAACCAATCTTAAATTTCGTTCTACTAATGTTTTTTTTGCCAGTTCATCGCCTTTTGCCAAAGAATTTAATACTGTTTCTTCTTCTTCCTGTGAAAGTGGTGGCGGCAAAGTTTGACTGCCTCCTATATAATATATTGGCATTTTTTCTATTTCATCATTCCCTATATAATTTACATATATAGTATTTATACTTTCCTTTAAGATTTGTAAAAGATTCACCTTACTATCATTCCCTTCTATTTATAAAATTTCTAAACTAATAAGTGCTGAATATGTATTACTATTAAAACTCTCATTGAAAATTCCTATTATTGCATTATTAACTTCTTTTTCCTCATCATCTATTATAATTTTTACCTTATCTGCTTTAAATCCAAGCATTAGTCCATTTTGTCTTCCTATTGAGTTATATGGTATTATTCTAAATTTTGACATATACTCCACATTTTTTTCTGTTACTTCCTTTGTGTCACCCCCTATAATCTTTTCAAGGTTATTTAATATCTCTTTTGGTAAGAAATCATATAGCATTTCTTTTTCAACTACTATTACAGGCATTAAAGTTATTGGATCTTTTAACATATTTCCTGTATCTAGCAAAGCATTCATACTTATACTTTTCTCATTTATCTTAATTTCTAGCGGATATATAATATCTTTTTTAGAAGCTCTATTTTTTATAATTTTAAATGCTATATATGTAACAACAAATCCCACAATCCCTCCTAGTAGTGCTATTTTTATTGGGTATGTTCCTATATAGACTCCATTTTTCATTATTATATTTTCCGGTTTTATAAAATATAATAGTGCAAATGCACAACCACCAAAAGCAAAAGATATTAAATAAAATATTATTAGTTGCTTTACTATATTTTTAATATTTCTTGGCATATACGCTATGTAAACCATAGCTATTGATAACACTATCTTCATAATCAAATTAGAATATATTGGTAATATTTGCATATATAACATAATTGAATATATTGCACCTATTCCGCTTGATGCAACTAATCTTATATGACTTATTTTTAATTTCATTATATATGCTGTTGCAAAAAGAATAATATAATTCATGCATAGATTTTCTAATAAAATAATATCTATATATACTGTCATATTTTCACCGCTCACTCTTATTTGTTTTTGCTAATAAATTATATAACTAGTCTGATTAAAAATCTGTCGTTTTGTGAGCAAGAAAAAAAGAAATAATCTACCTTTTAAGACTATTTCTTTTTATGTTTTATGTATTTTTTTTAATATCTACATTTTGTTTTAATTTTCGTTATTTATTTTTTATTTTTTCTTAGAAATGATGGTATGTCTAAATCACTTTGAGAATTATTGTTGTCTGAAGGTGTTGGAATAGAGTTTAACTTCCTATCCCATGCTTTGTCTACAATGTCTCCAACTGGTGGCATATTTGGTATTGAATTCTGCTCTTTTTCAAATCCTGTAGCAATTACTGTTATTACTATATCTTCATCTAGACTTTCATCTATAACTGCTCCAAATATAATATTAGCCTCTGGATCTACACTTCTTTGTACTAATTCTGCTGCTGTATTAACTTCATGTAATCCTAAGTTTGTTCCACCTGTTATATTTATAATAACTCCTCTTGCTCCTTCTATTGATGTTTCTAACATTGGACTTTGTACAGCTTGTTTTGCTGCATCTTCTGCTCTGTTTTCACCAGATGCTCTACCTATACCCATGTGTGCCATACCTGTATTTAACATTATTGTTTTAATATCTGCAAAGTCTAAATTTACAAGTCCTGGAATAGCTATTAGATCTGATATACCTTGAACACCTTGTCTTAATACATCGTCTGCCATTTTAAACGCTTCAACTATTGATGTTTTTCTATCTATAACTTGTAATAATTTATCATTTGGAATTACTACTAAAGTATCAACTTTTCCCTTTAAGCTTTCTATTCCTCTTTCAGCTTGTGATAATCTTTTTTTGCCTTCAAATGTAAATGGTTTTGTAACAACACCTATTGTTAAAATTCCCATTTCCTTTGCACATGCCGCAACTATAGGTGCTGCTCCTGTACCTGTTCCTCCTCCCATTCCGGCTGTAACAAATACCATGTCTGCTCCGCGTAATGCTTCTGCAATTTCTGTTTTACTTTCTTCTGCTGCTTGCGCTCCTATATCTGGGTTAGCACCTGCACCTAATCCTCTTGTTATTTTTTCACCTATTTGTATTTTGGAAGGTGCTTTTGATAGTAATAAAGCTTGTCTATCTGTATTAACTGCTATAAATTCAACTCCTTTTATTCCAGAATCAACCATTCTGTTTACAGCATTATTTCCTGCCCCTCCTATACCTATTACTTTAATTGTTGCTGTCCCATCTAGCATTGCGCTATCATCATTTCCATCCATAAACATTATATTTTCCTCCTTTATATTAGTTGTCGAAATTCAGATGTCTTATATTTGATATCGGATTTCCGACTTCTACTATGACCTCTTATTCCTGACCTCTTATGTTCTGTTTTATTTTTAAATTAACAACAAATTTATTATGAATAAAAGAATTCCTTAATTCTTTCTAATATTGAATGTAATATATTTTCATTTGACTTTGTTTCTATACTGCTTGAAACATTTTTTGCAAATGCCCTTGATGAAATATATCTTACAAGTGCATATGCAGTTCTATATTCTGGTCTTACTGTACTTATTAGTCTTCCTGTTGAAATTTTAACTGGTATATTTAATGCAATTTTACCAGCAACATCACTTTTGTTTATATTTGTAATTCCTTGTCCTGTAAGTATTACATTATTGATTCTTTGTTTTATACCTTGCATTGTAATATCTTTATTAATTAAAGAAAAAATTTCTTCTATTCTGGCTTCTATAATTTCTATTAATTCAGAACTTTTAATTATCTTTCTATTTTCATCTTTACATGTAGATAATAAAATTTCATTATCATTATCTATGAAAGACTTCATTGCCAAGCCATATTGTTTTTTTAATTTATCTGCTTCTTCTTCTGATATGTCAAGAACCAAAGCAATATCATTTGTAATGTTGTCTCCTCCTAAAGGTATGGTATTTGTATAAACAAATGACGAACCTTCAAACACACCTATGTCTGTATTTCCAGCTCCAATATCTAGCAGCATTATATTGTCACCTAATTCGTTGCTATCTAGAGCTATACATCTTTCTGCAAGTGTTACGGGTACTAACCCATCTATTTCTATACATGCTCTTTTTAGAATATTGGTTATTTTTTTTATATACTCTTTATCTGCTAAAATAATTTGAGCTTTTAACGTAAAGCTTGAACTTAAGCTTCCTACTGGGTCTTGTACAATTCTGCCATTCTCTAGGATAAATCTGTCTGTAACTATATCTATTATTTGTTTTCCTTCTGGAATATCTATGTCACTAACTTGCATTATACTTGCCGAAACATCCTTCATTGATATTCCAGCATATCTATCTTTTGCATCTTTTAATATACTATTTTGGACAATTGTTACATATTTCCCTGGAATTGTTATGTATGTCGAATTAATTGTTAAGTTGGCATCAATTTCTGCATTTTTTATTAATTTTGTAACTGCAAGAACAATTTCATCTTCATCAATTATTTTTCCTTTTTTTATACCTCTGCATTTTTGGCTGTCTGTATATATAACTTCTATTTGATTAAAATTATTAACCTCCCCAATAACTATGCTTACTTTTGAGGTTCCAATGTCCATACCTACAATTATATCTCCTATTGCCAAAGTTAACCCTCCAATTTGTTTTAAATATCGTCTTTAGAATATTACATTTTTCTGCAAAAGTCAATAGAATTTGTAATATTTTTGTAATATTCTCGTAATAAAATTGCAATGTATTTCTATTAAATTTTTTTAGCCTTTTCTTGTCTATTTTTCATGAATTTTTCTATATAATACCTTCTAGTCATAGAAAGGTTATTAAACATTCTTCCAACAAAAACAACAATTGCTGCTAAATAAATATCTACATTTAATTTTTGTCCTAAATACGTTAATAAAATAGAAAGTATGGCATTGCCAAAAAAGCCTGATACAAATATTTTTAGGTCAAAGTTTTTGTTTAATGTTGCTACAATTCCACCAAAGACAGAATCTAGTGCAGCTATTATTGCTATTGCTAAATATCCTGAATATGTATATGGAATTATTGGCATAAAAATACCTATTATTGCACCTATAACACAACCTATTATTATTGCTATTAAAATCATGTTTTCTCCCTCCACTTTAGGAAAATATTATTTTTTGATATATTTTATTTCTGTCTCACCATTATATTTTAAAATTTCTACTTTTTTGCTCGCTACTAAAGTAACTGTTTTACCACTATTGTTATATTTATCTATAAACCCACTATTTTTAAGGCTTAATATACTTGATAAATACGCTTGGTTTCCTATCGCTTTTACCACATATGGAGAAGATAGTCTCTGGCCTCCTACCATTATAAGTGTATTACCTACTTCTACAATATCTGTAGTATTAATTATGCGTACATCATTTATTGAAATTGCTTCTGCACCAGCATATCTTAATTCATTTATTAGTTCTAATAGATCCTCTGCAACTATTACTTGATTATTATTATCTGTTAAAGTAACTATAATTCCTTCACCATATATGTCTGTATTTCCAACTATTAAATTTGAATTTTCTAATTCTTTGTCTAATAGTTCAGATGCTTCTTCACTGCTTTCTATTTTTTTATTATATTCATCTATTGTTGCTATAGTTTCTTCATATTTTTCATATGTTTCTTCATATTTTGTTTTCCATTCTGATAATGTCGTTCTTAGTTCATCTTCTTTCATGTTTTCTATAGCTGTTATATCTGTTTCTTCAACTGTTTTAAATTGTACAAACATAACACAAATTAGAACTATACACACCAACCCAATTATTATGCCCATTACAAGTTGCTCTTTATTTATTTTCTTCAAATATATCACCTCTTAGATTTAATATATTTTGGATTTATAACTCCATTATATTTTTCTATTGTAACACTTTCCATTCTCTTTTTTTCTACTATTATTCCGTCTTCTTCCATATAATATATGTATCCACCAGGCATCATTAATGAACCATAAAATAAATCTGTAGGACCTATTGCTTTAATTGTAAACGGTGATGTTATTTTTTCTCCATTTATTTTAATAACACTACCTTCACATGTAATTGCAGATGTTGCAATTATCCTTTGTCCATTTATAGAAATTGCTTCTGCATTTGCATGCCTTAACATGTTTACAATTGCTGTTAAATCCGTATTATGTACTACTAATTTGCTCATATCTAATATCTGTGTACTTAATAGTTCAGAAGAAATGTTAGTATTATCTTTTAAAATTATTTCCATTCCTGGTCCAGTTACATCTGTTAGTCCTAATAATATATTGTTATTTTTTAATTCTTCCTGTTTGGCACTAGATATACTGCTGTCTTGTGTAGCTATGTTTCTTACTTTTTCTAGTCTATTTTCTGCTTGTCCTAATTGCGAATATACACTATCATATTTTTCTTTCCATTTTAGCACTTCATCTCTTAATCCATTTTCTGTTAGTGTTTGTCCAACTGTTGCGCTAGCGTTGTTCATTGTTTTTATTTGAACTATTATTGACATTGTCAATATAAAACACATTATTCCTAATGTAATTGATATTTGTTTTTTATTCATTCTCTCTCCCATCCATTTTTATACTTTTTCTCTAAACACTGCACCTTTATTGGTCAAATCCGTGTTTACAAGGATTTCGCCTTCTACTCCTTTTTCATCGTTTAATATCTTTTTCACATATGCCATTTTAGTACTTAAATTTGAAACATCCCCCAAATGTATAGCTTTTTTTTCTTTTTCCAAAGTAAGTATATAATCTTGTCTATTTGAAATATCAATTTTGGTTATTAAGTCTACTAGCTCGTTTGCATTTGCTGATTCCATTATTTGTAACACTTCTCCTAATTTTACCAAATCCTCGCTTATTAGCCTTTGCCCTTCATGTAGTTCTTCCTCTGGTGTAGAAATGCCTACTATAGCAGGCATCTCTGCTTTTTGACTTGTTATTTCCAACATGTATCCTTGGTTATTTATATATATGTAGCTATTGGCAAATGGTATCATATAAGTCGCTACTCTTTCTACTACTATAATTTCTACTTTATCTGGCAATTTCCTTCTTATTTTTACATTTTCTATATATGCATTTGCCTTTACTTTATTTTTTATATTCTTCTTTGATACTTTAAAAGTATTTTCATCTGTTTTCAATTCAGATAAGCTTATTATTTCCTCTTTACTTAGTTTGCTGTTTCCTGTAACATTTATCTCTTTGATATTAAATAATGGAGACAAGGCAACATATATGCTTACTCCTATAATTACTATAATTAGAGTTAATACTTTTACTATCTTCAAGATCGCTTTTTTCTTTTTTATTGCTATTTGTTGTTGTTTAGTAAGCTTCTTCTTGGCGTTTTGCTTATTTTTGTTAGTGTTCACACTTGTTTTTTTATTTTTTTTGTTTTTCTCCTTATCATCTGAAATTCTGGGCATACCTATAACAATTTCTTTATCGAAGTCAAATAATTCGTTGTTTTTATTTCTAGCACTTACATTATTTGACTTTGTTTTTTTGTTGGCTTTATTTTTTTTATAATGTATGTCTTCTTTTGATTTCTTTGTCATTTGCCCTTTCCTTCCTCTCTATTCCTTTTCTTCTTTTATTGTTATTTTTGCACCTAATTTGTTCAATTTTTTATCCAAGCCTTCATATCCTCTTAAAATATATCCTATTTTATTAACTGTTGTCGTTCCTTTTGCAGCTAGACCTGCTACAACTAATGCTGCTCCACCTCTTAAATCCGTGCTTTCTACAGTAGCTCCTGATAATTTTTTGCATCCCTTTATTACAGCAATTCTTCCTTCTACTGTTATCTTGGACCCCATTCGTTTTAACTCACTTACATATTTGTATCTATTTTCAAATATATTTTCCACTATAACAGAATTTCCCTTTGCAATTGTTAGTATACTTGCAAAAACAGATTGCATATCTGTCGGAAATCCCGGATATGGCATTGTTTTTATATCAACAGCTTTGATTTTTTTAGGTGCTTTTAAACAAACACATTTATTCTCTATCTTTATTTCGCAACCTGTTTGTTCTAGTTTGTTTAAAATTTGATTTATATGTTCTGGAATTACTTTATTTAGTTTAACTTTTCCACCAGTTATAGCAACTGCACATAATAGCGTGCCTGCCTCTATTCTATCTGGCATTATGGAATATGACACATCCTTTAATTTTTCTACACCTGTTATTTTAATTATGTTTGTGCCTGCTCCTTCTATTTTAGCACCCATTTTATTTAAAAATTTTGCTAAATCCACTATTTCTGGTTCCATAGCAGCATTAGAAATCTTAGTTATACCATCTGCGTAAACACTTGCAAGTATTATATTTTCGGTTGCACCAACGCTTGGGAAATCTAAGTCTATATTTGTGCCTATTATTTTATCACATTTACATGTAATAAATCCACTATCTTCTGAAATATTTACTCCCAATTTTTTAAAAGCTGCTAAATGTAAATCTATAGGTCTTGTTCCAATATCACATCCACCTGGATATGAGAAAGTTACTTCTTTAAATCTTCCTAATATAGCTCCGGCCAATATTACTGTTGACCTCATTTGCCTCATTAGTTGTTCTGGAATTTCTCTTTTGGTTATCTTCTTAGAGTTTATCTCTATTTTACCATTATTCTTCTTAATTTTACAACCCAAATATTTTAAAATTTCTTGTGTTATTTTTGTATCATGTATATTAGGTACATTGTATAACTTTGTATTTCCTTTATTTAATATTGTTGCTGCTAATATTGGTAATGATGCATTTTTTGAACCTGATACTTCTACTTCACCCTCTAATCTTCTGCCTCCTTCTATTATGTAACTAGACATTTTATTCACCCTTTCTATTTTATTTTGCTATATTTTATGTCTTGTTTTCATAAAATGTGAGTTTTTGATTATGTGAGTACAGTTCTTCTTTAATTGTTCCTGATAAATATTCTATATCTCATTTGCAACTCCTCCCTTTATTATATATACCACTTCTAGTATTACAATAACAGTCTTGTTTTTTTTGCCATTTTGTGGTATAGTAATTATAGTTAATAACTGTGCGGAGGTTGATTTTATGAAATTTAAATCTAATTCTGGGAAAACATTATTTATGACTATTATAATTGTTTTTATTTTAGTTATTATTGGTGCTATTACTTATTTTGGGATAATCTCTTATCCAGAAGTATTTAATGATATAAAAGTTAAAGTTCAACAAACTTTTAATAAAAATGAAAAAAACAACACTAGTAGTACTTCAGATACTACTAGTGAAAACAATGATTTATAAAATTTCTTTTATATTTTTAATATTAGATACTGTTTCAATATATCCTTTATTGTAACAGTCTTTTATTTTTTTTACATTAAAAACATTTCCAGATGGAATTTTTACATTTATTACATAATCACATTCTTTAACTGTTCTTTCATCTTTTTCATTAAACATAACGTCTATTGCCTTAAATGCTACATCATATGCGCTTTTTGGATTATCTGTAAGGTCTGGTGGAAATTTAATTGCAATTTTTTTGTCTACTTTTAGTTTTTCTAATTCTTCTACTGGTACATTGTCTAATATTCCACCATCTACAAATTTATAATTCTCAAATTCACATGGTGCAAATAATCCTGGAAAACTGCAACTTGCTCTTACTGCTTTTCCAATAGAAATATTATTTATATATTTTTCATCATTTTTAACTATTCTATTTGTAAATACATGTTTTTTGCAATTAATTATATCAACACTTGAAATAGCTATAGGCATTTTTATATCTGTTATATTATACAATCCCTTGTATTTTGCACACTCATCTATTACATTCTCTATTGTTTCTCCTGACAGTGCACCATAGCCTAAGAGTCTTTTTGAATTCTTTATATTTGACATTAAATATCTAGGCTCAGCTCTAAATATGTCCTTGGCAAAATAATTGAATAAATCTAGCATTTGGTCTGCTGTATATCCCATTGCTACTAACACTGTAATTATACTGCCTATACTTGTTCCTGTTACAGCACTTATTTCTATTTGATTCTCTTCAAATGCTTTTATTGCCCCTATATGTGCCGTTCCTTTTATTCCTCCACCAGATAAAGCCAGTCCTATTCTCATTTTTTCTCACATTCCTTTCTTTTACACATTAAATTTCAATTTTTACATTTTAACTACCAATTTATTTATTTTTGAACTAACATATAACTCTAGTTTTTTCATAAACTCTTCAGATTTAATCTCACTATTTGCTACCATTTCTAATCCTTTTTCCCAACTTGCCGTTAATTTGGGGTTTAACATATCTGGCATGGAGTTATATACTACATCATATATTTTTTCTCCGCTTCTCGGTCGGTGTTATAATTTGTGTCTTTGTATTTATAGATATGTAGTTAATTCTTTCTAATTTTTTTATAATTTCTGCTCTAGTAGCACTTGTGCCTATTCCAGCTCCTTTTATTTGTTCTCTTAACTCTTCATCTTCTATTAGTTTACCCGCATTTTCCATTGCCAATATAATAGAACCAGAATTATATCTTGAAGGAGGAGTTGTCTCAGATGTCTTTATTTCAAAGTTTGTAATTTCTATGTCTTGTCCTTTTTTTAATTTATTAAGTATGTCTAAATTTTCTTGTGAATTTTCTTTTTGGTTGTCCTTTAATACTTCTAAATATCCTAACACAGTACATACTTTACCATTTGCAAAGAATTGTTCATTTTCTATGTCGATCTCCACTGATATTTTACTAAATTCTGCTGATGGATAAAAAATACTTAAAAATCTTTTTACTATTAAAATATACACTTTTTTATGTAGTTCTATTAAATTATCATAGTTTTCATAGCCTTGACCTGTTGGTATTATCGCATAATGATCTGTAATTTTACTATCATCTACATATTTTGTCTTTATTAAATCTGTAGAGTATTTTTCTTCCACCATTTTCTTTATATATTTTTGTATTTCCTCATTTTTAAATCCCTTTGCTATTCCATTCAAATTTTTTGAAATAACTTTTGCGACAGCCGTAGATATAACCCTAGCATCTGTTCTTGGATATGTTACCAACTTTTTCTCATACAAATTTTGTATTATTTCCAATGTTTCATCTGGTTTTATTTTAAATCTTTTTGTGCATTCATTTTGAATTTCCGCTAAATTAAACAACAATGGTGCTTTTTCTTTGGTTTTGCTTTTTTTTACTTCTTTTACAACTGCATTTTTACCCTTAAAATAATTTATAAATTCCTTTGCATCATTTTCCTTTTTAAAACCTGATTCATTATAGAGTTTTGGCGAATTCCATAATATTGATTTTTCTCCCACTTTCCATTCTGCACAAAATGCATTTTCTTGCTCTCCAAACTTTCCAATCACCTTGTAATATGGAATTTTAACAAAATTTCTAATTTCACGCTCTCTGGAAACTACCATGCCTAAAACACAAGTCATAACCCTTCCAACCGATATAGATATTTTCTCTTCTCCCAAGTCTTTTGCCAATCTTTTACCATATATTATAGATAACAGTCTAGAAAAATTAATTCCTATTAAATAATCTTCTTTTGCACGTAAATATGCCGAATCTGATAAACTATTATATTCATCTAATGGCTTAGCTTGCTCTATTCCTCTTTTTATTTCTTCCTCTGTTTGAGAATCTATCCATATTCTTCTTCTTTGTTTATTTTTAAGTCCTATTTGCATTTCTACAAGTCTATATATATATTCTCCCTCTCTTCCAGAGTCAGTTGCAACATATATACATTCAATGTCTTCTCTTGTTAACAGTTCTTTTATTATATTATACTGTTTTTCAACATTTGGTATCACTTCATATTTATATTCTTTTGGCATAAATGGTAATGTGTCTAATCTCCAAAATTTTAATTTCTCATCATATTTTTCCGGATAAGACATTGTTACTAAATGACCCACACACCACGTTATTATCCAATTTGCAGATTCTATATATCCATTTTTTCTTATTCCATTTTCTTTTAGAACTTTTGCAAATTCCATAGCTACTGATGGCTTTTCCGTTATTAGTATATTTTTCAAAAAAATCTTCCTTTGCTATAATTTATTCATATTTTACTATATCAAATTCTGAAGTAAAATTTTGATTTCCGTATGCAAATACTATGTATAATTTTCCTTCTTCATTCAAAAAGAAATTAGTTATATTTTCTATTTTATATATTTCACTTTCTAAATTTCTTTCATATACAGGGTACCCAGAATTTATTAATATTGTCTCTTCTTTTTTTACACTTTTTAAGACATCATTTATTTTGTTCTGTAATTCTTGTACATTTATATTTTTTTGTTCAATTATATTATTTAAAGAAACTTTTTCTTTTGTCTCTATATTGTAGTTATATGTTTGAATTATTATTCTTTGTGGATTATTGCCCTGCTTTAATGATGATTTAATAATAATAGATAAAATATTATCATTTAAATATCCTACATAATCTATGCTGTATATGATTTTTTCAGCATTATTTTTATTTTTTCTCACTTCATTTGCTTTTTTTACAAACACCTCTTGAGTTACCTTATTAAATTCTTTTGGTATATTTCCTTTTATATTAATCATTGGTATGTTTAAATCTATATCATAAAATTTATTTTCCTGTTGTATACTATAAGCTATATATACTATGCTTTTTTCTGTATTAATTCTTTCTATTTTTGAAATATCCTTTTCTTCTACATTAAAACTATTGTTAATAGTTTTAACAAATTCATTTTTTAACTCTTCCATAGTTTTTTCTTTTTCTGGTTGAACCGGATTTTCTATTACATTTTCATCTGTTGTATTATTAGTTGGTATATCAGAAGTTTTGCTATCCCTCTTGCCAAAAAATTGTGCATATGCCCCTAAAACAATTGATAATACACATATTATAGATATGATTATATATATTTTTTTTGCGTTTTCCATTTTTTTGTAATACCTCCATTTACATTTTAGCAAATCTTCATCTATTATACCATTTTTTTGCAGAAAATACAAATTTTTTAATTGACTAGTTTGCCTTTTTGCGTTATTATATATATTGAATTAATTTATAAGATTGGAGATTATTTAATATATGTTATGCTCAATATGTAATAAAAATACAGCGATAATTTTTATAAACAAGCAAGATGAAACCGGTAAACAAGAATTACAAGGTTTATGCTATGAATGTGCAAAGGCTAAAGGAATAAATCCTATAGATAGTTTAATGAAACAAGCTAATTTGTCTGAAAATGACTTAAATGATATGACTAAGCAACTAGAAACTATTGTAAAAGATATGGCAAATAATATAGATTTGTCAAATAATGCTATCCTTGACATGTATCAGGATGAGAACGGTTATATGTGGATCGGTACCTACGACGGTTTGAATCTGTATAACGGCAAGAATACATATGTATTTCGCTTTGAACCGAATAACAAGAATACCTTATGCAGTAATATCATCAATAAAATCGTGTATGGTGGGGATGGATTTCTGTGGGTATCGACTTCTATGGGATTGAATCGGTTCTCGCTGAAAGACCGGAAGGTGACGGAGTCCTACACGGAATATCCCGAATGTTTGAATGTGGTGTCTGATTCGGCTGGTAATACACTGCTCATAAAGCAAAAAGATTTTATCTCCTGCTATTCTCCCGAAACCGGCTCTTTTCAGGATGTACATGTACAGGGAATGAATGAAGAAGTATCCAAAGTCTTGTTTGCAAACGGAGAAAGGCAATTCTTTATTCTTGACGCCGATGGCTGCCTGCTTGAGATTTGTCCGGATTTTGAGTCTTTTCCCTTGGTATTGGACATAAAGAAAACTCCGATTCATGAAAAGGAAATTGACCGTGCTTATTACCTCGATGGCACTTTGTATTATGTGGATATGGAAAACCACTTTTATTCTTACCGGATGAAAGATCGCAGGAAAGAGTATCTGGCCGACCTTACCGGCTGGATGGAGCAATATGGAAAGCTTTCCCGTATCGCTTTGTTTCATTCCGTCCCCTACTTGGTTTTC
>ERZ780195.2016-NODE-2016-length-14788-cov-10.664155_pt1 | contig 14788 bp, 17 predicted proteins | sample MGYA00511017_ERZ780195 | MGnify/ENA primary metagenome ERZ780195 (study PRJEB29588, sample SAMEA2159974) | human gut metagenome | biome: human gut; feature: human-associated habitat; material: faeces | place: Denmark | collected 2008/2010 ...
TATTGAATTTGAAATTGATACCTTAATATGTGTTTTACCCTTATTTTATGCGGGTTTGCAAGCTTATTTACCACAACATTGCTTATATTTCTTACCAGAGCCACATGAAGTGGATTTTCCTATATTATCAATATTATTTATATTTATAGTATTATCTATATTCCTTTATTTATCAGACTAGGTAACATCTATATTATTTGTATTATTGATATTATCTTTACTATAAATATTTCTCTACTGTGGACACATCGTGGACAATGTCCACATCCGTTCACTTGATATGATTATATCATATTCTGATATTTTATATCCAATGTGCGATTATAAAAATATAGCAATAATAGAAATAATTAACGCTAATATAGAAATTACAAATGCAATTATATTATAGTTAATTAAATTAAGATTATTTATATATTCAATTAGCACTAATATATTGACCGAAAAATTACCTTATACTATTTTTGCTCCAAAAGGTGCTAATGATAATTTAGCGATTTTGAAAAATTGAAGACCAAACGGAATACCCACTATTGTTATACACCATAGACAGCCAAAAATTAAATTTTCTAGTGCCATTGGTATTCCAAAGAAGATAATCCATATTACATTAGCCAACAAAGAAGGTACTCCTCCTCCATATTCAATTTCTTTTCCAAATGGTGCAAATGACATAGTTGCAAATTTGAAACATTGTTTACCATAAGGAATTCCAATTATTGTTATGCACCATAGTATTCCAGATAAAAGCCAAAAAAGTCCACTTAGAAAACCTCCAAAGATAAACCATAATACATTTCCTAAAAAGCTCATAATTCATTCTCCTTTTCATTTTACTAACATTATATTATTTTGTGCAATTTTTTTCTACTTCAGTTACTTAACTTTTGTAATTATAATATTTATTAGTATATTTATCAACTAATAACAACTTTAATTATTGTTCTGCAATAATATTTCATTTGCTTCATCTTGTGTCAAACACTTATACTTAACCATTTTATCTATGACTTGTCTTTGCCTTTGCTTTGCTAGGTCTGGATTTTTTGTTGGTGCATATACAGATGGAGCATTTGGAATACCTGCAAGTAAAATACATTCATAGTCTGTCATTTCATTTAACTCTTTATTGAAATATCCTCTACATGCTTCTTTTGGTGTATAATAGCCATCTCCAAAATAACTTGTATTCAAATATAACTCTAATATCTCATCTTTATCACAATTCTTTTCTATTTCAAATGCCATAAATAATTCATAATTTCTTCTCTTGTTACTATTTTACCTTGATTTAATACTAGATAATGTAATATTTTTAATTCATTTTTTGTAAGTTCTATTTTTTTATTTTCTGTTTGTTATTCCTAATATACTACATATTTGTTTTCTATTAGCTGCATTATCTTCACGTAGCAATGCTACATTATTACCATTATTATCAATACATTTACCTGCATAGTAATCTGTATAATTGTTATTTAAAACTTCATTTACATGCTCATTTGCACCAATGTCTTTGTCTTCTACTATTTTGTTTTCTTTACCAGATTTATTAATTTCAGTAATGATTGATTGTAGCAAATTAACTAATTCGTTTTCTGTTATTCCTACTGTTTCAATATCAAAATTGATATTTTCATAACTAAATGTTACCATATACATTTCTTTATATTTGGATATTATAAATTCTATATCTCCTATCATAGACACTTTATCGCTACTATCTATATAATAATCTCTCAATGGTTTATCTATTTCTGAAAAAGCTATTACTATCTTATTTATACTATCTTTTCTATATTTAAATACATAATCGTGTAATACATCGTATTCTTCTACATTTATATCTTTTCTAGTATATACATTATAACTACTTTCAAGCTTGTATTGATCTGGTATGTTTGTATTTTTGATAAAATCAAATTTCTCTGGTAATTTTTCAATATCTATTATTTTTATATCTGCATCTAAACTTGCCATTAGTAGTTCTTTAATTTTATTAATATTCAACTTAATATCTAAATTTTCTTTCTTACCATATAAATCTTCTGTTCCATTGTTAAGAAAATCTGTGCCAATTAATAAGCTAAAGCATAAAACAAATACTGCACAAATTGATGATACCCAATAAATTAATTTTTTATTATTTTTACTTTTCATGTCAAACTCCTTTCTGATGTTTGATACAGCTATCTTTTCTTTTACATTTTTTCGTACTTGTTCTTTTAAATTGTTATTTTCCATAGCTATAACCTCCATCCTCTAAACTTGTTCTTATTTTTTTCCTAACTCTGTGAAGAACCACTTTCACTTTGCTTTCAGAAAAATTCAATATCTTCGCAATTTCTTTAACTGTTTTTCCTTCACTATAAAACATTATAAATACCTGATATTCTTGACTTTTAAGTTCTTTCAATGTGCTTTTTATTATGTCATTTTTTCCAAAGAGCCACAAACACATCTGATATTATTTCTTCAATATCTTCATCTGTTATGTATATGCTTACACCATTTTTGGTTATCATATAAACATAGCCATAAAAATCATCTATGATTTTGTCTATATCAATAGTTTTATTTACTAAATAATCCTTTAAAATTTCATTTTTCAATTTAGATCTAAATCTCCTTATTTATTTTTCAGTTAACTTTCATATATATAGTAACATTTTTTTGAAAAAGGTTACAAATTTTTTCAAAATTTTATAAAAAATAAGGTTAATTAAAGCTAACCTATAAATCTGTAATTTGTTATTTACTTATTATTTTTTATTCCAAGATTTTTCATTGCATTTCGGACATTTCATATATCTTGTTTCGGTTTATCATAAACATTATGTTGTATATTTATAGTTTCTTTTTCAAAATCAATATCATCACAAGTTAGAGCACATACCTTTCCTGTTCTCATCCCCGTATAACAAGCAGTAAGAAACGCACACATATTATATCTTTTTGCAGTAGAATATTTATAATTGATTTCAAAATATTCCTTCATCCAATAATCTAAATAATCTCCATACAACATATTACATTCTATATCAGTTACCCCATTAATAAACTCATCGTATGCTTTTTGTCCTGCAACAAAAGCTGCATTTTTTGTTTTGAAACCGGATTTAGTTATTTGTTTTCGCTTGCCAATCTATTTTTTCCTGATATGCTTCATTTGCTTTTAATCTTTCAAATTCTGTTATTAAATATAACTTAAATTCAGGAGATAACCAACTAGCAAATTCAAACGCAATATCCGGATGAGCATAAGTCCCAATACTATATCTTCCACCTTTTGAAATAATACCTATTGCATTAGTTCTTTTTATCCATTGTGTTGGAGACATAGCAAATGAGTTTTTTCCATACTCAGTTTTAATTTGGTCGAATTCGACCAAATTAAAATCTTGATTATGAATTTGTTCCCACAACCCAATGTAGTCAATAGTTGTGATTCTTCTTAACCAATTCTTAATTTTATAAAATTTAACTTTTTCCTTATTTTATATTACTTTCCACAACAATTCTTATACTTCTTTCCGGCTTCCGGCATGGAGACTTTTTTTATGTATTATTTGTATTATAAATATCCATGTATATTAGTTGTACTATGGATTATAATCATTTATATCTATTGTATTATTTGTACTATTTTTATTTATTGTACCAACTTTTTGCAAACAAAATGCAAACAATGTTTACATTCATTATAATTATTAGTATATAGTAATTAATAAAAAAATGCAATATATTAAAAATATAAATTATAACTTATTTAAAATATAGATACAAGGTTTTATCCTTTATCATCTATACTTTTTATATTCTTAATTAACTCATCGATTTTTTTCTTACTCGCATCACAAATATATATATTATTTTTCTTATGTATTGGATATATTCTATATATTGTATCTATTGGTGTTAAAACAAATTCAACATTACTTGTTTGAGATATAAAAACATCGCGTAAATGAAATGTTTGATGCTTTTTATTGTTAGTCTTTATACTACTTATAATAGTTCCATGTATATGTCCTCTTCGTTCATATTTTCCTCCATTTGTAAATTCTGTCCATTCTGGTTCATATCTTTCATATTTTGTACCCATTCCATACATTTTATCAGATTGTTCTAATTTAAAACGTTTTTCATATGATATCTCAACTACTTCTGGAATATCTTTAAATGGTTTTTCTGGCATATGCTTTAACACACGTCCATTTACCTCTGTATCATTTTCTTTTTGTGATTTGACAAAAATTTGAATAGAAAAACAATTTATTCCCAATTCACTAGCTACTTGGTTTAAAATATCTAATAAACTCTCTTCTGACTTCTTTGGTCGAACTTTCATATATACACTTTTTGAATCTGTAAAATCTCCTTTTTTTAACCAAGCTGTATGTGAATATACTATACGTTCTTCTCTTAATGTTTTTTCATCATCTTCAAATAACGGAATACTTCTGCTATAACATTCATTTTTGGGCAAATACCCACTTACATTTTGTGATAACCCTTCACATTTATTATTTTGAATTAATGAATATTCAAAAACTTCTCCCCCTGGATGATTTCCGTTTTCCCTTGCTCCGGAAGCACCAATTCTTAAATATTCTCCTTCAGCTAATAAATTCATTTTTTTAACAATTTTTCTAATTGTATAATCGTTAAATACTTCTGATTCTGCAAATCTGAAATTATCAATTCCATTCATATCAATGATTATAGAGCCCTCTGCACCATAATCAAGATATAAACTTTGTTTTTTATCATTACAATTTGTCTTTACTTCTATTTCTGCATTATCTTTTATTATTACTTCATCCATATTTCTTTTAAAATTATTTTTAAAATTCCTTTTTATCATTAAGTATTCTCTATTTTCTTCTTTTATGATCCATACATCTTCGCAATATTTTTTTATTTCTACATCTTTATCATTTACTTGTTTTATTTTTAATGGTTCAAAATTATTAATCCACTTCATTTTTCTCCCCCTTACTATTTATGAAAAGTACTTTTTACTATCTTTTTCAAAAAACTCTTTCCATTCTTTTAACTTTTCATTTGACTTTCTAATCTTCGCTTGATAATCCTTTTCATTATTATTTATTAGGATATATCTTTGTTCTTTTTTACTAATTTCTACTGCATTTTGCATATCTATACCTTTTATAATAATATTATGTTGTTTTATTTCTTTTAAATAATATTGCATCTTTTTAACAGTTGTATCTTCTGCAAGAATTATTGGAACTTTATTATTTTCAATTACTTTACATATTTCTTTAATTTTCATTAATTTATCACTATTATTCTTATACGTCGATAAATCTGACTGATGTACTGATAAGTCTATTAATATATAATCTGTTTCGCAATTTAAAGACTTATGCAAATACCAAAAATATTCTTCAAAATCTTCTTGAAACAGCCCCACTACTGCTATTATCTTTTTACACAATTTTTCTTTTATATTATCGATATATTCTCTAGATGTCCTATGGTGTAATTGGATATACATATTACTAATTGGCATTTTATATATATTACAACAATTTTCCATTGATTTAATATCTAGTGGTCTTTGAAATAAAATTACTTGCTCTATATTATTCGGAATACTATCTTGCATATTTCTAATACTATCAACTTCAAAAAATGATAGTGGAAGATTATCATTTATTTCTAAATTTCTTTTTAAAGGAAAATATTTTTCTTCACTACTTAAATAAGAATTTGTATCAATATATACAGCATGAATACCTATCATATTCGCACCATTATTAGCAACCATTTTTAAATCTTCAATATTATGAACTCTGCATACTTTAAAAATATAATTTGAATTATTCATATTGCTATATCTCCTTCTTTTTTTAAAGAAAAAAGTAGAAATGAATTTACATTTCTACTTTTCTTGTTACATTCTCTCTGGTTCTTCTATAGCCATTGTATCTAATAACTTCTTGTTGATTTTTCCGACCATACTTGATAATTGAATCCAGGATTTTTGTTTATCTTTATCTTGCTCTCCGATTACTTTTGTTGTATTATAAAACGAATTATAAGCAGAATTTAATTCATATAAATAATTTGCTATTTCTGTAAGCGATTTATTCTCAAAAGCCATATCTACAATATCTGGTAATCTTGATATTGTTAACATTAGCATTCTTTCTTCATTTTTAGAAGGTTCTTGTATTTTTCCTGGTTCTATACCTTGTTCTAATGCTTTCTTTAATAATGAATTTATTCTAACTGCTGAATACAATATATATGGACCTGTTTTTCCTTGTGTTTCAACGAATTTATCAATATCAAATATGTAATCAGTTTCTCTATTAGATAATGCATCTGCATATTTAATTGTTGCATCTGCAATTTTATATGCGCTATCTTTCTTTTCTTCTTCAGAAAATTGTACTCCACTCTCTTCCAATCTCTTTTCAGATGACTTTTGCACTAATTCAAGCAAGTCTGATAATTTCATTACTCCACCATCTCTTGTTTTAAACGGTTTACCATCTTTTCCATTCATAGTTCCAAAACCAATGAATCTTAATTTCATATCTTCTGGAACAATTCCTGATTTATATGATCCTCTAAATACTTGTTTGAAATGCATTTCTTGTCTACCATCAACAACATACCAAATTTCATCTGGTTCAAATTCTTTTACTCTTTCATATATTGTTGCTAATTCAGTAGTTTGATAGCCAACTGAATCACTTTGTGTTTTTAAAATTAGTGGAGGAACTGGAGATGAATCTGTTGGTTCATCAACATCCATTACTGTAGCACCATTACTTTGTCTTAATAAATTTTTCTTTGCGAAAATGTCCATCATTTCTGGAATTGATTTAATACAATCGCTTTCTCCTCTCCATAGTTCAAAATTTACTCCTAATTTGTCATAACTTTGTTTTAAATCCTTAATTGATTCATTAATTATATGTTGCCAAAGAGCATAATATCCCCTATGTCCAGGTCTATCTTCATTTTGTAATATTGCTGTTGCTTCTCTAGCTTCTCTCATTCTTTCTTCATCTTCTTTAGCTGCAGCACTAGCAGTTGGATATATTTCATTTAAATCATCCATAGTTACTGGACTTTCACTTGGATATTCACCTGTATAATTTTCATCAAAATATACTAATTCTGGATTTCTTCTTTTTATTTCAGATATAACGATTCCTAATGGTCTTCCCCAATCTCCAAGATGAACATCTCCTATAACATCATGTCCTAATTCTTTAGCTAATCTTTTTAAACCTTCACCTATTATTGCAGAACGTAAGTGTCCAACATGTAATGGTTTTGCAACATTAGCACCACCATAATCAATTAAAATCTTTTTAGGTTTATCTGCTCTTATTCCCATTTTAGGATCGATTGACATTTCTTGTATATAATTTGCTAAAAATGTATCACTTAAAGAAATATTTATAAATCCTGGTCCTGCAACTGAAACATCTTTAAAAACAGGATTTTGTCTTAATTCTGCTGCTATCTTTTCAGCAACAACTCTAGGATTTTGTCTTGTAGCTTTTGCAATTTCAAAAGCCTCATTACATTGAAATTGAGATAAATCTGGTCTGTCTGATAATTTTATAGCTTTGCTTTCTATTGTATAACCATTGTTTGAAAAACTTTGTTTTACTAAATCATTTAAATAATTCATTAATGACATATAATAATCACCTTTTACATAAATATTTAGATTTTTATAAAATCTATAAAATTTTTATTCATACATAGCTATTATACCATCTTTTCTCGTTTATGTCAACTTTTTCCAAAAAACTGCTAAATATAATGTTTTTGCTCTATAATCAATGTTTAATATTGACATTTTTAGGCAAAAAATGTATAATATTTATGTAAATTACATTTTATTTTATAGAAGGAGGATTTACCTATGATTGACTTACACTTACATTCATTCGTTTCAGATGGTGACCTTTCTCCTTCTGAAATAGTGAGAAAGGCAAAACAAAAAGGGATTAGTACTATATCCCTAACAGACCACGATTCAATATCTGGCATTGAAGAAGCTCAATTGCTATGTAAACAATTAGGCATTCATTTTATTCCAGGTGTTGAACTAGAAGCAGCAACAGACATTAGTCGGAGTCGGTACATTCATATATTAGGGTACAATTTCAAAGACTCTAATATCCTAAATGATTATCTGATGAAATTAAGAGAAGAAAGAATTTATATCATAATGGAATATGTAAAATTATTAAGAACATTAGGAATATATGCATCTTACGAAGAAATATCTTCTATAACACCAGGATTACACATAACTGCTTATCATATTCCTATGTTCCTTCACCAAAAAGGATATTATGAAAGTTTTAGTCAAGCGAAAAAAGACTTTATAAATCCAAGTGGGAAATATTACATTCCAAGAAACTTTTATGATGTAGATTTTATTCTTAACTTAATTCTTAAGGCTGGTGGAATTCCTGTTCTCGCTCATCCCTGTCGTCTGCCTCAAAAAAATGAAGCTCTTAATTCATATGTTGCAGAATTAACTTCCAAAGGACTTTTAGGTATTGAAACATTTTATCCCGAGCACTCCAAAGAAGATATTATTTTTTATAATTCTCTTGCTCAAAAATATAATTTGTTACAAACTGCCGGAAGTGATTGGCATTCTGAAAAATCTCAAATAAAAATGGGATTTGAGCTTTCTAATGAGGACATAATCGTTAAAAGTCTTTTAAACTGTAAAAGGGATTAGCTAATAACTAATCCCTTTATCTATATTTTTATAATATTTTCTAAATCAAACCAATTATCTGTTATCCAATTTATTTCACACATAAATTTTTTTACTTTTTCAGGAGTATTATCTATATAATATGCTTCTTTAATCCACAACCCTACTTCTAAACACCATAAAATTTTTATCCCATTTATTAAATCTTTAATCGTTAATTTAGAAATGCTATTATATCCTTCTACAAAATTTGTTAACAATTCTTTATTTATTCTTCCATTATTATCTAGGCAAAATGTTAAAAATATTCTCGCAACATCTCTTAATATAAAAGATACATTAGCAATTTCAAAATCTACTAAAGCCTTAAAACCATTCTTATTAAATAATATATTATCTTGTGATAAATCTCCATGACAATATCCAATTTCTAAATTTTCAAAAAAATCATAATCTAATACGTCAAGTATTCTTTTCTGTTTAAGAACATCTTGTAAATAAAATTCATTCTTTCCTTCATTTAATCTTTTATAATATTCTTTATGCATTCTTTGAATTAGTTCAGAATAATCAATTTTTTGTTTTATACTTATTTCATTAAAGCACTTTCTCATTTTAGCCACTTCAACACCTATTAGATAAATGTCTTTATTGCTTACATCAGTATGATCCTTTAAAAAAGTTTCTTCTAAATATTCTATGACTACTATCGGATTATTATTCGCATTATAATTTATTAATTTATCATTTATTTTATATATACATGGACATTTTATACCAAAATCGTAAGCAGTTTTTAGTAAATTGGCTGCTAATTCAATATTAATGTCTCTCCTAATTATTTTTTTATGTTCTATTATTTTTAACATAATTGATAATTCTTTAAATTGTATTTTCCACTTTTCTGTAAGCCATCCTCCATTTATTTCTTGTATATCAACTATTTTTTGATTAAACGCCCTCTCTACGAGTGCTTTTAGTTCTTCATTCATTTTATCTTCCTTCATTCAATTCTTTATATACTTGATATTCTCTATTGTTAGCAACTGTGAAATCCATAAATACAACGTCTCCATTTTCAATAACATATTCCATTTCATATTGACTAAAAGGAATTCCTTTTAAATGCATTAAAACCTTTCTGAAATTTTTAAAATCCTGTTCATCTTCTCTTAACATTTCCATATGACTAATATGCATTTTATCTCCTAACATTGGCACAACAATTCTATTATCTATAATTTCATCATGTTTATCTTCATAACTTTTATAAGTTTCAATTGCAAGACAATCTTCTAGCTTTGATAATGTTCCTATTGATTCTGGTATAACACTCTTATGTGCAAAAACTATGTATTGACTTTGATACTGTTCAACAAATTCTCTTATCTCATCTAAATTTGTTCTTCTATTTATTAATGGTTCTTTTCCCTCTAGTATTTGTCTTATATCTAATAATTTTACTGTTGGCATATTTAATTCTGATAAAAGTTTAATTCCCTCTAATTTACTTATTTTCATAAAATTCCTCTTTTAATTAATTTAAATATTTTTTTGAATATACTCTATTTCTTCTTTAAAATTAGATTCAAAAGCAATTGGCAATTTAACTTTTGCTTCTAATTGAAATGCTACATCATCAAGTTCAACTACTACTGTCAATATTTCTAGTAATTCTTCATTTATAGCTTTTTGTTTTGAATATATTTGTTTAAAAAATTCATATTCTTTATTATTTTGGCATAAATCCATCTTAATAAAAGCTAAATCCCATTCTTTGGGTGCAAATCTAGCCCCACCTGGATCTAAAAATCCTGTAATAGAAGAATTATCATTCACTAAAATATTATTTGGATTAATGTCATACCAACATATTACGGGCTTTATATTACTAATAATCTTCAATTTTTCCACAGACATATTAGCTTTTTTAATAAAACTTTTTAATACATTCTCATCTTCAATATATTTTTTAATTCTTTCAATATTTCTATCTATATCCTCTTCTATATATTGATAAAAATATTCCTTTTCATCCAATCCATTTATTCCTATCCATCCGAAATTTATTGCCTATTTCAACAGAATGAATTCGTGCTAATATTCTTGCTAAATCTTTATAAAAAACTTCATAATCAAATTTATCATCATAAGCTAGTTCTTTCCCTGACTTTAATTCTGATACTAAATATGAAAACTCTTCATTTTCTCCTAATTCGATAATATTAGGAATTTCATTTATTTCCGTTTTTTCTTTTATAAGTTTTGTAATATATTCTTTTTTATTTGCTTGATATTTTGTGTGTCCAAAATATATTTGATAAATATATTTTCTATTATCTTTACTTATTAAATATGTTTTACATCTATATCCACTTTGTATTTCTTTAAATTCAAATTCTTTATATTTTTCTAAAATATATTCTTCCATATTTCCTCCTAAATATAAGGATTATGTCCTTCTTCAGTTATTAAATCTGCTGTTTCATTTATCGCTTTTCTTGTTAAGTCATGAATTTCCATCAATGTTAAATTTCCTATTTTTATATTAGGATATTCTTTTGGCTTTTTATCCCCCATTTTTGAAACAATATGCATATCAAAATATCCCGCTATATGTCCTATAATTTTTTCATTTAAAAATTGATTTGGAAAATTTAAATCTAATTCATGCCATTCTGCTTCAATTATATTAGGATTATTTAATAAGTATTCAGCTGCTAATTCTAAATTGTGCCATCTATAAAAATCTATATTTAGTTTTTTAGATTCCTCAATTGTATTTAAAATACTTTCCTTTGTGTCTTCGTAATATCCAATTAAAAAACTACCTTCAACAATAATATTATTTTTCTTCAAAATTTCAATGGCTTTAACAATAGTTTTAACATCTTCACCTTTATTCATTGATTCTAGAACTTCATTATTTAGTGATTCAATTCCTATCTCAATAGAATAGCATCCAGCATTTTTCATTAATATTGCCATTTCTTCAGTTATTTCATCTGCTCTTATTAGTGCTGTCCATTTACACTCTATTTTTTCTTCAATTATTCTTTCACAAAGTTCTTTTAAATATGGATATGCTGTAATACTTGCATCCCAAAAGAAAAATTGATTAATATTATAATTTTCAATATCATATTTGATTTCATCAATTATGTTTTCATAATTTCTAATTCTAAATCTATTTCCCCAAATTAATCTTTCATCACAAAATTTACACTTATTGTAACTACAACTTTTAGAAGCCACTAAATATAATTTTCCATCATATTTTGATAAATCATATTTTCCCCAATTTGGATATGGAATTTCATCCAATTTATTAATCATTCCTGAATTGTAAAGATTTATATCCTTATATTTTTCTACTATATATTTTTCTTTATTTTCAACAATATTAATAACATCACATTCTGGATCACCCAATGATATGTAATTAATTGCTTCTAATTTACTCAAATCTAATTGTTTAGCAGCATATAAATAGTTTGTAAATGTTCCTCCTACTATAACAATATTTTCAGGCAACATTTTTGCTATATCAATGCAAGTCTTTAATAATCCATACTCACAATTTATATATACAAATTTGTATTCTTTTGCTACTTTTATAATTTGTTCATAAAAACGTCTTTTTAATTCCAAAAATTCTTGTTCTTTTACATTTTCTATATCATTAATTAAAAAATCTAATATCTCTGTTTCATATCCTTTTTTTTCTAATATAGCACTAGTATATCCTAATTTAGCATTAGGAGATTCATATTTTGGATTTTTACAAAAAGGATCTATTAATAATATTTTACATTCCTTCATTTCAATTCCTCCAATATTTTTGTTATTATACTTACTCATTTTTTCTAATATTTACTTGATTTTTTATGGATGTAAAGCAGGTATTTTTTCTAGCAACAATTCTTCCGCTAAATATCTTATAGCTTCACAATTTTTACTTTTTATACTGTATATCGTTCCATTTTCATTAATTGCCTCACCAATACACCCTCCAGCGCAATAATATTTAATAGAACAATCAGTACATTCTTTTAAATTATCTACTGTCCTAGCTTTTATATTTTTTATTTTTTCTTCATTATATATAATTATATCTTTACTTTCATCATATTTTCCATATAAAAGTTCACTTAATTTATCATCAGAATATCCCATATCACAACAACTAACATATCCATCTACTGTTAAATGTGGCATTGGAATACATGCCCTACAAGAAATATTTGTTTTTTCATCAAAATTAACTGTGAAAAAAGAACCATAATAAATCCCTTTTTCTTTTGCATATTTCCTTGCTTTTAAAAATTCCTTTGCATATTCAAGTGGATTAATTTCATCTTCATAATATAACTTATTTTCTACATTTGCAAACATCAAATCACTATATAAATATTTAACCCCTAATTCTTCCATTTTATCAACTATATTCATTTGTTTATATAGATTTTTATTCCCTACTGTAGCTCTTACTCCAAGTTCCTTTACTTTACCATTTAAGAATTTTATATTGTTCTCTACTATTTTGCTAACACCATCATTATTTCTATTAACCCTATAAAAGTCATTTGCCTCCGTTGTTCCATCATATGAAATCCAAACAATGTCAATATGTTTAGATATCCATTCAGCAATTTCTTTGTTAAATGTTCCGTTTGTTTGGATTTCAAATATTGCATCACTGTCCAAACTTTTCGTATAATCATATATTTCTTTTATTTTTTCAAATTCTAATGTAGGCTCTCCATTCCCAAAAAATCTTACGAATAGTTTATTACCTTGATTTTTAAAATCACTTATAGCACGTTTAACAAATTTCACATTAATACTATCTTTTTTTCTTTCTTCTCCACAATAACAATATTTACATCTTAAATTGCAATCATCTGTAAGTAAAATGCTTATACATTTTTTTCTACAATGAGCCATTTTTACCCCCTATTTTAATTTATTTCTTTTTATTTTTCCTGTGCCTGTTGTTGGCAATTCATCTAAAACTTCAACATTATTTACTACTATAATATTTAATTCTTTTCTTATATAGTCATATAATTGACTTATATTATATTCATCTTTTAATACAGCATATATATTATAAAAATAAAATTTAGTTTCTTCATTAAATTCTTTTTTTATAAATACCCTTTTCATTCCATTAAATTTATATAATATGTTTTCAATTTCTCTAAGCGTCATATCATTCTGACTAAAATTTTGAATATCGGATAAACGTCCTGCGATATAATAATATCCTTCATTATCCACTTTTACTACATCTTTTGTATTAAACCACCCATCTTCATCCAAAACCTCTTTAGTCAATTCTTCATTTTTTATATAGCCTTTAAAAACCATTGGACCTTTTATCCATAATAATCCCCATTTTCCATTTTCGATTATATTCCCATTCAAATCAGTAATTTTACATTCTACATTTGTTACACATTTACCTAGACTTCCAATTTTCCTTTGCTTTGCTGAATAATTAAAATGTGTTAATGATGCTGTTTCAGTTAATCCATATCCTTCTGTTATTATAGCATTTGTTTTTTCCTCGAATTTTTTTATACATTCTATTGGTAATGAATCTCCTCCTGAATCACAAATTCTTAATGAAGAAATATCTATACTGTCCAAATCTCTATTTATAATATCTATGTACATATATGGGGAACCTGGAAAAATATCTGGTTTATACTTTTTATTTATATAAATAAAATTATCAATGTTCCATTCATTCATAATTATTATTTGTGAATTTGCTCTCATTGCACTTGTTAGACATGCAAACATAGCATAGTTATGCCACAACGGAAGCACTGTAATAATTTTAGAATTTTCATCTAATTTATATACTTTTTTATATTCTTCTGAAACAAATGATATATTTTCATTGCTTAATTTTACTCCCTTTGAAAATTTGCCACTCGTTCCGCTAGTATATGAAATTATTATTATATCATTAAAGTTGCTTTTTATCGGAAGTAATTTTTCTGTTTCATTAGCTTGTATATTAATTTTTTCTATATTTATAAT
>ERZ780195.2035-NODE-2035-length-14647-cov-3.544271_pt1 | contig 14647 bp, 7 predicted proteins | sample MGYA00511017_ERZ780195 | MGnify/ENA primary metagenome ERZ780195 (study PRJEB29588, sample SAMEA2159974) | human gut metagenome | biome: human gut; feature: human-associated habitat; material: faeces | place: Denmark | collected 2008/2010 ...
TGAAAAAACACTGATAGGCGCTCTCCATCTGCTCCATCAACTCGTCTGTGGAAATTTCACACTGTGAAGTTGCTAAGATGGCAGAGATCCCCATCGTGTAAAATACCATGTGAAGCTGCAATTCTTTGGCACTGTGAAGGGAGAGATTCAATGTATTTGCCAAGTATTGCGCAATTTGTGGGTTGCACTCGGTCTCATAGAGCTCCTGTAAACTGGAGAGGCCTGGGCGTTTGCGCAAAAAGAGCAGCTGGAAAAGATGTGGTTGCTCTTTGGCAAAGCGCAAATAACAGGCACCTGTCTGCCGAAAGATCGGCCCAGCTGGATCGATTGACTGGGAGAGATAGGCCTGAAAGTACTCTTTGGTGTGCTCTACCAGATCCTGACGCAACTCATCCATGTTTTTATAATAGCTGTAGATGGGCTGTACCGAACACCCAAGACGGGTAGAGACATTTTTGACCAATACGTTTGTGATGCCTTGCTCCTGGGCAATGTGAAAGGCAGCCTCTAAAATCATCTCCTTAGTAATGCGCTGTTTGGGCATGAAATTCCTCCTGAATTTTATATAAACAACTTATATAAATAGTTTATATAGCGATATGATATCTGTCAATCACAAAGATGATGAACTGTGCAAAATTCTTGTAAAATTTTATTTTATAAGGGAATACCTCCCACAAAACGCAGCGGGTTGTCTATGAGAGCCATGTCAAAAAAGGGAAAAATATGTTATGATAGTAAGAAAAATGGGAAAAGGGGAATGCACAGATGTTTATTGCCGATTTACATATTCACTCTAAATACTCTCGGGCTACCAGCAAGGATTGTGTGCCAGAAATGTTGGAGCTGTGGGCTAGAAGAAAGGGCCTGGATCTCATTGGAACGGGAGATTTTACCCATCCTGCGTGGAGAGAAGAGCTCAGCCAAAAGCTGGAACCTGCAGAGGAAGGGCTATATCGGCTGAAAAACGAGCTGCAAATCAAAGAGAAAATTGGCGGCAGAGAGATAGAGCCCCGCTTTATCCTATCCGGAGAGATCAGCTCTATTTACAAGAAGAACGGCAAGGTGAGAAAGGTGCACAATGTGATCTTGTTGCCCAGCCTAGAGGCGGCAGAAGAGTTGGCCCTCAAGCTGGAGGCCATTGGCAACCTCCACTCGGATGGCAGGCCGATTTTAGGGCTGGACAGCCGAGATCTATTGGAGATCACGCTAGAGACCTGTCCTCAGGCCATCTTCATCCCTGCCCACATCTGGACGCCTCACTTTTCCCTGTTTGGCGCTTATTCTGGCTTTGATGCCATTGAGGAGTGCTTTGAGGATTTGACGCCCTACATCCACGCTTTAGAGACAGGCCTATCCTCAGACCCACCCATGAACTGGCGGCTTTCCGCTCTGGATCGGTTTGCCATGGTGTCCAATTCAGACGCCCACTCACCGGCAAATTTAGCCAGAGAGGCAAATTTGTTTGACACCCAGCTCTCCTATCCCGCCATTGCCCATGCGCTGGAAAACCCCAACAGTAGGGAGTTTTTTGGCACGATAGAGTTCTTCCCGGAAGAGGGGAAATATCACTGTGACGGTCACAGAAACTGTAAGGTGTGCTTAAAGCCCAGCGAGACAAACCAGTTGGGCGGCAAATGCCCTGTGTGCGGCAAACGCATCACTGTGGGGGTGCTGCACAGGGTGGAAGACCTAGCAGATCGACCAGAGGGCTATCGGCCGGACAAGGGCAGATACTTCGAGAGTCTAGTGCCCCTGCGAGAGGTGCTGGCTTGGACGATGAACTGCGGCGTGGCCAGCCAGAAGGTGAATCGAAAATACCTGGAGCTTTTAGGAGCGTTGGGTTCAGAGCTGGAGATCTTGCGCCACACACCACTGGAGGAAATCGAGGAGAAGGCGGGGCTACTCACCTCTCAGAGCATCCGGCACTTGCGGGAGGGCAAGGTGGACGCTAGCCCAGGATTTGACGGGGAGTACGGGAAGATACAGCCCATGACAGCTAAGGAGCGGCAGGAATTAGAGGGGCAGATGAGCTTTTTGGGAATGGAGGAGGCTCCTAAAAAATCGAGTGTGAAATCGGCAGGGAGAGCAGCTGCGAAGGAAGTAGCTAGAGAGGAGCAACAGGCACAAGAGGCACTAAAAAACAGCCAACCATCCGCCCACTACGGCCTCAACGCTCAGCAGTGGCAGGCGGCCAGCTGCATGGATTCGGCTGTTGCCGTCATTGCAGGGCCGGGCACGGGTAAGACCAGAACGCTGGTGTGCCGCATCGCCCATCTAGTGGAGCAGAATATCGCACTCCCTACCCAGCTGACGGCCGTTACCTTCACCAATAAGGCGGCAGGGGAAATGAAAGAGCGACTAGAACAGCACTTTGGTGACAAAAAGACGGCATCTCATATGAACATTGGCACTTTTCACGCACTGTGCCTAAAACTGCTCACTCAGTGGAAAGAGAGCCGTTCGCTGATCAGCCAGGGCCAGGCACTGCACATTGCCTCCCAGGTGATCCAGCGGCTGGGCAGAACGAAGGGAGCGAGGGAATTGCTCCAGCAGGTATCCCGGGTGAAAAATGGAATGGATTTGGATATTTCACAGGCAGACCGGCAGGCCGTGGAACTTTACTGTCAACAACTTGCGAAAAGCGGATGCATGGATTTTGACGACATTTTGTTGCGCACAGTAGAGTTGCTGGAAAGCGGCAGAGAGCTGCCAGAAAAATGGCGGCAGAGTTTATGCCGCTTGCTAGTGGACGAGTTTCAGGACATCAACCCGGTGCAGTATCGGCTCATCCGGCAGTGGAGCAAATGGGCCAAGTGCTTGTTCGTCATCGGCGATCCAGACCAGTCCATCTATGGCTTCCGGGGCTCGGACGCGCACTGCTTTGAGCGGCTTGCCCAGGACTTTGCGCCAGTAACCCAGATAAACCTGATAGAAAACTATCGTTCTACCCCGGAAATACTCCGTTGCGCCCTATCGGTGATTTCAGCAGATGGTTTGCAGCGGCAGCTCAAGGCCAATCGGTCGGCAGCAAAGAAGGTGCGGCTGCTGACGGCAAATAGCCCCATGAGCGAGGGAATTTTTGTGGCTCAGGAAATCAGCCGGCTCATCGGTGGGGTGGACATGCTGGAGGCACATCACAGTAAGAAGGTCCACTTAGACGACGAAAAGACATGGGGGCTCTCGGACATCGCCATTTTATATCGCACCCACCACCAAGAGGAGCTATTAGAACAGTGCCTCAAACAGGGTGGGATTCCCTATACCGTATGGGGAAAAGGGGAGTATCTGGACGACCCACAGGTGGGCAGCTGTCTCAACTTTTTTGAGTTTCTCCTCAATCCTGGGAACATAGGGGCGCTGAACGCCTATTTGGAGGCGGAACAAGTGGGCAGCGGGTTTATCAGTGGGTTGCTTCCAGCATATGAGAGCCGTGCCAGCAAAGACATCCCCAGCTTTTTGGAGCTGCTGGAGGAGATGAAGCCAAAGGACACCTTTGGTCAGGTGGCGCCGCTGGAGTCCCTGGTGCAGCAGTTTGCCCCCAGCGTGAAAAAGGAAAAGCCACTGAAGCTAATCGAGCAGTGGGTGGAGGAAAAGGGCTTGCAAAATCAAAAGGCGATGGAGCGGCTCATCTGTACCAGCGTGCTCTATCGCAAGATGCAGGAGATGACCCAGCAAATCCTCTTGGGGCAGGAGGGGGATATTTTGCGCAGTGGCACCCGCAAATACTTGCCCAATGCAGTACAGCTACTCACCTTGCACGGCGCAAAGGGTCTGGAATACCCCGTGGTGTTTTTATGTGGTGTAAACCAAGGCACCATTCCCTTGGAGAGCAGTGGAAAGGTGGCAGATATGGAGGAAGAGAGGCGGCTGTTCTATGTGGGGATGACTCGAGCCCAGGAAGAGCTCATCCTGCTCACCAGCCCGGAACCCTCTTTGTTTTTACAGGACATCCCTGCTGATCAGCTGCTGGCGGGTGCTGCCATGGAGAGACGCAAAAAAGATCGGGAAAAACAGCTGAGCTTTTTCTAGAAAAATACCCCGCAAAAAAGCCAGCTGTCTACACGAATAGCTGGCTTTGGCAAAAGCGTGACATCTTTTTCGGTCATTTAATGCCGCATGCTATGAGCCGATACTTCAATCAACGTAATAAACCCAGTTCTTCTTCCGAGCAGGGGGCGAAGGGTAGTCGCCTTTTACATAGCCAAGTGCACAGTGGCCGATCCCCTCGTATTCCCCTTCAATGCCCAGGGCCTTTAGAATTTCCAGGCCCTCTGGCCGCTCAAATTCCTCTTTGGCTCTGTGAATCCAACAGCTTCCCACTCCCAAATCATGTGCGGCCAGCATCAGATTGCCCATGACTAGGCTGCCGTCATAAACTCTGTTTTTACAAGCTTTATCCGCTAGTACAATCAAGATGACAGGGGCGCCGTAAAAGGGATCGTCGTTAGAGCCTAATATCTCTGCATTGAGCCGGGATATTTTATCCCTCATCTCTGGATTCGTGATGGCCAGAATGATGGGGGACTGCTGGTTCATCCCTGTAGGGGCATAAGTGCCCGCAGTGATGATCTGATCTAAAACGTCTTTGGGGATCATTTTGGACGAAAAGCTTCGAATGCTTCTGCGCGTTTTTATGTTCTCTAATACTTCGCTCACGGTAAATTCCTCCTTTTATCAGCCTAAATAGCGTGAAGTTAAGATCATTTTACACCCCTGGACGCTGTTAGACAAGAGCGCCTGTGAGCGAAACATGTGATGTGAGAATGTGGAGAGAAGATACATAAAAAATCTCGTTGCGCGAAAAATATTTTTGAGAAATGATGCACTAGTGGTTTATACGGAAAAAACCAGGGTACTATACTATCGAGTGCAATTTTCTTTTCATTTTTAGGTGGATGTGAGGCATTTTTGACAAACTCCGCCGAAGATAGGGGAATAGTTTTGTTCCCTTTTCAAAAAACACTTTACTACCCCCCGGGGGAGGGGTATAATAAAAGAGAAAGGAGGCGCGCATATGGAAAAGAAACAGTTTGACATCACGGGAATGACATGTGCAGCCTGTGCCAGCCGTGTGGAAAAGAGCGTATGCAAGTTAGAAGGAGCAGATGAGGTTTCCGTCAATTTGCTGAAAAACAGCATGGTGGCATCTTATGACGAAAAGGTACTCACAGAGGAGCAGATTATAGAGGCGGTGGAAAAGGCGGGCTACGGCGCCTATGTGCACCAAAAAAAGCAAGAAGTAGCGGCAAAATCCAAGGGGGATACGCCAGAGGATATCGCCATTCGGGAGAGCAAGTCGGTAAAACACCGGCTGATCGTATCGCTGATCTTCACGATACCTCTGTTCTACATCTCTATGGGCCACATGATGGGCTGGCCAATGCCAGATTTTTTGATGGGGGAGCAAAACGCCATGATCTTTGCCCTCACCCAGTTTTTGCTGCTCATTCCAGTGGTATTTGTGAACTTCAAGTTCTACCGTGTCGGGTACAAGACGCTGTTTCACGGCTCGCCCAACATGGATTCACTGATCGCCATCGGTTCCAGTGCCGCCATTGTGTACGGCATCTACGCCATGTACAAAATCGCCTTTGGGCAGGGCCATGGGGACGACACAATGGTGCATCACTACATGATGGATTTGTACTTTGAATCCGCCGGCACTATCCTCACCCTCATTACTTTGGGCAAGTACTTTGAGGCACGTGCCAAGGGCAAGACCTCCAGCGCCATTACCAAATTGATGGACTTGGCGCCGAAAATGGCCACAGTGGAGCGCAACGGAAAGGAAGTTGTCATCCCCGTGGAAAAGGTGCAGCTGGGGGACATTTTGATCGTCAAAGCAGGGGAATCCATTCCGGTGGATGGCAAGATCGTCGAGGGGACCTCTGCGATAGATGAATCCGCCCTTACCGGCGAAACGGGAAGCATCGAAAAAACTTCCGACTCGCTGCATATGGAAAATCTTTCACTCGGCGACCAGCTCAACATGGTATTTTCGGGCACAATGATTACGACCGGAAATGGGCTGTTCTGTGTTACGGAAACCGGTATGAATACGCAAATTGGGAAAATCGCCGGTATGCTTTCACACGAACAGGCACCGCAGACACCTCTTACCAGGCGCCTCAATCACACAGGAAAAGTGCTTGGCATCCTGGCCCTGATTATTTGTGCCATTCTATTTTTTCTGGGATTGCAGAAAAATCAGCCGGTTTTTGATATGTTTATGACTTCCGTCAGTCTTGGCGTCGCAGCCATTCCGGAAAGTCTGCCCGCTCTTGTCACCATCATGCTAAGCCTTGGCGTCGAGCGCATGGCAAAACAGTGTGCCGTTATCCGCCATCTCCCTGCTGTAGAAACACTTGGCAGTGCTTCTGTTATCTGTTCTGACAAAACCGGCACGCTTACCCAGAACCGCATGACAGTTCGGAATATATACAGCACCGAAAACGAAAAAACCTTACTTCGTTATTTTCTGCTTTGCAACAACCAATCCGGTCCACTCGAACATGCACTGATTCATTACGGTGCATCAAGCGGACTTATTTATACAGAAGTACGAAAAGAATTTCCGGTTATTGAAGAAATCCCTTTTGACTCAATCCGCAAGCGGATGACAACATTGCATCGGACACCCAATGGATATTTAGCAATAACCAAGGGTGCTCCTGAATTTATCCTTGCCAACTGTCACTCGTATCTCGATAAAGATGGCAGCACACGTCCACTGACACATACGATGCGGCATAGGTTAAATGAGCAAATTGAAAATTACACCGCCAATGCACTTCGCGTCATTGCTCTCGGTTTTTGTCTGCACAAAAGCCGTCCGGACAACAATTCCTTAGAATCCCATTTGGTTTTCCTTGGGATGGCAGGTCTGATTGACCCACCCCGCCCGGAGGCTTACGCTGCTGTTAAAAGCTGCCAGCACGCCGGAATCCGTCCGATTATGATTACCGGCGACCATAAAAATACCGCTGCGGCGATTGGCAAGGAACTTGGCATCTGCCAGACAAAAGATGAGGTCATTACGGGAGCCGACTTAGATGCCATCAGCGACCGTTCACTTCCTGCAGCGCTCAAAAAATATCATGTCTTTGCCCGTGTATCTCCAGCCCACAAAGTACGTCTCGTAAAAGGCTATCAGGCAATGGGAAATGTCGTTGCCATGACCGGCGACGGTGTCAATGATGCCCCTGCCCTAAAAGCAGCGGATATCGGCTGTGCCATGGGACGCACCGGAACCGATGTTGCCAAAAATGCATCTGACATTATCTTAATGGATGATAATTTTTCCACTATTGTAAGCGCCGTCCAGGAAGGGCGCGGTATTTACGATAACATAAAAAAAGCCATACATTTCCTCTTGTCTTGTAACATCGGGGAAATCATGACGATTTTTGTTGCTATCTTTTTCGGGCTGTCTGCACCGCTTTTGCCGGTACAGTTATTGTTTATTAATCTCGTAACGGATTCTTTTCCGGCGCTTTGTCTCGGTGTTGAGCCACCGGATCCGGACAGTATGAACCGCCCGCCATTATCGAAAAATGAAAGTATCTTTCACTTTGATACCGTCTTTCAGATGGTTTTAGAAGGTATGTTCATCGGCTCCTTAGCACTTTTTGCCTATACAAGCGGCAATTCCACCATGTGCTTTGCCGTGCTTTCTTTATCGCAGTTAGTTCACTCGTTTAATATGAGAAGCGAGCACTCGCTGTTAGAGACAGGGATTCTTGGAAACAAAAAACTTTTATTTAGTGTATTGTTCTGCATTGTCCTGCAATGTCTGGTCATCTGTGTGCCCGTTCTCCAGCCTATTTTCCATACGCAGGCACTTAATCCACGCGAATGGGTTGTCGTAGGTATTTTATCTCTGATGCCGATTCCTCTCATGGAAATCAGTAAGCGGCTTCACGGATAAACTCGCGGATTCGCTGAATGAGAATTTCTTTTACATCTTCCCCCGGATACTGTGTGGCGAGCATGTGTTTCATCAACATGCCGCCCGCTTTATTCGTGTGACCGCCGCCAGCACCAATTCCGCAGCTGACTTTTTCCGCCAAATCACTCGCCGGCAGATTTTTTTTTGCACTTCGTACCGACATTTTATATCCAATCGGCGTTTCATTATATACCACACAGCAGTCAACAGTTGCCACACAATTTACCATATCACTAATAACACCCAGAAGATTCGGGTCACACGGTTTTGTATGCAGCAGTGCAAAACGCTTTTCCTCATCATAGTAATAGTGAGTCAACGCTTCTCCTGCTATCTCCAAATCCTCCCGCTGCAAATTCGCATGAATCATTTCATCCAGACACTCTCTGTTAATCCGCAGAGAATCCCGCATCTGTCTGTCTGCCGGATAGTAAATTTCGGACAAACTGCTGGTATCACTATACAAACCATAATACAATGCCGTTGCCACCTGCCAGTTCTCATTTACCGGATACCCAGCCTCCAAAAGCAGTTCCCAGACCACGGTACAACAACTTCCAAACTCTGGAAAAATAAAACACCATTCATCCGTTTTCACACAAATTGGATGATGATCAACCATTGCCACTTTTTTCACCGGCATCGATGTAATATTACCACCCTCATACTGGCAGTCCACGGTAATCAAAATATCATGTTCCGGCATTTCATTCACATATCGAATCGGAATGCCAAGGTACTCCACCATCAATTTCAGCGATGGCTTTGTAATTTGATGTTCCCCTGCATAAATCAAATTTACCTTTTTACCCAGATTCATAAAATACGCATACAAACCAAACGCAGCCCCCATCGCATCCGCATCCGGACTGTCATGGCACTGTATACAAATCGAATTGAATTCTGCAAACTGTTTGAGAAACATAAAACGCCTCGCCTCCCTCTCCTTTGTGGATTAAACTGTTTTTAGAATAGCAAAAAAAGGGGGAAGATTCAAGATTTTTATTGTCTCATTTTTAGGAAACATCATCTGTCAATAGAGCAAAAAAAGAAGTTCATCCGTAAAAGACTATAATGCAAAGCATTATCTTGTCTCGAACGAATGAACTCCTTTTTTTATTATAGATTAAGCGTTAACCATATACTCATGTGCCTCACCGTTTGTATCCGTTACCACAATCGTATGAGATGCTCCCTTTTCCACATACAAATTCAGTTTCAACCTCTTGTTCACAGTACCAGCTTGTGCAGTAATAAAGAAACTGCTGATTCCCTGGTCTACCCCATCAATCGTCACTGACTGAATACCGGAAAGTTTTGTTGTGTCAATCTCTGTACCAACATAAGTATCTTGGGTTTCCCATGTTGATCCAAACATCGTCTTACCACTGTTCGTACTATAGCAGGCACCACCGGTTACTGTTACTTCACAAATGCTCTGGCTCTTTCCATCTCCAATTGCATAAGTACTGCCGCCTGCGGAAATGATACCGCCATAGATTCCAATCTTCATCGTTTTGGCTGAGGCATCTGCCGTACCACCGCCACCAACTCCGGCTCCGTTACCGGAAGATGTCGCATAAATATTGCCACCGTAGATGTAAATTTCTCCACCGCCTTTAGCGTATCGTGATTCACCGATTCCTGCAGCATTTCTTCCTGTATTGCAGGCTATAATCGTACCGCTCCTGATAATAATACGTCCTAATGTGCTAGATGTCTTACCATCTGATGTAGCACCAATTCCTGCCGATTCGTTACCGCCTAATGCCGTCAATTGGCCATCACCGGATATCGTCAGTTCACAACCCGACGGAACCTCGATTCCTGCATGATAGCCGGAACCGGTCAATGCGGATGTTCCAACTAAGATAAGATTTACCTTAGCATCACCACTTAATTTAATTGGACTTGACTCACTCGATGTACAAACAAGATCATTTAACGTAATTGTGTGAGTACCGCCCGTTACTAAAATATAATATGCTGTTGCCGATTGTGCTGTACTGGAAATCGTGTAATTTCCGTTAAATGCAGTTTCTTCTGCATCGCCAATTGTATATCCTGTCGCACTGATTACAATATTTCCTTCCGCCAAATCCAATTCTTTTGTCTCTGCCGGTTCCGGTTCAGCCGTTGGCTCCGGAGTCGGTGTGATAACCGGCGTTGGTGTTGGCGTGGCATCTGGGTCAACGGTTGGTGTTGCCGTTGGAGTTGCCGTCGGAGTCACAGTTGGAGTTGCCGTTGGTGCCACAGTCGGCGTTGCCGTTGGCTCTACAACTCCATTTACAAGATTAATCAATGCCGTAAACGCTTTTTTCGGCAGATAATTTTCATCAAATAGTGATGGATAATAGGTACTTCCATCACTGTAAAAACTATTCAGCCAAGTATCCAAATCTGTCAGATTCCAGAATGTAACATTACTTACATTTACCGGAGCAGTTGTATCATCCATTCGCTGTAATATAATATTCATGAACTTCTGGTATGCTGCTGCCAGTGTCTCATTACCCGCCTCTGAATTATCCTTACTTGCAAAATCAAGCTCAGTAATCTGCACCTCATAGCCATTTTGCTGGAATAATTTCAGTGCATTTTTAATATTATCACCATCTGTCACACCAAGATTAGTCTGATGTGCCTGCATGCCAAGACCATCAATATTTCCGGCATCTTTTGCATCTGCAAGATATTTCACAACTGCCTTCATCTGTCCCGGCGATGCCAGTCCGACAAAATCATTGTAGAACAATTTTGCCGATGAATTTGCTGCTTTTTCAGCTTCTCTCGCATATTCAAAAGACTTTGTAATATAAGTATTGTCATCGTCTGTAAAAATAGCACCATACAAACTTGAACTTACTGTCCGTAATTTACAGCCATTGCTGTCAATCACCTCATTTACTACATCGTAAGCATATACAACGCCCGGATAATTAGTCTCTGCATAGGTAATAACCTGCTTAACATAACTTTCAATTCGAGCAAGCATCGTCTCTTTGTCAACAAGATTTGTAATGTTTTTCTTAGCTGTTCCCGTACCATCATACTCCGGTGTGTAATTCTTACAGAAATACCAATCCGGTGTCTGCGAATACCAGACAAGCGTATGGAAACGCACACTTAAATCATTTTCCTGAGCAAGAGATAAACATTTATCAATCACATCTGTATTAATAACCGGCATGCCATCTTCCGATGCTTTTGTTGCCTCTTCGTTCAAAAGATTCTCCGGTTTCAGCTCATCTGCAAATGTAACCGTACTGTAATGATGTTTAATAAATGATAAAATCTCCGGATTCTGCAAATTATAGCTGTAAACTGCACATCCCATCGGGAAGCGGTTTGCATATGCCTCTTTCAGACTTGGTGCAGCAAGAACTGCATCCATATCCAAATGCTTCTCCGTAATAGAAATATTGTCTACATAAAAATCATTTGAATAATTTGCCATTTCAAAATAAAGTGACAATTTACTTACATCACCCGGTGCCACAACCGTTGCGTCCACTTTTGTCCATGTACCATTCGGCGCAACTACATTCTGCACGGTTGTATAAGCCATCGCTCCCGCATAGTCCATCGACTCCCACATGCAGTTTATCGTCTTGTTGCTGCCCGTTGTCTGCTTTACATACGCCTCAATCTTATACGTTGTAAAATCAGTCACATTGTGAGTGATATCAATCATCGGTCCTGCCCAGTTTTTCACACGGTTGGAAACTTTCAAACAATAGTTGTCATTATAACCGCCCTCTACAACAGTCAGCTCTTCTTCGCCCTGACGTCCAGTCACATATTGATTGGTACCGTCTTCAAAATCCAAAAGCAACGCCTTCGTCGGATCCGTTACCGGAATCGGGGTGCCCGGAACCTTCGTCGGTTCTGCTGTTGGTGTTGCAGTTGGCTCATCCGTGTCTGCCGTCGGTGTAACCGCAGGCCCTGCCGGCTCATTTGTTGCAGTCGCAGTAGGCTCCGCCGGCTCTGTCGTCGGTGTTACAGTTGGTGTCCCCGGCTTCTGCGTCGGGGTTGCAGTCGATGTGCCCGGTTTCTGCGTTGGGGTTGCAGTCGGTGTGCCCGGTTTCTGCGTTGGGGTTGCAGTCGGTGTCACTGCCGGTTTCTGCGTCGGTGCTTTGGTTGGTACTTTTGTCTGTGCATTAGTCACAACTACTGTCTTTTTCTTTCTCACCGTAACCTTGCAGGTTTTCACATACTTCTTGCCCTGATAACGGAAACTTGCTGTAATCTTCGCTGTCCCCGCCTTTTTCGCTTTCACTTTTCCTTTCTTGGAAACTGTCGCAATTTTCTTTTTTTTGCTCTTCCATGTTACTTTTGTCTTCTTGCTTATATTTTTAACCTTAAGCGTTAAGGTTTTCCCCACAGTTATTACCGCTTTTTTCTTTGATAAAGCAGGCTTTTTCTTTGCTGCCTGAGTTGGCATAGAAAAAGAAAATACCATGCTTGCTGCTAACATCCATGCTAACAGCTTTTTACCATTCTTTTGCATACACAAACCTCCAATTCTATCCTTGAATTGTCTCATTTTTAGGATATGCTAATTATAACATATTTCCTCTGCAACACCATAAAGCAATTCTTATTTTTTCATAAAGTCAACGTAATACCCTAAAAAAATTAAATAGGGACCGGTCTGGCAAGAACCGGTCCCCAAAAGAGAAACAATTAGTTGTGACAATCTCCTATTTAATTTATGGCTCTGCAGCCATCTCATCCGGTGGTGCTCCACCTGGCTTTTTAACATCCTTTTTCTCTACTTTTTTCCCTTTGATTTTTGCTTTCGCAAAGAGTGCCTGTAATACAATAAAGAAGCAAAGCAGTGCGGAAAGTACAATTCGTACCCACCAGCTTGACAATGTACCCTGTGTCGTAATCAGACTGGTAATGGTTCCTTTAATCAGTACACCAAATGTTGTACCAACAACCGTTCCGACACCTCCCGAAAGAAGTGTTCCGCCGATTACTGCTGCCGAAATAGCATCCATTTCCAAACCTTTTGCCTGTTCTACAAATCCGGCACAACTGTTCAAGCAGAATAAGAATCCACCCAAGCCGGCCAAAAGACCATCTAAAATATAAGCTTCAAACTTCGTTCTTTTTACATTTAAGCCCATCATAACAGCACTTTGCTGATTGCCGCCGATGGCATAAAGACTTCTGCCAAACTTTGTGAACTTCAGCATGATCGTGATCAGGATCACTACCGCCAGCGCTATGATCACCGTTGGATATATGTACGCCGGAATAAAGATTCCCCGTCGGTTATATGTTCCAAACGGAAGGTTGATCCGGTAGTTTGCCCATTTCAAAAATGTTTTATTCTGGATAGCGATCATGTCTGTACTGATCACTGCCGTTAGCCCGCGCCCGAAGAACATTCCGGCAAGTGTTACGATAAACGGCTGGATCTCCAGATATGTTACCAGATAACCCTGAACGATTCCGAAAAGTGTACCGATCAGAAGAGAGATCACAACTGCTGCCACGGCGCTCATTCCTTTATTTTCCATAGCATAAGCCGCAGACATGCACACCAGTGCAGTGACCGAGCCGACAGAAATATCAATTCCGCCTGTGATCATTACAAGTGTCATACCACATCCGATCACGATCAGACCAGCATTGGAAATAAAGAGATTCATGAACATCTGCGGTTTTGCAAAGCCTTTGTCGTTGAATATTATCATTCCCGCAATATACATTACTGCAAATAATGCGATCGTAATCATCAACAGGAATGTGCTGCTATTAATTTTCTTTTTTGATTTTTTCTTTTCCATATCAATGACCACCTTCCATCGCTTTATTCCTTAAAGCTCTTTTTTGCTTCCATGCTTCCATGTTTCTGCGAAATACCGGGCTCTGGATCACAACAATGATGATGACAACGATTGCCTTGTAAACCGGAAGCTGATCCGCAGAAACTGCCATTGCGTAAAGCGTGGTTGTCAGCGCCTGGATCGTATAAGCTCCGATGACAGATCCCATGATGCTGAATTTACCACCACTTAAAACATTGCCTCCAAGTGCAACTGCAAGGATCGCGTCCATCTCCAGATTCAATCCGATATTATTGGCGTCAGCGGAATAGATCCGGCTGGAAGCAACAATTCCTGCCACACCTGCAAGTACACCACAGATGACATAAGTCAGGAATTTGATCATCGTGGAGTTCAGACCAACCAGCCGTGATGCGGAACCATTGATTCCGACACTCTCAATGTAAAGACCAAGCGCTGTCTTTTTCAATATAATATTGATCAGTATGATTGCTGCAATGGCGAAAAAGATCGGTGTCGGTATCGGACATTTTCCAATGTAACCGCCCATTACCTTAAAGGAATCGACACGGACATATGTGATCTGTCCCTTTGTAACAAGCTGCGCGATTCCTCTTCCTGCCGTATACAGAATTAACGTTGCAACCATTGGCTGGATTCCCAGATTCGCCACAAGAAATCCATTAAATGCGCCGCAGAGACCTGCAACAATAATTGCTGCAATAATGGCTAATACCATGGAGTTCATCAGCGTATCTGTCGACACCTGTCCTCCGGATAATATCTGGCAGCATACCGAAGCCGCCACCGCCATGACTGCTCCAACACTGATATCCTGACCTCCTGATGCCGCCGTAACCAAAGTCATTCCGATCGCTACGATCACAAGCTCTGA
>ERZ780195.2036-NODE-2036-length-14645-cov-3.539822_pt1 | contig 14645 bp, 6 predicted proteins | sample MGYA00511017_ERZ780195 | MGnify/ENA primary metagenome ERZ780195 (study PRJEB29588, sample SAMEA2159974) | human gut metagenome | biome: human gut; feature: human-associated habitat; material: faeces | place: Denmark | collected 2008/2010 ...
TCGCGGCATTCGAATTTCAACGTCGGATGCCAGTCCCAGACGTTGAGGCGCACGACCGGCCTGCCTTCGGCGTTTTTCAGCCCCGAGTTGTAGACCCGGCAGTATTGCTCGTCGCTGTCGCTGAAATTCACGCTCCGCCGCTCCGTGATCGTTCCGCCGCTGAAATCGTAACGGGTGAATGTCGCCGGGGCGCCGTCGTGGCAGAGCGGGAAATACCACCATGCGCCGCATACGCACGGGTGCGTGTACTCGGTCACGCTCATGTCGCTGCGCGGTACGGTGACCGTTTCGGCGATGTGGTTGTGGCCCGACCAGATCGTGACGGGCAGCTGCTTGTCCTTGTAGATGTCGAGCAATTCGTCGGCGTTGTCCATCGGGTTGGGCGATGAGGCCCCCGGGTTGCGGCGGAAGGCCGGGCAATGCCACGCGATCACGATGCGCTCGACGTCCGACGGCATGTAGTCGGCGTCCTTCTGCGCCCAGTCCATCTGACGCCGGTTGAGGCGGACGGCGAACGACCGGTCGCCGCCGGTGTTGACATACTGCGTATTGTCGAACACGACGTAGTGCACCTTGCCGATGTTGACGGCGTAGTATGTCCGGCCGCCGAATCGTCGTCGCCGGCGATGTTCTGCACGGCCATGTCGTGGTCGTGGTTGCCGATGGCGTGGAAGGTCTGGATCGGCATGCCCCCGCGTTCGCAGACGTTGACGAAATTGGCCAGCGTCGCCTTGTTGGCGTTGGTCCAGTGCGACTCCTGCGTCATGTCGCCCAGATTCATGCCGTAGACCGGCACGCCTGCGGGCAGGGCTTTGACGTAGTCGCGCAGCGTCTTGAGGTAGGTGCGGCGGAACGTCGTGGAGTCCAGTTCGCCCTTCGGGGGACAGATCGACGGCGTGGCCGACGATGTGGTCTTGATCATCGCCCGGTTGCGGATATGCATGTCGGCCGACACGATCATAATGTGGCGGTCGTTGTTCACCTTTTTCAGCGTGAAGTCGTGCCGCTGCACCTGCTCCACGCTCGTGGGAGCGGTGACCCTGCGGTAGAAGCGGGGGATGAACCCGCGCGTGGATTCGACCTCGTAACCCGACGGGACGGTCAGGTAGACCAGTTTCGACTTGTCGGACGACGTGCGCAGCCCGTAGGCCCCCTGTTTGTTCGTGCGCGTCATGTTCACGCCGTCGGTCACGACGACGCCCTGCACGGCGGCGCCGGCGCACGTCACGACCCCGCGCACGGTGGCTTTCGGGTCGATCTTCGACCAGTCGACGCCGTCGTCGGGCGAAGGGGGCGGATCGACGGGTTTTTCCTGTTCTCCGGGATCGTCGCCCGAACCCGAACAGCATATGCCGCCGGCGGATATTGCGAACAGGGCGGCCAATAAAAGCAACAGTTTTTTCATGGTTGCGGTTTTTGCGGTTTGCGGCATGGGACGGCTTTCGGGAAAAGCGGGGAAAGGAAGGTCGTCCTCTCCCCGCTTCGACCGTTCGTTACACGCCGCTATTTGTTATAGCGGATGGCGAAATATTCGAGGCTGCTGGCGTGTTCCGCGGCCAGGGCAGCGCCGCTGGCGCTCTGGTTCAGGCGCGCGTTGGCGTAGTCGGAGCCGTCGCTGCAGAGGTCGCTCGTCGGGCGAAGCCGGATGTAGACGTTTTCGTGGCCGAGAATCTCCTGGGGAAGCTCGAAGTCGATGCTTTTGTAGGCCACGCACGACGAATAGAGCGTGTTCGCCCAGACGGAAACGTCGGGGATGGTGTATTCGCCGATCAGATTCCACTGCGAGTCGTCCTTTGCGGCCTGCGAATCGGTCAGCGACCATTCGGCACACCAGAAACGGGGCGAGAAGAAGCTCTGCTGCGTGTTCATAACGGAAATCTGCATCGAGATATGCGATGTCGTGATGCCTTCGGTCGAGAAGTTGATCAGCCAGGCGTAGGGGCGGTCGGTGTCGTCGTCCCACCAGAAGTGGTTGGCGAAGGCGGTGTAGCAGGAACCGTATACATTCCCCTTGCCGCGCATACCCGTGCTGCCGTTGTAGTTGATTTGCGTGGAATTCGTCGCAATCTCATTGTTGCCCGGCCAGCCACCCGTGCCGTTTGCCGCGTTTTTATCCTTGGCATAGGGACCGCACCACTCCAGCGTTCCGTCGGGATTGCGGCTCACCAGATCGTCCATCAGCGGATTCCAGCTCTCCTTCGCGGGGTCGATCACTACGCCGATGCCGTTCTTGTTGCCGAAGTTGGCTCCGAAGATATAGGAGGCATTGTTGCCGACGGGACCCAGGTATTCGTAGGTTCCGCCGCCCCACATGTGCTGCTGGAAGGTGGCCTGCAGGTACTCTTTGCTGGCGGAGCCGGTGTACTTCTCCTGATAGGTGTGCGTCAGGTAGCCGTTCGTTCCGTAGGTGGGTTTCTGGACCTTGTTCTCTTTGTCGGGATTCCAGTAGCGGTACTCCGTCAGCAGGGCCGAGAAACCGTCTTCGACACTGTTCTGCATGTTGTCCCAGATGTCACCCTTGGTCTGGTGGCGGATCTGGTAGCGGCCGATGAAGCCGAGCGTCGGATCGTCGTCCATTTCGGCCGGGTCGGCTCCGTCGCGCCATTCGAAACGCGAGAAACGCTCGTGGACGATGACGCCCGAAATCTTGCCCGAGCCGTAGGGCAGGCGCGTGCCGTCGCTGCGGTAGGCGCAGTTGGTGTTGGTAAGCATGTACATGTCGTCGCCGTTGATGTCGCGCACGAGCAGCGGGTATTTGCTGATGCGGCTTGCGCCCGTGCCGATCGCATAGCCCTCGTTGATGGGCGTGATCGCGCCTTTGCGTACGGGGAACTCGACGTCCTTCAGGGTGACGTAGGTGTAGATGTCGTCGTCGGTGAGCTGGCTCATCCACTTCTCCTTCACGGGAACGTCCGATGCCGAACCCGCAATGCGCGAAATGACCATCGCCTTGGTGACGTTGCGCAGTTCATAGCGGTCGGGGGTCTCGACCAGGTAGCCCGAGGCGCCCTGAATGAGGATCTGCACGTGGTCGTACTGTTCGAAGACGTTGTCTTCGGCCGTGGCGGTCTGGACGGCGATGCCGTATTTGCCGTCGTAGGTTTCGAGGTAGACGGTCCGGTCCGATATGCTGTAATCAATCTTTGCGGTCGTGCTTTGCGTGTTCTCGCCCGCATTGTGGCTCTTGGTGTTGCTCACCACGATGCCTTCGAGGATGACGTAGTCTTCGACCTTCTTGTTCATGGCATACGTTTGGCGGAACTCCTCGAATGTGATCTGACGTCCGAGGGTCTCCTTCGCCGTGCGCTGCAGGAGGTTGAATTCGACGGAGACGGTCTCCTCCCAGCCGTCGGTGAAGGAGAGCGACACGGCAGCCGAACGCGGGATTTCATCTGCGGCGTTCGCCTCGGTCGTGATGGACAGACTGCGCTTTTCGCTCTCGGAATCCACGATTTCGAGACTCTCGATCCAATCGGCGTTGTCGGCCTTGGCATATTCGATGTCGACCGTGATCTCCGAGAAGGGAATGTTGGTCTCGATCGGCGAGATGTTCTCGCCGCCGGCTCCGGCGACGATGACGGACGAGTTGGCGAACTCGATCTTGGCGTCCACGAGCGCCTTCTGCTTGACGTAGACCGTGTCGCGGCGCGCGTCCACGTCGGAGCAGAGCACGAAGCCCGCTTTGCGTTTGAAGCCTTCGTTGAATTCGCATTCGGCGGTGATGGCGCCCTTTCCGTCCTCCGTCTCACCGCAGGTCAGGCTGATCCAGTCGGCCTGGTTGATACGCTCGATATGGAAGGCGCTGTTGGCGTAGATGTCGATGTCGAACGTATTCGCATCGGCTTCGACGACGAACTCCTTCTTCAGCGCGCCCAGTTTGACCAGGGCCAGATCGTCGGCGTCGTCGACGCTGCAGGCCGCCGAGGCTGCGCATACGGCCGCAATGCCTAAAAATTTAAATATCGATTTACGACAGTTCATATTCTATACGTTTTATTCGTTGTTGTTTGTTCCGGCCGTGCGCGGCGGACGGTGCATCCGCCGCGCGACCGCAATTCGTTTAGTTGTAGCGTACCGTTATCGTTCCGATACGGGCCTGGCTGTTACCGGCCGCAACGGACGGCGTCAGCGTTCCCTTCTCGATGCCCAGCGCCGTCAGGTAGTTCGAAGACGTGGCTTTGGGGTCGATGTCGGTAACCTTGTCGGCCACCTGCAAGCGCAGAACCACTTTCTCCCGGCCGAAGCAGTCGGCGGGCAGTTTGCGCAGGTGCTCGGTGAAGCCCGGGGTCGAATCCTGCGACGTGGTCGACCACCACGTGATCGAACGCTTCTTGATGATCGGGCTGTCGGGAACGGCCTGGAACGTCGCTCCGCCGTCGACCGAATAGAGCAGGTTCCAGTGCGCCGGGCCGGAGAGGGTCGTGTTGCTCATCGAGCCGTGGCCCCAGACGATGCCGAAGACCATGTTCGAACCACTGATTCCCTGCGTGGAGAACGAGATGTCGAAGTATTTGCCCTTGTCGGCGTCGAAATCCCACCATTGCTGGGTGAACGTGATGCCGCCGTTTGCCACCAGACCTTTCTGTTCTTTGGTACTGCCTCCATTGCCCGAGCAGACGACGTTGTTGAAGTCCGCTGCGGCACCCTGCGTGGCGCCGTATTTATTGATCTCGCCTTCGCCGATCTCCGGTATGAGGTCGGTCTTGCGGTCGTTCCAGTTCCACTCGACGACAGTCTTCATGAAAGGTTCGTCGGTCAGCGCGATCTCCTCGGCGGTCATGGCGCGCAGCTGGTAGCGGCCCAGGTCGCCGAAGCGGATCGGGGCGACGTCGTCAGCCACGACGATGCCGCGGAACGTGCCCGAACCCTGCGGTACGACGGAGTTGAAATCCAGGTCGCGGCCCGAGCTGAAACGCCGCCAGGGAGCGGCCGTATTGGTCAGCATGTAGATGGTCCGGCCCGGGTTGTCGTAGCACATCAGCGGGGCCACGTCCCAGCGCGGGGCGGTAGCCGTGCCGATCGGGTTGATGTTGTCCTTGAACGAATAGCCGTCGGTGCAGTTGGTGTAGGCGCCGTCCTTGCACATGATTTCGAGGTTGGTGACCGACACCAGCGTGAAGATGTCGTCGTCGGTGAGTTCGCCGATCGTCTTCGTCTTGACCGGAATCTTGAACTCGTCGGGCGTCGAGGTTTCGAGGATGTTGGCCGCGGTAAGTCCCGTGATGGTGTAGCACTCGGGGGAGTTCTTCTTTTCGAGCGTGGCCCCGTTCAGGGAGAGGCGCACCTTCGAGAAGCGGGCCGGCGTGTTGTCTTCGGAGGAGGCGAATTTCAGGCAGAAGCCCCACTTGCCGTCGAGGCTCTCGATATAGGCCGTCCGGTCGTTTTCGCCGCGGTCGAAGAAGAACTGTTGGGTCTGGGGACTCGAAACGACGTTCTTGCTGTCGGGGTCGCTGACGATGTAGCCTTCGATATACTGCTGGAGCGTGATCTCGCCCGGAGTCAGGGCGCGCACCGCGGCGAAATCGGCAGCGGTCGGGTAGGGCTTCTGGGTGATTTTGCACGAGGCCGAAACGGAGTTGCCGTGTTCGTCGGTGAAGTTGAGCCGGATCGTGGCGGTGCGCGGCTCCGAACCCTCGTTTTTGGCCAGCGAGAACGTCAGGCCGTCGTCGGTGATCGCGGGCTTCAGAATCCACTCGGCGCCCTCCGCGACGGGAACGTCGTACGCCACGTCGTAACCGATCTGGTCGGAGTAGGGCACGAGGTTGTTGGTCGTGGCCGGAACCGCGCAATCCTGGGCGTAACCTTCGTACGTTTCGGCATTGCTGTCCAGCTTGAGCGCCGGCAGGGCGATGCCCTGCGTGACGGTGAGCACCGATTTGGTGATCTCGCCCTTGGCGTCTTCGATGAAGAGGGTCAGATCGGCGATGCGCGCGAATCCGGAGTCGTTGTCCGTGACCTCGAACGTGATTCCCTTGTAGGTGGCCGAGACGTTGGAGATCCACGGTTCGACGGGCTGCGCCTGCGGTTCGTCGCCGCCTTCGCCTTCGCCGCCCTCTTCGCCCTCTTCGGCGCGGGTCAGGACGGTGACGGGATCGTTGGGCAGGCCGTCGTTGTCGTAATAGGTGACGCTGGCTTCCAGATCGTCGATGCAGTAGCGCAGGTTGGTGCTGATCGGCGTGAAGATCTGCGACCGGGACTTCAGCAGCGTAACCGCCGGTTTCGAGAACGAGAGCGAAGCGTCGGTGATGGCTCCGGCCTGCGAGAACATCACCGTATCGGTCAGGGAACCTTTCTCGAACACGACGCCGATCTTTCTCGAAATGCCGTAGTTGGCCGAATAGGTGAATACGATTTCGTTATTGCCGTATCCCTGGAGTTTGTTGAGGGAGGCCCACTTCACGGGACGCGTGAAGCGCGCCGTCCAGTCGCCGTTCGAGTAGACCAGCACGTGCGTCGAGCCGGCATCCTTGGTCAGGGAAAGTTCGCGCGCCGAGACCGCCAGAGGCAGGTCCAGCTCGAAATCCTCCTGGCAGCCGGTCAGGGCCGTCGTCAGGGCCGTCAGGGCGATCAGTACGCCGGCGACCGATCTTTTCTGTTTATTGAATATTGTTTTCATTCGTCTGAAAGTTTCGGATTATTACAAGCCGTAAGCCTTGTATTCGTTGTTGTCGAGGTTGTTCTTCGAGTAGGTGACCTCCGTGTCGGGAATGGGGTAGTAGCGGTGGCACGGTTTGATCCGGCTGTTAGCCGTGTTGAGTTGCAGATAGGCGTAGTCGCTGTTGTCCGTTACGGCTTCGTACCAGATGCCCCAGCGGACCAGGTCGTACTTGCGCTGGAATTCGCCGAAAAGCTCGCGGGCGCGCTCGTTGCGGATCTCCTCCTCGAGGCGCGCGGGGGTGCGGAAGGTGTACTTGGACAGATTGGCGCGCGTGCGGGTCATGTCGAGGTATTCGACCGCCTTTTCGTAGTTTTCCTTATAGAAATAGCACTCGGCCATCATCAGCAGCGCGTCGGCATAGCGGAAGACCTTGTAGTTGTTGCCGTCGGCCGAGGCCTGCATGTTCGGACACCAGAACTTCGGTCCGCACCACGGGCGGGTGTTGGTGCTGTTGAACGTCTTGTCCTCGTATCCCCATGCCATGTTGTACTTGGCGCGGATGTCCTTGCCCATTTTGGACTGGAGACCCTGGCTGAAATAGACGTTCGGACGCATCGCCGACCAGACGGTCGCCTGGTCGCCCAGTTCGGGAATCTCCACGCCGTCGTAGATCGCCGAATTGGCCGCACGCGGGTAGGGCTGGCAGATGCAGGCCACGTTGGACGTGTAGGTAAGGGCGCCCTGGGTGTAGGTGTGCTGAATTTCCATGATCGACTCCGGGGTGTTCTTGTTCCGGAACAGGATATTCTCGGCGTAGTCGTACTGCGACAGCGGACCGTAAATCGTTTCGATCTGCTCCAGCGCGTCCAGCGCCACGTCCCACTGCTTGTTCCACATGGCCATCTTGGCGATGAGCATGTAGGCGCAGGAGGCTCCCAGACGATTGGCCTCGTTGTCGTAGGTGCGGGTTTGGGCGGCGAGGGGAGCTATCGACTGAAGGTCTTCGATGACCTTGTTGCGGGTCTCGTTGGCGTCCATGCGCGGCAACACCTGAATCCGGCTCAAAACCTCGTTGTCCGTAACGTCGTCGAAATAGAACGGAACGTTGCCGAAGAAGCAGGTCAGCGTCCAGTAGAAGAACGCCCGCAGGGTTTTCGCCTCGCAAAGCAGCTGGTGGTACTGCTCCTCGCTGATCACCTCGTTTTTATAGGCGCGCTCGATGCCGTTGACGGCGAAGTTGCAGCGCTGTACGCCGAGGTAGCCGTTGCGCCAGACCGTCGAACCCATGCGCGGCACGGCGGGCGAGATGTCCAGGCTGGCGTCGAGCGTTCCCGACGGGCAGTAGGCGATGTCGGTGACACACTCGGTGGCGATCATGTAGGTATAGGTGTAGATCGACTTGATCGGAATGTAGCATCCGTTTACGACCGACTGGCATTCCGAAAATTTGCGGAAGAAGTCGTCGGGATTCGAGATGCCCGATGTGTCTTCGTCCAGCGTGCATGCCTGGAACGAAAGCATGGCCATGGCCGCGGCCGTGTAGAATATATGTTTGATTTTCATCGTCTTAATTCTGTTAGGTTAGTATCTCAACTGAAGGCTGAATATGATGGTGCGGGGCTTGGGATAGGCGCCCAGGTCCATACGGCGCAGCGTCGACGAGGTTCCCTCGCTGGAAACGTCGGGGTCGAATCCGTTGTACTTTTTCCACAGAAAGAGGTTTTCGCCCGATACGCTCAGGGTGAGGTCTTTCATCCACGAGCATTTTTTCTTGAGGTCGAACGTGTACGACAGCGTGATGTTCTTCAGCCGGAGGTACGAAGCGTCGTGGATCATAAAGTCGCTCGGAAGCGCGGCGTCGCTTTTCGCTCCGGCCCGCGGAATGTCGGAATTCGGGTTCCGGACGGGATGCCAGGCGTTCAGCATGTAGCGGTACTGGTTAGCGAACTGCGAACCGGCCATGTAGATCTCCGAATAGTTGTAGATCTTGCCGCCGAGCGAGTAGGCGAAGTAGACGCCCAGCTTGAAACCGTGGATGTAAAACGTGTTCTGCAAACCTCCGTACAGATACGGGTCGGCGTTGCCCTGGTAGATCAGGTCTTCGCGCGAGAGCACGCCGTCGTGGTTGGTGTCGTAGTAGCGCGGGCCTCCGTCGGTGTTGGCCGGGCTGACGTAGGTTTTCGTCACCGCGTTTTCCTCGCGTTCCTCGGCGCTCTTCCACGTGCCGCCGTATTTGAATCCCCAGAGCGAGTTGAGCGGGTAGCCCTTGACGTAGCCGTACATCATGTAGGGGTTGTTGCCCGGCGAGTTGTAGGCCGAAATGAAGTCCTCGGAACCGATGTCGTCGACCTTCTGTTCGTTGTGCGACAGGGTGAGCGTCGTCGACCAGTGGAACTTCGGGCGGACGATGTTGTGGCTCTCGACCGACAGCTCGATACCCTTGTTCGAGGTCGAGCCGATGTTGGTCCAGCGCGACGTGTAACCGGTTTGGGCCGCAACGGCCAGCGACATCAGCAGGTCGGTCGTTTTGGATTTGTAGGCTTCGGCCGTGATGTTCAGGCGGCCTTTGAACATCGACCAGTCGATCGCCACGTTGTAGGCCGTGGTCTTCTCCCACGTGAGGTCCGGGGAGTCCAGGCGGCTGCGGTAGAACGCCACGGGCTGCGATCCGTCGAACAGATAGCCGCCCGTCGTCGAGGAGAGGGTGGCGAGCGAACGGTAGGTGCTGATCGCGTCGTTACCCGTCAGACCGGCGCTCAGGCGCAGCGACAGGTCGTCGATCCAGTTGCAGTCCTTCAGGAAGTTCTCGTTCGAAATGTTCCACTTGAGGGCGGCCGACGGGAAGAACGCCCACTTGTTGTTGGCTGCGAAGTTCGAGGCTCCGTCGTAACGTCCCGTCACGGTCAGGTAGTAGCGCGACTTCCAGTTGTAGTTCAGACGCGCGTAGACCGATGTTTTGGTTTTCTTCGAGTAGGAAGTGCCCGCCGAATAGGTCTCTTTGTCCTGCACGGCGTTCATGTTGTTCCACAGGATGGCGTCGTCCATGTAGCCTTTGCCGCTCAGGTTGAAATCGTGCGAGGCGAAACTGTAAGCCGAGAAACCGCCGAGAACGTCGAACGAATGGCCGTTCTTTTCGAACTTGTAGCCGGCCGTGGTCTCCCACGAGAACGAGTGCTCGTCCCACTCGGCGCGGTAGGCCTCGCCGCCTTCGTTCTCGCCCTTCAGGGGAAGGGTTCCCGGATAGTAACGGTAGGTATGCCGCTGGTAGAGGTAGTAGGAGAAGGTGCTGTTGATCGTGAAGTTCTTCACCGGCTCCAGTTTCAGCGTGAAGGCGTGGTTGTTCGAGTGGCGTTCGAGGTAATAGGTGTTCAGGTCGATCAGCGCACGCTGCGTGTTGATCTTCTGTCCGTTGTAATACAGCGGGTTATACGTGTCGTTCGGCTTGAGCAGCGGTGACAGATACTGGGCGCTGCTGTACCAGGCCGTTCCGCCGATGGAGGATTTGTTCTGGTCGTTGTGACGCCAGGTGTACGAACCCGTATAGCCGACTTTCATCCATTTGAACAACTGGCGTTCGAGGTTGATACGTCCCGTGAAACGCTGCTGGCCGCTGTCCTGGATGATACCTTCGGTGTCGTTGTAGGAGAACGAAGCGTAATACGACGATTTGTCGCTGGTTCCCGACAGCGAGAGGGCGTAGTTGGAATAGAGGGCCGTGCGGGTGATCTCGTTGATCCAGTTCGTCCCTTCGCCCAGCGAGAGCGGGTCGGAATAGACCGAACCGGAGAGGGGCGTGTCCTTGCCTACGTCGGGGTGGTTGGCGTCGCTGCCGAAATAGGCGTAGTCGTTGCGGTACTGCGCGAATTCCGACGCGTTCATAATGTCGAGCTGACGGGGCAGTTGGGAGAAGCCCATGTCGGTCTTGAAGGTGATGTTGACCTTGCCCTTGGAGCCGAGACCCCGCTTGGTGGTGATGAGGATGACGCCGTTTGCGCCGCGCGAACCGTAGATCGCCGTCGAGGAGGCGTCCTTGAGGACGGATATGCCCGCGATGTCGTCGGAGTTGATGTCGTTCAGGTCGTGGATGGCGTCCATCACGCCGTCGACGACGATCAGCGGCTCGTTCGACGCGTTGATCGAGCGCGTGCCGCGGATGCGGATGGTGGTCGTGGCGCCCGGCTCACCGGTGGTCGACATGAAGTCGGCTCCGGCGATACGTCCCTGAAGGGCGTTGTCGACCGAAAGAACCGGTACGTCCTTGATGTCGTTCATCTTGACCGTCGCGACCGAGCCGGTCAGGTCCTTTTTGGCGACCTGGCCGTAACCGATGACCACGATTTCGTCGATGTCGGTGGAGGAGTCCTTCTCCATCCTGACGGTGAAGTTCGTCCGCGAACCCACGTTCAGGGTCTCGGTCTTGTAACCCAGGTACGAAATCTGGAGGCTGTCCGAAGGCTTGGCCTTGATGGTGAATTTGCCTTTGACATCGGTGACTGCGCCCTGCGTGCCTTTGACGACCACGACCGTGGCGCCGATCAGCGGGTTGCCGTCCGGGTCGAGGACGGTTCCGCTGACAGTCTGGGCCTTTTGTTGAGCCGTTGCCGGCGCCGTGTGCGCCGCGAGCAGTATCAGTACCGCCACCAGCGACATCACTCGGACGGATGCTCTTATTGAGTGAAGAATTTTATTCATTTTAGGCTTTTTTTTGTTGAAACGACTTGTTCCTCTTTTTTACTCTTGTTCCTCCTCGTCGAAAGGCGCTCCCAGGATGATGTCCTTACCGCTGCCGTTGTTTTCGGCAAAGTAGTCCTCTTCGACCTTCTGCAGACGGCGGATGTAGAAATTGTCGAGGTAAATGCGGTTGTTGACGGCGGAGTTCTGCGTGAGGGAGCCGCAGATGATGCGGACCCGCGTGTTGGCCGTAATCGGGTTGGCTTTCGTGCCGGCGACGAAGACGAGGAAATCGTGACCCTCCCACATGTCTTCGGGGAACTCCTCGCTCGAAATGTCGTAATAGCCGGCTTCGAGGTCGATCGTGGTCTTCTCGGATTGGGCGAAATCACGGATGACGCCCCCGCCGAGCACCTCGACCGTGATCTTGTTGTCGTCCCGGGCGCCGGTCATGTAATCGGTGAAGGCCACGGCGCGGAACGAAACCATCAGCAGCGAGTCGCTGCGGAGCGTGTTGGTGTAGGGCGAAATCAGGTCGGCTCCGTGGCCCTTGTCGTCGCCCAGTTTCAGGTAGCCGTTCTTGCCGTAGCAGTGGGCGACCTCCTCCCCTTCGATCGTCGTGGACGTGAACCCGAGGTTTTTCTGGGCCGTGGTCCAGTTGTCGATCGGGGTTTCGCCGTCGGTGAAGCGCGGGTCGGTCTTGCCGTACTTCAGGGTCGCGAAATCGTTGCTCACGCGGGCCGTGGAGCCTTGGTGGATGGGGATTATCCGGTTGTAGTTCAGTTCGCCGTCGGAGGCTGCCAGAATCAGCATGCCCGTGCGCCGCGTGTAGTAGCTCGACGTCGTGCTGCGCCGGTTGGCCTTCAGGGTTATCACGCGAAGCCCCGTCTGGGGGTCTGTCGAAGAGTAATCCACCACCTTGGCCCACGGCGTCGCTGCGTCGTCTTCCCACGTCGCGACAAAGTCGATATTGGCGTCCACGTAGAGTTTGGCGAGACCGCCTTTCACGCCGACGATGCCGGCGTCGATAGGCTCTTTTGCGATCGGGTCCGCGTAGACCTTGATCGATTCGTTACGATCGGAGTTCGAATGCGTTTCACACGACGTGATGCCGATTGTCGCCGCGATTAATGCGGCTCCGGCCAATCCGCGTGAAAAACGGACGAAACCCTTCGTCAGGAATGTTTTTCTCATAATTGGTAAAAAGGTTAAGATTGGGTTTTATTTATTTGGGGTCGGTTGATCGACGGGAGGTCTACTGTTTCAGCTCGAAGTCCGCCAGAATCGGGCGGTGGTCCGACGGGTCGTAGAAGTTGGACACGTAGGGGCTTTGGGTCGCCGTGGTCCACTTGTCCATGACGGTCAGTGCGTTCACTATGCGGGCGTACATCGAGGGCGACGCATACATGTAGTCGATACGGGCGTTGCCGTAAGTCGACGATATGAAGCTTCCCGGGTAGCGCTCGGCGATGATGTCCTTGAGGTCGGTATGGTCCAGAATGTGGTTGTGGACCAGCAGCCGGGTGTCGTTCTCGGGATAGCCGTAGTACCAGTTGTCGGCGCGCGACCGCGAGTTGAAGTCGCCCATCATCAGCCAATCCTGACAGGAGGCGTACGCGGGATTGTTGACGGTCTGCGCGCAGATGTACTTGATCTCGAATTCGCGGTACTTGTCGCCCTCCTTGTTGGCGGCGCTCGCCGCCTGATCGGCCGAGCCGACTCCAAATCCATAGGCCTGCGGCCACGTGTGGAGCGTCACGATGTTTATCGTCCGGCCCTTCACGGTAACCCGCTGAATGGCGGCGCCGTGGGACACGGGCTTGCCCGCCTGGTCCGAATCGGTTATTTTCAGCAGCGTCTCGATCGGATATTTCGACGTGATGGTCTGCGGATAGTTGTCGCGCCAGCCGCCGACGGCCGTGTAGGCGTGGCCGTAACGGGCCGCCAGTGCCGCCCAGCCGTCGGGCAGGAACCGGGCGGAGGAGGCTTGCGCCGAATTCGTATTGTCCTTGTAGATGGTGGCCGATTCGCACCATACGCAGATGTCGGGATCGTATTTCTTCACCCACGCGACGAAGTTGTTGTAATTGTTCGCCTGGTCGGACCACATGCCGTTCTGGATGTTCCAGTAGAGCACGCGCAGGTTGTCGGAGCCGCGGCCCATCTCGCCGAGCGCACGGACCTCGATATTGTCCACGTAGAAGCCGTGCACGCCGCTGCTCACGTCGTTGCCGGCCCAGTAGAGCATCGTGCCGTCGGTCGCGTTGTTTACGACGACCTCCACGTTGTGCCACTTCTTGACGGCCGCTTCGCTCGACGGGAGCGTTACGTGGCTCTTTTCGACGATGTATCTCCCCGAGGCGCTCGTGTAGCCCGAATTGTCGGCCGTCAGGGCGATGCTCTTGCCGTCGACGGAGGCCGATGCGATCATGCCGCCGTTCACCACCTGGAACAGCAGGAGGTCCGTCGATCCGTACTGGTAGCAGAAATCGAACGAAACCTTCACGGAACGTATGCCGTCGATGGATTTCAGGGCTGCGGTCTGGAAAATGCCCCGCCCCGTGTTACCTGTGCCGCAAGCCAGATAGCCCTGGTATTCCTGGCAGCGGAACATATAGGTATAGTCGGCGATATTGCGGCTCGCGACGTACGAATCGGACATCAGGTGGGACGTGCCGACCGTTTTGCCGCTGATCTCGTCCCACGTGTTCGACTGGATGAACGCCGAGCCGGGGTTGTTGTAGGCGACCTCCTCGAAGGAGTTCGCATAGCCGTCGCGTCCGGTTCCCGTACCGGGGGTGACGGCTTCGGCCGTCGGAGCGTATCCCGTCGACTCCTGGCCGCCCATGATGTTGCCGCCCCAGACGAAATTGTCGAAACTCTCGTAAAACACCAGGTCGGCGTCGGGGGCGTATTTCAGCGTTACGGACGTGGCCTTCCCCGCCGTCAGCTGCGCAGTCGTCAGCGTGTGCTCCATGGCGCGGTGCTCCGAATCGGAAATGGTGATTTTCAGGCCCGACGGATAGTCGCCCGGGGCCAGCATCACGTAGAAATGTTTCGGCGTGCCGCTCTCCAGCGAGACGCATTTGCCGTTGTCGGTGCAGTTCAGCACGGCGAAACCGACACCGCCGGTGATTGAGAGGTAGCCGCGCGAGGGCAGGAAATTCGCATAGCCTGCCAGGGGGCTTTCAGCGAGGTTCTCGACCTTCACCGAGGCGATTTTGGCCGACCCGGTCAGGGCCAGGTCCAGTACGGCGAAGGCGTCGTCGAACACCAGCTTGTTGCCGTTCTCCTTGGTGTAGGAGCCGTACATGGGATACGATTGCAGCGATGCCGCCGTGGCGGCCCAGAACTGCGAGTAGGGCAGTTTCACGTC
>ERZ780195.2038-NODE-2038-length-14630-cov-3.531389_pt1 | contig 14630 bp, 3 predicted proteins | sample MGYA00511017_ERZ780195 | MGnify/ENA primary metagenome ERZ780195 (study PRJEB29588, sample SAMEA2159974) | human gut metagenome | biome: human gut; feature: human-associated habitat; material: faeces | place: Denmark | collected 2008/2010 ...
TTTTAATCTTATTGCAGTGAATTTCTCTGGAATTCCTAATGATTCCCAATCACCATAATGGCCAGGAGACATAATCTGTTTATTTCTCTTAAAGAAGTCTATATCACTCTTATAGAAAGCTAAGTCTACAGATGTTAATGTAAGAATACTCATCTGAGCCATAAGATCATTATAATAGAATTGTTTTAAAGTACCTTCAACAACTCTCTTATCATACTTAGTAGGATCTAAGTTAGGATCTTTTTTAAATGCTTCAAATCCTTCTTCAACAGCTTGTTCAATATAGTTTCTTAAATCTTCTTCAGAGCTTTTAAGATCATTGATATTATATTTGTTTAAGAATGGGAACATTAAGAATTTATCTCCTCTTCTATCAAAATTAATAATTTCATGAATCTTGCCTTCTTTTATAAGAGCTTGTCTTTTCTTAACAACTTCAATTCTATTGATTTCACTCTTAGCTAATGCTACAAGACCATCCATGCAATCTTCTATTGCATATTTTCTAAATCTTATAACAGGCATAGATGAACCATCAGAAGGAATAGGAGTCATATAGTAACTATACATTTGAGCTCCATTATTATACCATAAGTTAATCTTAGAACCAAGAAAATCAGGTTTACTTAATTTTGTATATTTAACTTTATCTTTATGTAAGAATGTTGAAACTCTAGTTTCTATAGTACTAAAAGGATTTTTAGCAGTTCTATATAACTCTTTTAACCAAGGATGAGTAAATTCACCCTTATTATCAGTATAGAAAAAGCTTTTCTTAAATGTTTCAAATTGACTTAAATCATTATGATTTGTAAGTCTCTTAAACAACTTACCAATAAATGATGGAGTAACATTAGTAGAGTAAGTCTTACCATCTTCTCTTAAGGAAGATTCATATAAATCTGATCTAACACTTGCAGCTTGTTTTCCTAATTCTGTAATTGCTCTTTTAACAGGAAGTAATTCTAATTCTGCATATAAGTTTTGTCTATCTTTAAAATCTTCTTTGCTAAGAATCTGTTTAGATGCATTGAACACTTTAAATAGATTAAGCATTACTTCATCAAGAGGTCTTAAAGTAGTTTTATTGAAATTTTGTTTTACAAAACTTGAAGAAAATATTTTATATAATTCATCAGGTGTAAAATCAAAACCTAATACATGAGAAGCTTCAGCAAGTTCTTTAGTATATCTTTTAAGATCAACATTTACAAATGGACCACTTTTCCAATTATTAATCCAAGTCTTAAGTGTTCCTAATCTAAATTGATTAGAAGAGAACTTAGTTTTAAGTTCTACTATTTTTTTAAGACTTTTATCAATATCAGTAATTAATTCTTCTTTGGTCTTATCTGCCATTGCTAGATTAGAAGACCATGTTTTAGTTACTTCATCTCCTTTATTAAGAGCATTACCTGGAAATACTCTCATAGTACCATCATCTTGAGATTGTACTAACATATATTCTACAGCATCATTTCTAAATGAATTATAGAAGTCAGTCTTAATCTTAGGATCTGAATTTATTTTATCTATAATAGGAGCAACCCATGGAAAATTAGTTCTCATAGCTTCTAATGAAGTTAAGAGATCTGAAGGTCTAGACATATTAGAAAGTCTTCCTAATAATGTTGCAAACACTTCTGTTGAACTCATATATGGTTGATATCCTAAATCATCAGGAGCTACTAAAGTTCCATCAGGTCTTACTTTAGGAATTCTCCTAATTATATTTCTAGTACTTTGTCTTAACTTAGTTATTGCTGCCACAGTTGATTGATCTATTTGCCATCCCTCTTGTTTTACAGTATCTTCATCATTCATAAAGTCATCTACTTGATCTTGTACATTCATATCAGCATCAACAATTTGTTTAGCTTTAAATGTAACTCCTTCAAGTGTAGATATTTCTTTAAGAACATCAAGAGTTAATTGTCCAAATATAGGATTTCCTTCAGCATCAAATATAAGCAGTTCATCTAACATAAGATCTACTGCATCTCTGCTTTCAGGAGTAGTATATACAGGATCTGAACCATGAACAGCATCATAGAATTGATCATGAACAGCTAAGATATAATCTTCAATACTATTTTGTTTAATAACTTCTGTTCTACTAAGATTAGGATAATCTGTAGCTAAGTTGTCAATAAGATCTTCAAAAGCATCAACTAACATATCCACTCTTCTCTTATAGACAGATGGAGTAATATTTGAAAGCCAAGTTCTTTCTACTAATTTATTACCTTTTACTTTATAATGTGCATATCTACCTCTATTAATATCATAAAACACTTGCTCAATACTAGGATTAAGATGTAATTTATTCTTTATAATATGATAGATATTCTTAAAAAAATCACTAATCTTATCTAGGATAGACTTGGTCTTAGTATTATCATTTACATATTCTCTAAATTGATCTGCTAAGTGTTCTTCAACTGCAACATCTGATCTGCCTTCTAAATTAAACTTCTTTCTAGCTTTATTTAAAAGAACATTAGCCTCAGATTCAGTTAAGAACATATTAAATACAGCATGGAAAGCTTCATGATATGCAGTGCCTTCTGCAGCTTGATCTGATATTTCAATAATACCATCTTTAAATCTTCCCCATGCAGTTAAACTTCCTACATTAATAAGACCTTTATGAATCTTAACAAGATCATTTTCAGATAACTGAGGTAAGTTTTCTTTTAACCAATTAAGTTCTTTTTCTAAGTTAATTTTTTGAAGATTTTCATCAGAAGATAATCTATATCTATCCATATCTTTACCCCATTCATCTCTTCTAGAAAGATCAGGTTTAACTATGTTCTTTCCTTTAAGATGTTGAGCTAATTTAGAATTAGGATTTAATAGTTTACCTCTTCTCTTAGGTTCTTGAGGAACATCTTCTACTTTCTTAGGAGCAGAATTATCTTCAAAAGATTTCTCAACTGGATCTGTTACAGGTTCAGCTATTTTAGGTTCTGTAACTTTTACTTTCTTAGTAGGTTCAACTTTAGTTTCAATAGGAGCAGTTGCTTCTAAAGTAACTAAATTACTACTATAACTATATGTAGGTGAATGGAAAGGTTCTCCTGGAATAATATTCATTTGTAATACATCTGAATCTAAGATTGCATTCATCATATTATCTCCAGAGTTTAAAAAGTTTGCAGGAATATTAATGAGAGAATCTTGAATTGCTTGAAGAGCTTGTTCTCTAGTCATAGCCTCAACATCTTCATAATGATTACCTACCCATTCTTGTTTCATGTAAGGTAATTCAGCATTGTTATTCTTAACAAGCCTAATAACAACATATCTATTTAAAGAATTTGATGCCATACTAGATTTAGTTGCATTATCATCTTGTATAGCATTAAAGGCATCTTTGATATGTCTATCATAATATCTGTATAATTTAGAGTCTTTATTAATCTCTGAGAACTTTCTAGTATAGACTCTTAAAGGATAATATGTTCCATTAGCACTTTGAACTAAAGCAAATATATGTCCAGTTCTTACTTCATCCATAGGAGGTGTATGCCATCCTGGAATTTGAGGATTAGGAACTACAAATGAATAATTACTAGTTTCAGAACCTACAACAGCTCCTAAAGTAATTTCACTAGCATTATCTACTTGTAATGCATCCTTAATAGGATAATAGTTTTCTGCATCATGTGTAATTAAACCATATGATTTAGCAGTAATAGTTGAAGATACATTACAAGGAATAACTCTCTTACCATTAATAAGAATAGTTTCTCCTGTATGTTTGAGTGCTTGTTGATATAATAGAGCTCTTTGCTTCTTAAGTTCAGCCATTTGAATGTCATTAGCTCCAAACTTAGCAGCAGTAAATTCTTTTCTTATCCATGAGATACCATTATTGTTTTCATCATAAACAAGAATATCAGCATCTTCAGCTTTAGATTGATTCTTTAAGAAGTCTTCAGGAATACCAAAGAATACAGTAGAACCTACATTAGCTACTTCTGGCTTAATAGTCTCATCAAAATTAATATAACTATTATATATCTTAGAAGTTGCATCTTGTTCTAAATTTCTTAATCTAGGTCTTCCATTAGCTCCTGTATAAGATTCTGTTCTATATTTAAATGAAAAGATTCTTAAAGGGTCTCTTTTAATAACTTCAGGTTCTTCAGGATCTTTTTGTTGATCATCATTAGGATTCTCTCTAGGAACAGTATCATCTATAGGAGTTCCCTTCTTTACATCAGCATATTGTTTAGCTTCTTGTAATTTCTGTATATAGTCTAATACTTGATCAAATACTGCCAAATCTTCAGCTCCTAATAGATTATTTCCAACAGGTCTATGTTCTGACATTGCTTCATATAATAGTTGACCTGCCATAAAGTCTCCACCTAAGTCAATAAACTTAGATGCAGCAGCTAATGCTTGTGACTGTGTAGGAGTATTAAAATCAAAGTCTCTTAATTGATCCTCTTCATTAGCTATTACTGTGTCATAAATATTCTTAGCTAAAGTGCTTTTAGCACTAGCCTTAGCAGCTTGTGCCTTACTATTTAAATAGTCACTAAAACTAGGAGCATTAAGAATGGACTCAGCTCCAGTATTAACCATTTCTTTTACAGACTTTTCTCCTTCAACATCTTCACCTTCAGTTGATTCTAATAAATCTCTAGAAAAGGCATCAGTGAAAGCTTGTTCAAAGTCATCATATTCTTCAGCTAGAGCATCAGGATCATTTTCTAATTCAGGTTCACTCTCTTCTTTCTTAGGAGTAGGCTTAGTCTCTTCTACTTTTTCATCTTTCTTTTTATTAAGACCAAAAGCATTAGCTCCTACTACATCAGTACTACCTGAAGGAACACTTTCTTTTTCTTTCTTATCCTCACTAGTCTCAGATTTTGGTTCTGATACTGGAGTTTCAGTTTTTGTTTCTGTAGCTTTAGGAGAAGATTTAGTTTCTTCTTTTTTAGCTGCAGTTTTGTATTTATTTAAACTTTTTATAATCTCAATAGAAATGCCTCTTTCTGCAAAGTTTCTTTCTAAGTTATAGGCTATTTCTTCAATCTTAGGATTTTTTGCTAAGACATCTTCAATATTAATATTCTTACCAGATAGATTACCTAAAGCTTTTTGACCTTCAATATGATTCTTATAGATCTTCTTATAGATATTAGAATCTATCTCATTTATTCTCTTAAGAGAACTGAAGTCTTTTAATACTTGTTTAGATGCTTGTACTCTTAAAGCAGCAATAACATCATTCAATTCAGCTTTAGATTCTTGATCAGCTAATGTAGTTTGAACTGCACTAGATAATTCTCCAATAAGAACTTTATTAAGATCTTCTTGTTTATAACCATCTTGTTCAGTCAAAGCATACATTAATGCTAGTTTCTTATTATTCTTAAACTGATCAAATTTACTTAGATTAGTTAATGTTTCTTGAATACTAGATAGTTTATCTACATAAGCTTGTACAGTCTGTTTCTGGTCTTCAGGAACTGTATTTAATTTATCTTTGTAAGTTGAAATAAGAGTATCTAATGTGTCTGCTTTATAGTGTTTTGCTACTTGATCTTCAAATTCAATATCTGTAATTTGATCAAAAGCATTTTTATCATTCTTAAGAGCAGCTATTTCCTTAGCAGCATTATAACTATTAAGTCTATTAAGAGCTTTGTCATATACTCTATTAATAATAGGGCCAGCAGCACTAAATAATCCACCACCTGCAGCTCCTAATAAGATAGAAGTCTTAAACTCAATATCATCAGTATATTTATCCCATCTTTCTGAGAATGTTTCTCCTAAGAGTTTTTTAACTTCAGGATCTTGAATAGCATTATACTCAGCTTCTTTTTGAATTACATATTGAATACCTTCTTCAGTACCTTCTGACAAAGCATTCCATCCATATTTAGATGCTACATTAGCTAATCTCTTAGCTCTAGTTGCTGCATCTTTAAATGAAGTAAAGCCATGTAAGATACTATCAAATTGAAATGCATCTATTAAGAACAAAGGCATATTAGCTTGCATAGTCATAGAAGCAGCTTTACCTGCATCTATTCTTAATTTAGCTTCATCATTTACATATTCATCATCTAATTTATGTTGCTCTATAAAAGAATCAAAAGCTTCCTTAGCTTCCATCCCAGATTCCATAATTCTACTTCCAAATGCACCACCAACAGATGCCATTTTAGCAGCAGTCTTAGCAGTTGCACCTAAAAGTTTTCCAGCTCCTCCAAATCCTTTTGCAATAGCCATACCTGGAATCATAAGAGATAATGTAGTGGCTATACTTTCAGCATTACCTGCCCAGAATGTTGCATCAAACATAGCTGACCATAAACTATCAGATTTAGATTGCATTGTTCTATAAATGGGATCTGTAAGATCATTCATAGATTCTTTTAATTCTCTAAATGTCTTAGACCATTGATTCTCAAATTCATCAATTTCTCCTCCAAATAGAGCTTTATATGTATTAGGATTTACTAAATATCCTAATGATTCAAGAGTACCTGCTGTAATTGCAGATACTCCTCTAACTAAACTTTTTCCTGTTAGTCCTAAGAGAGATTGTTGTTTAGCAAAATAATCTTCTCTTAATTCAGGATTTAATAGTGTGTCATATGACATATTAGTGTCATAACCATCAGCTACTTGATAAGAGATTGGGCTGTTACTTAACCAAGACTCTGGTAAAATATCCTCTTCAGCAGCCTTTTTCATAATATCATAGTTAGTAACTGGTGAGTCATATAGATAAGTTCTACCACTAGGAGTGTTAGGATCATCTATATATCTTCTCCCTTCTTTATCAACTTTAATACTATCAGTTATATCTGGAATCTCATTATCAATAAGATTCTCTCTGTTTTGAGTATCTATTAACATATTTATCTTTTAATACAAAAGGAGTTAATTTTTGAATTGCTCTATTATAGTCTATACTAGATTGTCCATCCATAAAATCTGTATCAGTAGCCCAACCAACAAGTTGACCTTGATTATTATAAGAAGGCTTCTTAAATACTACAGAAGCTTTCAGACCATCTGGGGTAATAACTTTTGTCATTTCAATTGGATAACCTGTCTTAGGATTAGTAAATTGAATTTTACCTCTTTCATTACTATAGAATTTATTAAATAGAATATTAGCTGTAGCAAACTTAGCTTGATCAGATTCTGTAGGTTTTCTTACAGCTCTAATAGTCTCTCCATTTTGCATAGTAATTTCAGCTAACATATAGCCATTTCCAGACCATGCAGTAGACACTTCTGAAACTTTATTTTTCTTAGGATCATATCCTATAGCATCTATCCAATCATCTTGATCTTTTAAAGTTTTCCCTTCTATTGCCCAATCTTGTATAGAACCTGGAAAAGAACCACTTTTAAGTTTATCTACATCTTGAGAATACTTTTCTTCATACATTGCATTAGGAACCATATTAAATGCTAATGTAGTCTTAGCACTTTTTCCCCAATTATCTTCCCAATTTAATATATCTTCTCTAGATATATTGGCTCCAGTAGACTTATAGATATTATATTGATTATCTATTTGTTTATTTGCAAATTTTTGAATTTCATCTTGATCTTCTTTTGTTAAACTTCCTTTAGTCAATCCCATAAACTTTCCTAAAAGCAATGGAATTTGCATTCCAGGTGTTCCAGGACCAGAAGTTCCTTGAGTCCATACCATATCTGTTTCAGTTCCTCTCTTGGAAATTTCAGCAAGATTTTCAATAGGCACAATGTCTAAAGAAAGTACTCTAGCAACTGCATCTTTATTCATTTGTTCTGATTCAAATACACCTTGTTGGAATTTCTTAAATAAAGAATAATCCCTATTTACTTTATTTTCAATATCATTTCTAGTAAAAGTACTAGCTCCCTGTAATCCTAAGTTAAATAGTTCTTGTTCTACTCCATTAGAAAGTCCAAGTGCCTCTCTCTCTTTAAGATAAGCCATTGCTTCTGGATTACTTCTTATTCTGTTAATAATAGTGCTCATAATCCTTTCAGGAGTAATAGTAACTGTTTTTCTAAATTTGTCAGTTATTATCCCTCTTTCTTCATCATATGTGCCTCCCAAGTCTTCTGCAATAGTTTGAGGGGTTATTTCTTTACCATATTTAGAGACTAAATCTTGGAGATCTACTGCTTTTGTTGAAGTCCAAGGAGACCATGTGGCATCTTTAGAAGCACCACCAGCTTGATTATATCTTTGTAATGCTAATGCTAATCCTCTTTGATATTGATCTCTATTAATTTCTCCTTTCTCTAATCTCTTCTTTTCATCTTCTACATTCTTAAGATAATCTTGATAAGCCTTACTTGCTTTTCCTAAATATCCTCTACTAGATGTAGCTTGTTGTTTTTCTTGTAATATTCTTCTAGCTTTCCTAGCAAGATCTTTATTATAACCAGATCTTAATAGATTATCAGCTAATTCATTTATATTACCTTTATATTTATCCATCCACTCTTGTACACCAGGTTTATCTACAGTAAGAGCTGGAACATCAAATAATGATTCTTGATCTAATAAAGCTTGTGCTTCATCATGTTTCTGTTGCATCATCTGAGGTCCAATTAACATCTCCTGTAAACTCATTGGATTATATGTCAGTGGTTGAAATTGATCATAGTAATTAACTGCCATATTTGTTGATTTAATGTGATTGTTGCACTTAGTTACTATAATATATATATAAACTAAATGCAACATTTCACAAAGATACTAATTAATTAAAATTATTCCAAATTAATTTAGGATTTTTTATATTTAACCTTAGACAAAGCATCCAAATAATAATCAAGACCCATAGTTTTAATTGTATTTCTATATGCTTGTTCTCTTCCTATACCACCTAATCCTTGAGCAGCACCAGTTAAATATCCTCTAATAGCATTTCTTCTAGCAGCTCTATTTCTTGCATTAACATCATCTGCTTGCATTTTAGCACTAGTATTAAATTGCTCTGCTCTAGCTCTTTCTGAAGCATTAAATTGATTAGTGCCTCTATTAAATTCAGCAGACTGTAATCTCCTTTGTTCATTAATAGCTTCAGCTTGTAATGCAGCTTGAGATATTGCATTTTGAGATTGTGCATTTAATCCTAAATTAGCAGCTAACATAGAAGCTCTAGAACCTCCACTAGCATCTGCCATAGCTCTTCTTGCATTAGCAGCTTGAGCTAGAATAGGATTCATATATGTGTTAGGATCAATAGGATTATATTGTAGATAATCATTTAATTGTTGAGGTGTAATTCTAGCAGGATTAATTCTTTCAGCCCTTCCTACTGTAGCTGCACCTATAAGATTTCCTAAAACAGGAGCATATTGTAATAGACTCAAATAATCTTCCCAACTAGAAGGCTCTTTATTAGGATAAGTTTGTGTTCTAGCTTTTGCTAATTCAGGTTCTTTTAATATAGGATTTAAAGTAGGAACTTCTCCACTGTAAGGTAAAGTGGTCATTAGAGATGTTTCATTCTTATTTACTTTTGTAGTAGTTTTAGGACTAGCTTTAGTTGTTGATACTTCATCCTCTCCACCTTTAATAACAGGAGGAGTTCTTCTTTCATTATTCCTAAGATAGAATATAGGATCAGGTTGATCATACCCACCAGTAATGTCAGGTATAGTGAATAATTGTCTTTCTGGAGGAATTGGATATGAAGTTGCTTCTCCCATTATAGAGTTATTAGGATTAATTCCTTCAGGTTTTCTTCTAAATGGATGTGCCCAACCTTTTCTATATAATGCAGTTCCAAATGGATTATTCTTAGCATAGCCTCCATCTAATGAGCCTCCTGAAGCAAATTGCTGTCCTTCCATTTGAGGTTGATCTATAGGAATCTCATTTAAGGCCTCATTTGGCTGTTCTAAGGTACTTTCATCTATTGGTTGATCAATTGGTTGTTCTTCAGAAGAAAGTTCCTCAGCACCTTCTATTTGAGCCCATTTATCTTTTAAGAATTGTACTTCCTCTTCAGATAGATCTTCATCAATAAGTCCTATATGATATAGTCTAGTATAGTAATCATTATTCTCTACAAGATGGTCTAAAGCAATTTCTCTTGCAGCTTCAATACTATCTGTATGTTCCATTTCCACCTTAATTCCTACAGATATTTCCATAGGATCAAATAGTTCAGTAGCTTTTTCTCTTACTTCAGAATTAGATCTACCACCTGGAATCTTTTCTTCTTTAATATTAGATGAAGCTACTCTTTGTACTTGTTCATCAGTGATAGGTTTAGTTTCCCTTCCCATATCTTCTGTAGCCTCTTCAGATTCTTTTACAACTCCTGTAGGCATATTAGGATCTCCTAAATCACCACCTTCAGCAAATACATTAGCTTGTTCATCTGCATCCTTAAGATCTTTGGTCATGTTATTAGCAGCCATTAATCTTGTCATCATCTCTTCAAATCCTCTTTCACTAATAGGATCATTAGGATGTTCTTCTAAATCTTTTCCTAAGATTTCACTAGCCTCTGCAAATGTCTTACCTATGATATTCTTAGGAAGATTCATTTGTTCAGCAATTTCTTTATGCACTAGTAACCTATCTGAGAAGATATAGTCTTGAAATCTAGTTTCACCTTCTTCAACTAAATTCATTTGACCTGTTTCACTTATACCTTGAGGTATTCCTCCTATAGGAGACTCTTCATGTGAACCTCCATTATTAAATGTAGTAAGGCCACCTTCAGCAAAGTATTTTCTTCCCATTAGATTACTAAGGTTTCCACCTTCAGCAAATCCATATGCTTTTCCCATATAACTTTCTAATGTAGCCATACTGTTTAAACCTCTGGCTTTATTCTTAGCTTTTCTTTCTTGTCTTTTAGCTTTCTTATTGCCAAATATAGATTTAATACCTCCAGCAATAGCTCCTCCTACAGCACCAATAGCTCCTCCTACAAGAGTTCCTGCCCCAGGAATTACAGTTCCAATTGTTGCTCCTAAACCAGCTCCAGCTCCTATAGAAGATGTTATTGCTCCTTTAGTATCAAAATCTTTTTTTACTTTAGTTACATCTATATATTGTGGATCAAAATCATTTTCAATATCTGCTCCTGCTGTTTGGTTTGCTCCTTGCAGTACAGGTTGTTGATTTGAAAATAAAGTGGCTATATTACCAACTAAAGATTGAGGATCAATACTATTAATATTGGATTCATCTCCACTTTCTCCTAAACCAGAAAGTTTATTTAAAAGGCCTTTTAATCCTTTATTATTTTTAGTATTTACATTATTAGAGTCTGCTTGGTCTAATAAATTAGTTTCTCCTCCTAAAGCAAATAGATTTAAATAGTAATCATTTGGTAATAATTCTCCTCCATCTGCATGTTTCCATTTTTTTGCATTAAGAGCAAATATTGCCCTCTTTCTAGTTAATGGATTTTTACTATGAGATAATTGTTCAGTAGTTTTCCCAGTTCTTTTCTTAGTAGCATTGAACTTACCTCTATTTTCTGGTTTTATGTGTATAGTCATTTGTTTTCATATTTATTAACTATCTTCTTACAAAACTCATATAGTTGCTCTTCTGTAAGATCATTTTTCATTTGATTACAAGCCATACAAACTAATTGAATATTGTCCATTGTATATCCTTTTTCAGGAAGAATCCTATCAATACTCACATTGGTAGAAGTTCTCCCATTAAAGAATATATAAGTCATATCTATTCCAGATAAAGCACATTTTCCACATTGTTTAAACCAAAGGTACTTAAGATATTCTATAGTTATATTAAATTCTAAGTTTTTCTTAACAGCTCTTTCTTTTGCTGCATGAAATCTTTCTAACAATAATCTGTCTAAATCTTGCTTTCCCCTATTACAAAGTCTTCTTTTTTCAGTTTGTTCTTTTTTGCACTGCTTGCATCTATAATCTTTATTATTTCTAAACCATTTATTTGGCATAGAATCAAATTGATCTTCAGGTTTATATTTTTTACATTTATAACAGAACAACTCTCCTTTTTCATTATATTGTTGATATATAGTTCTTCTTCTCCTATCACTCATTATATTGAATATTTAACATTTATATCATGTAGAATAACTTTTCTATTATTCTCATTCTTCAAACCTAATTTAATGAACTGCCAACCATTTCTCATTCTTATAAGAGACTTAGAATGTCTTGGAATTGGAGTTCTCCATATTCTAAATCTTTCTTTAAGATTGTTATTATAGATTAAAGGAACTTCTCCTGAATCTTGTCTTTCATTCCAAGAATGTATATAGTTGTAAGTTTCATTAAATACATCTGTATTCCATTTACCATCTTTAAGAGAATAACATTCTGATCTAAATTCAATATTATCATATGTCTTATCTAAATCTACATTCTCATTAGAAATAATAGTAACAGAACTATCTTTCAATTCTCCATAGAAGTTATTGTAATCTCCTTCAAATTGAGTATAGAGATGTTCTACATTATTTACAATATGATCTGTTAGGAATGTATCTTTATAAGAGATAAATACATTAGGAGTAATATCCATAAATTCAGTAAAAGCATTTGCAGCTTCACTAAATATTAAAGATTCAGTTTCTTTAAAATTGAAATAGATCTCATCATTATTATTATGGAAATAAGAATTGAAGTCTTGATTTAAATTTAAATTAGACATATAAGCATGAAGACCATATACTGTGGATATATCTTGCATTCCTTCTCCTGATATTTTATTAATAGAACTATTAGTATCATCTATATAATAAATACCAGTATTAGAAGAACATACTCCCCATTTATTCTTAGTACCAGATTTAGTTGTAATATATCTCTTATCTGATAAGAATTGTCCTGTTCCTAATTCAATAGCTACACCATCAGATGGTTCTATTTGAACTCTAGGATTAATGATAAGATAACTTACAGCTCTATCTTGGAATCCATACATGAAACTATTAAACTCTTGTAGTTTCCTAATTTCACCATATTGTCCATCTAGATCCATAAATTCATTCTGTAGTATATTAGTTCCATTATCAATCTTAGAACCTTCTACTTTAGAACTACTAGCAATTATCTTATTAGGAAAATTAGTTTGAACATCCTGATCAGCAGGAATCTGAGTATAAGTAAAAAGATTATTAGTTTGATTATAGACTTCATTGAATTTATAGAATTCATCAGGCTGTGTCATTCTTACATCTGTAAGATTATTAGCATTATCATATCTTCTATCTAAGTCAATAGTTGATTCTAAGAGAACAGATAATGCTTCTGCAACACCATTAGTTGCTTGTGAATCTGTTATATATGATTTTAAGAAAGTAAATCTTTGAAGATATATATCACCTTGATCTGCAGTAATGTCTATTACAGATTGTCTAGTATCACTATAAACTATATCTTTTTCCTCACTACAAACTATATATAAGTTGTTATTATTATCTGGATCTCCATATTGAGTGCTAACAAATACTTTATTACCTCCTGAATCTTCCTTCCAATATCCTAATTCTCTATGAAGTTCTGCAATAGGAATATCTTTTAGTTCTCTATTAAATCCTGCTTCTGTAATTAAGTCATAAACAATTCCATTATATGCTGTAAATCTATCTCCAATAGACTGATCATTAGCAAGATTAAATTGTAAATAAGGCTGAACTCCTTGCCATACATTAGAACTATTTACTAATGGGAACACAATATGTTGAGATGTTTTTCCTTTATATGTAAGAGTCTTAGAAGCATCTCTATTAGTATAATGCAAATCTATATCAGAATTATATTTAATAGATTTATTAATATTAGGCATTAATAAATCAATAGTACCATTATTACTTCCTGCATATTTCTTATCATAGGTTTTTTGTAATAACTCATAATTACTACTATATAAATTAATTCCATAATAACTTCTAAAAATAGACAACTTATGGTTATTAGTAGGACTATCATAAGTAAAAATCATTCCTTCTCCATTAGATCTAGCCCCAGGTCTTAAATAAGTTAAAGTTCTATTTTCATATCCAGGAATACTAGCACTTACATTAATATTTTTATTATCAGTAGTATCTAAAGTAGAAGTAGTATTAACAGTCCACTCATTAGAAGACCATCCTATAAGTTGGACACTACAAGTATTTAAGTCTAATATAGGTTGATTAGGGAATGTGACTTCAGGAGACCAAAAATTTAATATACTACTATCTCCATAAGGAGAATAATTTAAATTACTTGTTTCAGAAATAATTGAAACAGGATCTTCAAATGTAGAATCATTAGCATTTAATTCAGAGTTTTCATATAAAATTAAAGGTCCTGCACCTTTATCCCAATTGCCAGCTAAAGGTTCAAATACTCCAAGAGGACTGAAGATTGCTACTTTTTGCATTTGATCTTGATCCATTGCTATACCCTTTTCAGGTTTATATTGAGCTAATGGTCTAGTAAGATAGTCAGGCATTGCCCAGAATCCTACATCTCTTTGAGTTCTTTGAAATAAAGTAGAAGTTAAAATGCCTTGGGACAATATAGTAGAATTTGAACTATCTCTTTGAACTCTAACTATTCTAGCTTTAGTTATTCCAAAATCTTGAACTAATATCTTACATAGAGAGGCTGGAATAGAAAATGTTATTCTA
>ERZ780195.2043-NODE-2043-length-14612-cov-2.372055_pt1 | contig 14612 bp, 10 predicted proteins | sample MGYA00511017_ERZ780195 | MGnify/ENA primary metagenome ERZ780195 (study PRJEB29588, sample SAMEA2159974) | human gut metagenome | biome: human gut; feature: human-associated habitat; material: faeces | place: Denmark | collected 2008/2010 ...
AATCGTGCTATATGAGAATCAGCACACCCAAGAGCAGGCAGGATCTGCACATAAAAAAGCGCTACCGAGTGCTTGAAATCGGACCGGGCAACAATCCCTCTTTCCGGGCCGACGTCCTTGCCGACAAGTTTCTCGGCGACGACTCCCACCGCAGCGGAGGACTCCGCATCTATCCCCACCAGAAGCTGGTAAACGCCGCAGCCGAAGCGGTGACGAAGGTGCGCGTCGAAGCCCCGGTGCGCGACTATATACTGAGGATCGTCTCCGCGACACGAGAGAGCGACCGCATCCGCCTCGGCGTAAGTCCGCGCGGCACGCTTGCGCTGCTTTCGGCTGCACGCACCGCCGCAGCCATCGACGGCAGGGATTTCGTCATTCCCGACGACGTGAAGGCTGTCGCCGTTCCCGTGCTCGCGCACCGCGTGATACCGCATTCGCAGGGCACCGTCCGCCTTACCGACACAAACGAAAAGCTGATCGAATTTGTGCTCGACAGCGTGCCCGCGCCGCTCGGAAACGACTGACGGCGCAGTCCACCGAGCAAAAAGGAGCAGAAAATGCTGTTTGCAGCCGTTTTTCTGGCGCTTATCGCCGCGGTCGCGGCTGAGTACAACATCTACCGCCGCCGCGCCTTCGGGCATCTGCGCTACACCGCGACATTTTCGTCCTCCGAGGTGATGGTCGGCGACGACGTTTATCTTTTCGAAGAGATAAAAAACGAGGGGCACCTGCCGATACCCTATCTCAAAGCCGACACAGACCTTCCCGAAGGGCTTGAATTCACCCTCATCGAGACAAACCTCACCGACGGCAGCCGCAAAATACGCTCGGTGCGGTCGATACGTTCGGTATTCGTGCTTCACAGCAACTCGCGCATACGCCGCCGTTGGCGCGTGCGTGCAAAAAAACGCGGAGAGTACCGTCTCGGCGGCGCCGTCGTGAGCGTTGGCGACATACTGGGGCTCAACACCGTTTCGGCACGTCTCGAGCCCAAGGAGGGCGGGCGCACATCGGTGACGGTGCTGCCGCTGCCCGAACCGCTCGACGGCAGCTTTGCCTCGTCGCGCATGCTGTGCGGCGACGTTATATCGGCGCTCTGCCCCGTTACCGACCCGCAGCGCGTGTGCGGCACCCGCGAATACACGGTCTTTGACCCGATGAACCGCATAAACTGGAAATCGACCGCCGTTCACGGCAGGCTTATGGTCAATATCGAAGAGAGGACCGTCCGCCACCGCTTTTCGGTGCTTCTCAACATGAATTCGCGCCCGATAGAGCAGCACCCGAGCGTCCCATCCGACCCCGGCTCGGTCGAAAGGTGCATAACCGTCGCCGCGTCGCTGCTCGACCGCATTGCCGCCGAGGATGTTCCCGTGCGCCTGTTCGTAAACGCGCCGCCTCCCGCCGACTGCACGGTGTGCGAGCCGATATACGCCGCCGACGGCGAGGGGGAGCTTTCAGCCTACGGTCCGTGGCGCGGCAGGAGCCGTATGCTTGACGCACTGCGTGCACTGGCACGGCTGCCGCTCGAGATATCCATGCCGCCCGAGAGGGCGTTTGACCTTATAGCCGCTTCTCCGTCGCTTTTCGGAGAAAACGAAAATCTTATCGTCGTATCTCCGTATATCGACGAAAGAATGCTTAATTTCTGCCGCGTGCTTCGCACAGGCGGCGTGAACACGGTGTTTTATATTGCAACAACGCGCAACAGCGCCGGTGTCATTCCCGGCGACGTTGACGTATTCTTCAGTCTGTGATCCCGGAGAGGAGGGACGATGATGAAAAGCAAACGCAGCAGCCGCGATCCGGCACTCAGATATGCGCGCCTGTGCCGTTTTTTCGGTGTTTCGGCGATATATTTTGTCATCGTCGTCTGCACCTCCGGAATATTCCGCGAGATGGGCGCGGGCGCGCTCGGGCTCGTCGTTGACGCCGTGCTTCTGGCGGCTGGCTATTTTCTCATGGCGCTGTGGGCAAAGCTCACGCACTTTGAGCGCCGCAGCGACTCACGCGGATACGAATCGGACGGCGGATATTTCGTTTTACGCAAAATGATCCTTCCCATTGCCGTCATCATCATTGCAGGATTTGCGATAAAAGGCATCACGGCGCGCGCCGAATACGAATATGCAATGTCAACTCCCGGCGTGGCATACGAGCCGAATTCGCTTTATCCCTTTGCGGTCATGCTCTTCTGCATCGCCGTAATGACGGGAGGGGCGGTGCTGTGGTTCGTTCCGCAGGAAAGGCTCGTATCTCAGCGCACCGTCGCCTGCTGCATATTCGCAATGTTCATCCCCTTTGTGTTTTACGCATACCTCGGCGGCGCGGGCGTTTTCTGCGGCGTGGGGCTTATCGGATACACCTTCGCAACGGCTCTGGCGCTGAATCAAAACTCGCTGACAATGACCTACCGCGGCACCGTCATGGAATTCATCTCACCGCGCGCACGGCGATACAATATGCGTCTCGCACTCTTTTTCTGCGCGTGCGTGATGGTCATGACTCTCGGCGGCTGGGCGGTCGCCGTGGGGCTTGCAACGCTCGGAAAAGCGCTGCTCTACATCATAGTGCATTCGGAATCGTCGGCATCCGACGATCCGCTTTATGACACGCCCGAGCAGTCCGCCGAACGCACCGAGCTCTTCAATCTCTACGTTTTCGGTGCAAAAGAGGCTGACGACACGGTGAATTACTATATTTTTATCGTATTTGCGATCGCCTGCGTCGTATCGCTTATTATCTTTCTCTGCCGCAATGAAGCGGGCGTAAAGCGCTTTCTGCGCGCGGTGCGCAACGCCGTGCTGCGGCTCATCGACATGATATTCTCGCCTGTTGCCGACAGCATGGTATATTTCCGCGCAAATATGCGCGAGGAGAGCGCAAGCTATATCGACACCGAGGAAAAGCTGCATTCGTCGCCGCATATCGGCGGGCACGCGGGCAGCCGCCGTTCGGAATGGCGCGAATTCAACGCGGCGCTCGGCGCGCTGAAGGACGAAAACGAAAAGCTGCGGTATGCGTATTCGGTATTTGCGTTGCAAATGCAGGCAATGCCTCAGTTCGCAAAAAAGAGCGACACACCGCGCGAGCTGCGCGGCAGGCTGCGCCGCCGCGGGCTTTACTCCGACGAAGATATGGCGGGCATCACCGCAGCGTTCGAAAAAGCGGAATATTCCGGCGGGGCTAATGCCTCGGAGGCGCGTGAGGCGACGGCAAAGCTCTGCCGCATCATACGCCGCAACATGATCTGAAAAAGCTAAAATTTATATATGTGAGTTCGAAAGCTTCCTCACAAAAAACAAAACTAAAGCAAGAAAGGAAGGGGGACGCCGGAGACATGTCCCGCCGTCCCTCTGCGTGCCGCAGGGCACGCGGAAAAAAACAATGAGAAAACAAAACAGAACCGTAGCATTCATCTGCCGGGGCGCGGTCATCGCCGCGCTTTACACCGTGCTCACGCTCGTGGCCGCCGCCTGCGGTCTTTCGAGCGGAGTGATACAGTTCCGGATCTCCGAGGCGCTGTGCATTCTCGGTGTGCTGACGCCCGCCGCCATCCCCGGAGTCACGCTCGGCTGCATGATATCGAACCTGCTGACCGGCGGCGCCGTGTGGGATGTCGTTTTCGGCACGCTCGCATCGCTTGTCGGAATGCTCGTGCTGCGCACGCTGAGAAAGCACCCCTACATCGCGCCGCTGCCATACGTTGCGGCAAACATGATAGTGGTGCCGCTCGTGCTGAGATATGTTTACGCCGCCGAGGGAACGATACCGTATTTTGTGCTTACGGTCGGCATCGGCGAGGTCGTCTGCGCGTGGGTGCTGGGCGTGCTGCTGCTGCTCGCGCTCAGAAGGTCGAAGGCAGATAAGCTGTTTGAAGACAAAAAACACGCCTGACGATCAAAAACACCGGCACGCGAAAGTCTGCCGGACAAGACCCGATAAGGTACGGGAGGGGCAAGCCCCTCCCGTACAAATATAAAGCGATAAAGCATCGGTAAAACAAGATCCGCTTCGGTTTTTTATCCCTCTGTTACTTCATCATTTCCGCGATCTTTTCGCCTTTTTCGCGTGCGAGGCGCAAAAATCCGTCAAGCCCCAGCGCTTCATATGCCGCGTGTGTATTCTTGCCCGGCTTTGAGCGGCAGGTCAGCTCAAATGTGAGTATATCGTGATACCCCGCCCTCTTGAGCCTGCCGACGATGCCGTCCCAATCGGCTATGCCGTCAAAGGGCATCATGTGCGAATCGTCGTGCCATGTGACGACCGACGGATCCGTCATGCCGAAGTTGTCGTTGAGGTGCGTGCAGATCAGCTTGTCGCCGAAAAGCGCGGGAACATCACGGCTGAAATTATAGCACATCTCGTGCCCGGTATCCCAGCAGTACCCCACTGCGGGCGATGAACCGAGCTCTTTTATTATCGCCTCAAGATATTCTATCCCCTCGACGTTTTCAAACGCGAGCTTCACCGGGGTCTTTTCGGCCTCGGCAACGATGCGCCCGAAGCGCTCGATACCTATTGGCGTCGGAGTGTGTCGATCCATTCCGATTATGGGGTGAACGACCATGATCGGAACATCGTTTTCGGCACAGTCGTGCAGACAGTGTATCAGCACGTCGGCAAAGGCGTCGCCCGCCTCGCCCTCATCCCAGAGCTTGTCGCACTTGCCGAAGGGAGAATGCACCGACTGATATATCATTCCGTTCCCGCGGATGCGCTCAGCCCATCCGCGCACATCGGCGCCCTCGTTCCATCCGGTAAAGCAGGCGTCAAATCCCGCGCGCGCGGTGGCGTCTATCCCCGCCTCGACAGACTCGCCGAAGCCCTGACATATGTTTATCCCGAGTTTGAATTCAGCTGACATGACCTTGATCCTTTCAGGTATCCGCCGTGCGGCGGTCTTTTTCGTGATTATTGTACCACGAAACGGCAAAAAGGTCAACAAAAAGCTTTGCAAAAAATTCAATGCGGCGGCACACGGCGGTTGACTTGCGTTTCGATTTATGCTACAATTAAGATAGAGATTTTGTAATCACACGCGGGCTGCGCGGGCGTCATGCCGCCGTACGGTCCGCAGAACGGAGATCAACATGAAATGTCCGAAATGCGGCACCGAATGTGCCGACGGCGTTCGCTTCTGCACCGAATGCGGCGCCCCGATAACGGAAAGCGAGAGCTCGAATACAAATGCGTCACAGGCAAAGCCCGAAGCGCGCGAGGCGGAAAGACCCGCACCCGCCGCACAGTCCGGCAGCACGGCAAAGCGCCCGCGGGAGCGCAGGATATTCGGTCTGAGCCGCAGGCTCGCACTGATAATTGCGGCCGCTGCCGTGATAATCATCGTGGCGGTCGCGGCGGTCGTCATCGGCAATGCAGACAGATCCGGGTACACCGTAAAGACCGGCACATATTACGCAGCCCCGACGGCGCACACGCTTGCCGACAGTCACGGCAGGCTGTATGACCTCTCGGAGTACAGCGTGAATTCCTACATCATACGTCCCTCCCTTGACGGAGAGACGGCTGTCATACTCGGCAAAAAGGACGCCGGCGACACCTCGGGCGTTCTGCTGCTGCTTTCAAAAGCACGGCTCTCAAAGATCGCCGACGATGTGTACGACTGCGCGATATCCGACAACGGCGCCGCCGTCGCATATGCCGTACCCGGCGACGGCGCGGGAACACTTTATCTTTACAATGTGTCAAAGCAGTCGGCGTCTCTCGTGAGCGGCGGCATGATCTGCCCCTCGCTTGAGGACATTCCGATCCTGTCGTCGTTTGACATCTTCCGCGGTATGTTCGTGCTCTCACCCGACGGCAAAAGCATCGCGTTCGCCAAAAAGGTGAACGAAGGCGTGCGCGCGTATGTTTCGGTCAAGGGCAGCGAACCCGCTCCCATCGCAGTCGATTCATACCCCGTCGCGCTCTCGAACAACGGAAAGTACATTTACTTTATCAGGCACAGCCTCTCGCTCGCCGCCGAATACAACTTCAAGTTCTCGGTCGCGCACGGAGACGAGGTGCGTCACCTCTCGCTCGATGCGGCAAATCTCGGCAAATCCCTGATCTTCAACGCCGACCGTACCGAGGTAGTGTTTGCCGACGACGGCTCGACCTATGTCAGCCGCAAGGGAGGCGAACGCCGGCGCATAACGTCGGGTGAGATAAACGGCATCGTCGTTCCCGGCAGCGGCGCCGCGCGCCGCGAGGAATTCCCCGCTCTCGGCTGCCGTGCCGACATTTATGCACGCCGCAGCATCGGCGGCAGCGCTTATATCTCGGACGGCGGGCTCTACTACCTCAACAAGGCTCTTGAGATCTCGGTGATAACCTCCTCCTACGGCGGCTCGTCGATATCCTCCGACGGTAAGTCGCTCTACTACATCGACACCTCCGCCGGGCGCAGCGGCTCGTGCGGCAGCGTTTATTATCTTGACGACGTTGAAAAGAACGGCAACAAGCAGCTCGTCACCGCGAGCATAGAGGCGACCTCGGTCGTTGCCCCCGACAAAATGGACGGCGTTTATGTGACCGACCTTGACAGGACGCTCTGGTTCGTCGGCAAAAACGGCAAGAAACAGAAGCGCATATGCGATGAGGTGTCGGACTTCGGCGTGGACCGTAAGGGAGGCTCGGTCTACTTCACCTCGGCACTTGAGGATCACTCGACCGTGTGGTATTCAAAGCGCGGTTCGAAGAAAAAGGCCATGGTGAAGGCTGACGCGGCGGCGGTCGCATCTCAGAACTTCATGCACGGCGGCGTATTCTTTACCTTTGAGGGCACAGCCGATTCGGGGACCACGGTCTCCTTCTGCCGCGTGCTGTCGGGAAAGAAGTACGAGGTACTGCTGACATACGCAAAATAACAAAACGATACGGCTGCGGCACACCTGCCGCAGCCGTATCGTTTTCGGTGAAGAAAATTCATGATACGTTACGTTTATGTTCTCCCTGATTCCACATTGTGCGTTTATAATAAAAGCGAAAACCTTGAAGGGATGCAGCATTATGAACATTGCTTTTCTTCTGACTCCGAAAAGTCAGGTGGCCTATATTTATGAAGACAGCACTTTCCGCCAGGCACTCGAAAAGCTCCGTCACCACGGTTATTCCGCAGTGCCGGTGCTCACGCGCGACGGCAAATACGCCGGCACTCTCAGCGAGGGCGATTTTCTCTGGAGCATGCTTGAGATCGGCGGCGCGTCGCTGTCCGAATGCGAGGGACTGCGTGTCGCCGACATAAAAAAGACCGACCGTAATCCCGCCGTACATATCACGTCCGACACCGACGAGCTGATGAGCCGTGCGCTCGGGCAGAACTTTATTCCCGTCGTCGATGACCGCGGCTGCTTTATGGGCATAGTGACCCGCCGCGCGATAATCAACGCATTTATAGGGGAAGCAAATGAAGAAGCAAAGATCGGCTGAGAAGCTGACCGTGATAATATGCGCCTCGGTGCTCGCAGCAGCGGCGCTCATTGTGCTTTGGTTTGTGCTTTATCCGTCGGTGATGGCGCGGCGCGAGTGCCGTGCGATGGCGGAAAAGCTTGCCGGCATCGCCGACTCAGACACCGCCGAGGCAACGGTCACCGACATGACCGACTACGGTCTCGGCATAGGCGAAACGCCCGAGGTACACCTTGAGGGCGATGAGGCACGCGGATTTGCCAAAAGGCTTTCCGACGCTCTCGCAAGCGCAAAATACCGCAGCCGCAAGGATCTTGCGGGCGGCAATTGGGAAATACGCGTGCGCGTCGGCGACGACAGCGAAAGCGTGACGGTATATTTCACATATGACGGCGAGCTTTACTTTGTGAAGGGCATTACGGGCTTTTTCTTCTCAACGGCGGAAGAATTCACGCTTCCGACGTCCGGGTGACACATCAAAATAAAACTATCCCGTATCGCGTGCCGGGGCACGCGATACGGGATATATTTTTGCTTTATCAGAGCACCTGCCTGAAATAATACAGGAAGAACCTGCGGTGTGCGGGCACACGGTGGCGGTAGGCATTTTCGTAAAGCCTGAACCACAGGCGCGCAAGCGCCGCGGGCGCACCGGATGGCAGCACGGCGACATCTCCGCCGAACTCGACCGCTGCGATCGCGTCAAGGTCGCCCGCAAGCTCGCGCTCGGTCACGGGACCGTGCACGCCCGTGCGGTGATCCGACGTTTCGGTCTCTGAGGGTGCGCTCAGCAGCGCTCCCAGCTCCGCGTAAAGCCTTGCGGCGTATGCGTCGCGGAACTCGCCCTTTTGCGGGGCGCACCCGCATTCGGAAAGCAGAACGGTGAGCATATCCGAGCAGTCGCGCACAAGTGCGTTCAGCGCGGCATTGGTTTCTCCGCCCTTCTCACTGCCGAGCTTTTTCACCGTCGCGGTGCGTGCGGCTGCCTTGCGGTCGGCACGGCGCCTGATCGCGGCAAATACCGCGGCAAGAACGGCTGCAACAGCCAGAACGATCGCCGAAACGGTAACGATCTTTATTATCAGCTTGCGGCGCGCCTCGGCACGCTGCTCCTCAAGGAGCTTTTCAAGCTCTTCGTCGCTCAACCCGGAATTATCCGTACCGTCGTCCTCCTCGTCGTCTCTGCCCGGTCTTACGGGGGTGACGGGCAGCGGGTCGTCCTGACGATATTCATACATAGCCTGATAGTACTCGGGCGTTGCTTCGTACTGCACCCAGCCTATGCCCTCGAAGAACACCTCGACCCACGCGTGCGCGTTGCTGTCGCGTACGTCGGCGACGTAATCGAGCGATCCGCCGCGGCGGTAGAAATCGGAGGCTATATAGCCCTCGACATACCTTGCGGGTATGCCCGCCTCGCGCAGCATGAGCGCCAGAGCGGACGCAAACTGCACGCAGTAGCCCTCGTGCGTTACCGTGAGGAACTTTTCAACGCCGTCATACGTCGTGTCGTCGGAAAGCGTCGGCGTCAGCGTGTATGTGCAGTTATCCTTGAGCCACTTCACGAACCCCATGACGAGCTGATGCCTCTGCTCGAACACGACGGCATCCGTCACGGGAATTTCGAGCTTGGAGCGTTTATAGAAATTGCGCTCGGCAGCGCGCGAAAGGTCACGCGGGATGATCGTGATCGTTTGTATGCCATCCTCGGTATAATCCACCGTTTCGGTGTGCGCCTCGGAGATTATCTTTGCAACAAGATCGCCGATTATCTTGCTGTCTGACTTTCCGGTATACGTGTTGTAAACGAACTGCGTATACTTGTCGCTCATATTCCAGAGATCGACAAGATCGCTGCGCTCGGCGTCGGTATAAAACTCAAGATAACGCACGAGCGCGGGCATATCCGGCGCCGTAGAGTATTTTACATTCTCCCCCGGTTCGCGGGTGGGGATGCGCTCAAGATCCTTTGAGATCACCTTTCCCGTCGAGGTCTCGCAGGTGTAAATCGCCCATCCTTCCTCGACCGGCACGGTGATAATACTCCTGCCGCTATCCGCGTCGTACTCCACGGTATACACGATATGGGCAAGATCGCTGCTCTCCGTCGTTCTGATGACGGTCTTTTTGCCGTCCTCGTCAAGTTCGGAACGGAAATATCCCGCGTTTGTGCGAAGCTGAGGCGGAAGTCCCGCTGCGGCGTCAACGGCGGCTATATCCTTTTCGATAAGCACGCGGTCGGAGTTGAACTGCGCTATTGCCGCGGCAAGATTGCGGTAAAAGCCCGAGTTCTTCATCGACGTGACGTATGCGACGGAGGCATATCCGTCGGTATCCTTGGCAAACTTGTATCCGGTATAAATACCGTCGAAATAGTCGGTATATGTGAGCTTTGACGCCTCGGCGGATCCGTATGCGCGCATGGCATATGTCTGCTTTTTGCCCGAGGTCGTGATGAAGCCGTTATACCGCCTGTTCGTGAAGGACGGCATATAGACAAGATTGCTCGAAAGATCGGTCCGCTTCATATTGACCTGCATCGCAATGAAGCCGTATTTTGATGTGTTGTTGATAAGGCGGCTGTTTTCGTAGGCGATATCGGCCACGGTATCGGGGGCGATATAATTGTAAAGCCCGTAGAACATCGACTCGCCGGGGTCGATGGTCGTGCCGAAATCATGACGGTAATTTTTGAAGGTATCGGAATCCGGCGTTGCGGTGACCCACGCGTCGGATTCGTTGTCGTAGTCGGTCGCGACCCAGCCGCGCAGGTAGATCGGCACGGTGCTTGCCGCTCCGACCTCCATGAGCTTTTTGCCGGTAAAGCTTATATGCTCTGCCTCGGTCGAACGCGGACGGAAGCTGTCGTCGCTGCCCTGATAGTACAGCTCGTCAAGCAGTGGGTCGTCGCCCATGAGCAGCGCCGTGACGTACTCACGGTAATAGTCCATGCTATTGTTGATAGATTCGATGAGGCGAAAATTCTCGTGCGTCGCAGCAGCGGGCACCAAAAGTATCGCAAACGCGATGAGCAGCATCACCGCACCGGCAAATCCGCCCGACGAGGCGCGGAAGGAGGAGACGGCGCGCGAGCTTGCGGCGGCACGGCGGCGCGCGGCGCGGATATCGCGGTCGCGCAGACGCTCGGCAGCACGGCGGGATTTTTTCTCTGCCTTTTTTGCCATCCTCTGCTCTTTTGTGAGGCGAACCCTTTTCCCGCGCTTTTTTTCACGCTTCGCGCGCGGCGGCTTTTTGGATGCCGAGAAATAATCCGAGATATCCTCGTCGGCGTTCACCTGTGCCTTGCCGCCGCGAATGCGCCTTTTTTCGGCTTTTTTCGCCTTTTTGGCGGCTTTTGCGGCACGGCGCGCGTTTTTGCGGTCAAGGCGGCGCTGCTCGCGCGAGGTAAGCTCGTCGGGCGCCTCGACCGTTCCCTCGACCTCTATGACGCAGGTCTCGGTATCGAATTCATCGGGATCGGGCTTTTTCTGATACATCCTGTCGTAAACGCACATGACGAGCACGCCGGCAAACGAGGCAATGACCATTGCCACGCCCCAGTTCGAGCGCGTCAGATTGTAAACGAACACGGGCACGAGCGTCAGCACCGACACGGCTGCGGGCACCGCAATGCGTGTGCGGCGGATGAGGAACGGAACATATGCCGCAGCATATATCGCGGCGATGATCGCCGCGGCAGCCGTCATTGCACCGTGCAGGGTGAGGCTGCCGTATTCCTCGGGCTGCGCGTAGTTTATCGCGGAGAGGAAGCCTCTCGCATACAGTCTCTTAACGACTCCGTTTATGACCGCACGGACGACATATACCGCCCTCGCGCCGGTGCTCAGCCACACGGCTCCGCCGCCGATGAGCGCGAGCGTTGCCGGCAGCGCGATCTTTTTTGTTTTCTGCAGCGAGCAGAGCGTAAAGAGCGCCGTGAGCACGAGAGACACAAGTGCAAGGAAGAAGCAGCTTACCGCGCCCTCCTCTTCATCGAAGAAACCGAGCGCATCGAAAAGGAGAAAGCACATACCGAACACGGCAAAGAAGAGCACCGCCGCACGGCACACTATGCCGAGGACCTCGGAGGCGCCCGATCGGTCCGCCGCCTCCGGCGGGCAAAGCACGGGGCGTTCCCCGCGCGGAACGAGCGCCTTTCGGCGCTTTTTTGCGGCTTTTTTTGCTTTGGCGGCTTTCTTTGCCTTCTTTTTTTCCGCTTTCGCTTTCTTTTTATCCTTTTTATCCGTTTTTTCGTTCTTTCCGACTTCCGCGGTCGGCGCCGCGGCGTCCGCCGTCTCTTCGGCAGGGACAGTCTTATCCATTTTTTCGTCATGCGCCATCAGTATCACCGTACCTTTCCTGTCCGACGGCGCGGCGGACCGTCAGCTCCGCCCCGTTTGCCGCAAGCTGAGCGCGGCAGCCGTCGATATATTCGCGGTGCGCGTCACGGTCGGAATATCTCTCCTCGGGATCGTAAAGCATCACCTCAAACGTCGTGTCTCCCTTTGCCACACCGCGCATATCGCAGAAGGCGGCGACGGTAGCGTCGTCGACCGCCGGAATAACATAAATGCTCCTCGATTCGCATGAATCCCGCAGCATCGCCGCAAGCTCGGTCACCCTGCGTGCGGACTGTCCGCGAATGACGGGAGCCGTTGCAAACAGGTCAAATACCGCCTCGAAATCCTCAGGCGAGTTGAATTCGTAGGCAAACGCGCCGAGGACCGCGCGCTCGTCGAACCACATAAGTCGCACCGCGCTCCCCGCACGCAATTCGCGCAGCACAGCCGCTATCGTCAGCTCGACAACGCCGTCGGCGCAGAATTCGTTTATATCCGCATAGTACGCATCGGCGGCAAGCCTGTGCGCCTCGGGATGCGTATCCGCCGCACCGTCGTTCGCCGCAGACTGACCGGCACCGTCCTTTTTGGGGCGCTTTGCGGCGAGACGCGCGGTTTTTGCGGCTTTTGCCGTATTTTCGTTCTTTGCTGACTTTTTCTTTTTCTTGCTGCCCTCTCCGCTCACGGTATCTGCGGCATCCCCGTCGGAGTCGTCGTCGGTCTCGGGCACACGCGGAGGCTCATCCGGAAAATGCGCGCTCATATCGCAGAAAATGCAGATAAGGTCGGTCGTGCCGGTGTTGTAATCGCGCACGACAAGATCCTCGCTTTTGGAGGAAAGATTCCAGTGTATGCTCTTGAGCGTATCGCCGAGGCGGTATTCGCGCACGTCGCTGACCTCGAGCCTGTCATAGCTGTTGGGCAGCTTTACCGTGCGGTTTGCCGAGTCAGACGCCGTGCGGTTATCGTCGTCGCCGATACCGAGGCGGCGCGGCAGCACCTCGACCGACTCAAATGTGTCGATATCTATGCGCCTGCGGAAAATGCGCATAAGATCGTAAACATAAAAGCATCTTACGCCGATCTCATAGGTGCCGCGAAAGCGGAACTTTACTGTATTTTTTACGGTATACGACCCGTGCGGCGAAAGCGAGATGCGCACGCACCTGTCGCTGCACCGCACCGCGTCGCTGCGCGGCAGACTGAGTATCACCTCGGTGAACGGAAACGGCACGACCGACTCGTTTATCACACGGAAGTTGTAATTGTAGGGCGTGAGCTTTTCTACTCTGCCGTGCTCGGAGAGCATATGTATGCGCAGTGAGCTGCCCGCGACGAGCAGATACACGAGCGACGCGACCGGCAGAAAGATCACGAACGTGAAAAATATGTTCGATGCCGTGGAGCGCAGCGCCTGAGTGAAGATGAGCGCTCCGAGCCACAGTATGAGGTAAAGCGGCGCACGGCGCGTGAGCGTGAGCCGGCGTCCGGTACGCCCGCCCGCCTCCGCTTTACCGTTTTTACGGGATCTCGACATGGCTCTCCTCCGCCGTCAGCGTCTGCCCTTGTAGGGGACCTCTGTCTCGCGCAGTATCTCGCCGAGCACATCGTCGGCGCTGACGCCGCGCAGCTTGGCATCCTGCCGCAGCATGAGTCTGTGCGCTATCGCAGAGCGGAAGACAGCCGCGATATCCTCGGGCAGCACATATCCGCGACCGCGGATGAGGGCATATGCCTGTGAAAGACGCATGAGCGCGACGGAAGCGCGGGGGCTGGCTCCGAGCGCGAGCATGGGGAGCGTCTGGTCGTCATTTCCGCTCCAGATGTTCAGCGCATCGCCGCAGAGATGCCTCGTTCGGGAGACAAGGGAAATGTCACCGGAGGCTTCCTTTACGCCGTTGATGCGCGGTATCTCCGCCAGACGCGCGTAGTGCTCCGGTGTACAGGATACGCCGGTCCGGCCGGGGACGTTGTAAACGATGAGCGGCAGCTCGGAATGCTCCGCGACGTAGGCAAAGTGCCGGATGATCCCTTCGGAGCTTGCTTTGTTGTAGTAAGGCGTTGTAAGCAGAAGCGCGTCCGCCCCGAGCCGTTCGGCGCGCCGCGCGGCGTTTGCCGCGGCGAGCGTGTCGTTCCCGCCGATCCCGGCGATGACCTTCATGCGGGAACGGGTGTAAACCGCGGTGAACTCGATAATGGAAGCGCGTTCCGCCTCCGAAAGCGTCGCGGCCTCGCCGGTCGTGCCGCAGACGACGATGGCGTCGGTGCCGCCTTGAATCTGGCGCTCGATGAGACGGTCGAAGGCTTCGAGATCGACACCGTCGCCGCAAAACGGTGTGACGATAGCGACGGCGCTGCCGGTAAACACACAGGGTTTCATAAAGGACTCCTTTCCATGACGCTTGACCGCCAAAACGGTAGGGGGGGAGCGGCGGCCAAAAAGAGATACAGTTTTGCTTGAAAGCAGAGGGAAACTGTCGTATAATGTAAAATACGATTCATATGGATATGTTCAGCCGGGCGCAGAGCGATCGCTTCTGCAAAAATGGCTGTGGAGGATACTATGAAAAAATGGTGCAGAACGTTCCTGCTTTCCTGTCTGCTGTGCCTTTCGCTGTGCACGCTCGCGCAGGCAACGGACGGTGAGCCGCTCCGCGTGGGGCTCAAGTACGGCTCGGACGCGATGAGCGCGGCGAACCTTCAGAATTATTCGGCCTTCGGCGGCTACGCGCTGGGGTATTTTGATGCGGACGGCAGCTTTGAAGAGCTGGGCGCACTGCCGCAGTTGTATGAAAAGATCACGGTGACGACGGATACGACCTATCACGTGCAGCTTTCCGGCACGTTTTACGATTACGACCA
>ERZ780195.2047-NODE-2047-length-14600-cov-3.508285_pt1 | contig 14600 bp, 11 predicted proteins | sample MGYA00511017_ERZ780195 | MGnify/ENA primary metagenome ERZ780195 (study PRJEB29588, sample SAMEA2159974) | human gut metagenome | biome: human gut; feature: human-associated habitat; material: faeces | place: Denmark | collected 2008/2010 ...
AGGCCAGCAGGCTGCAGGCCAGATTGCCCAGATGCAGCCGCCCGCTGGGGCTGGGGGCAAAGCGCCCGGTCACAGCGCTCACAGGCCCAGCTTCCACTCGCCGTCCACAGGCTGGGAGATGGGCGTGTTATAGAACTCGGCCACGGCCTTTGCCATGTACTCGGCATCCTTGCAGCTGGCGGTCTCCATTGCGGAATGCATGGCCAGCTGTGCCAGACCGATATCCACCATGGGGATCAGGATCTGGTGGCCCAGCAGGTTGCCCAGCGTGGAGCCGCCGGGAACATCCGCGCGGTTTGCGGCCACCTGCACCGGCACACCGGCCTTTTTGCAGATCTCGGCAAAGGCAGCGCCGGTAAAGCCGCTGGTGGTGTAGGTCTGGCGGGCATTGTACTTCAGCAGCACACCGCCGCCCATGACCGCCACATTGGCGGGATCGCTCTTTTCGGGGTGGTTGGGGTGGGTGGCGTGGCCATTGTCGGCGCTCAGCAGCAGGCTGTTGGTGCAGGCACGGATGCTCTGCTCCCGGGTCACGCCCAGCTTTTCCTCAATGCGGGCCAGCACGTTGGCCATCAGGGTGCCCTGTGCGCCCTGCCGGCTGGAGGAGCCCACCTCCTCGTTGTCGAACATAACCCACATGTCGCCCCGGCCTTCCTCCTCGCCGCGGCCCTGCAGGAAGCCCCACAGGGTGGTGTAGGCGCATTCCAGGTCATCGATGCGGCCGGACATGAAGTATTCGCCCTTCAGGCCCACGCGCTCGGCCTTTTCACGGGTGCAGAGCACCAGGTCAGCATCCACGATGTCCTCAGCCTTGACCCCGGCCTCCTCAGCCAGAGCGTCCCGCAGGGTGGAGCCCGCCTCACCAAAGATGGGCTGCAGATCCACCTGAGGGTTGTACTTCATGCCGTTGTTCAGGTCATGGTTGAAGTGGATGCAGAGGTTGGGGATGACAGCCAGCGCCCGGTCGGGGTGGACCAGCAGGCTCCGGATGCCGTTCTCCGTGCGGACCAGAATGCGGCCCGCCACGCTCAGGGGACGGTCCAGCCAGGTGGGCATGATCATGCCGCCGTAGCCCTCGGTCTCCGCCTTGGCAAAGACAGTGTCCTTGCCGCCGTCCAGCTGCTTGATGCGCCAGGTGGGAGAATCGCTGTGGCTGGCGGTGACATGCCAGCCGGTCAGCTCACCCTTGGGCATCCGCCATGCCAGCACGGCAGAGCCGTTGCGGGTGGTGTAATATCTGCCGCCGGGCACCAGCTCCCAGGCTGCGCTCTCGGGGCAGTTCTGGTAGCCGTTTTCCTCCAGGATCTTCACAGCCGCAGCCGTGGAGTGGAAGGCGCTGACACCGGCGTTCAGGAAATTGAAGAGACCTTCGACGGAAAAGGTGTTATTCTGCATTTTATGTTCTCCTTTATTTTCAGGTTGCCCATTGCTAAACCTCTCCGTCATTGCTTCGCAATGCCACTTGTCCGGGTTGCGGCTCCCAACATTCACTTCGTGCAAAGTATTGCACTTGTGCCTTGTTGGCCGCTGCCCCAACAACAACTCCCTTCATCCGCCACTGGCGGCGGTTGTTGTTGTTGCCTAATAGGAGAGGCAAGGGCCTTTCTTGGCTCCCCTGTTAGGGGAGCTGTCGCCGCAGGCGACTGAGAGGTTTCGCCACAATTATACCGTTTCTCTTATCAAAAAGCAATCACACCGGGGCCATCTCGGCAAGCTGCTGTTCAAGCGCACGGCGGAGCTGGGCGGCGTGCAGGCCGCAGACCAGCTGGACCCGGGTGCCCTGCACCACAAGACCTTTATGGGGCAGGGAGAGCAGAGCCCCCATATCCAGCAGCGAGGCATCCCGCACCGTGAGCCGGAGGCGGGTGAAGCAGTTTCCCAGCTGGGCGATGTTCTCCGGCCCACCCAGCGCGGCGATGAACCGGCACACCTCCTGCGGGTCGGCGTAGGGGGACTGGTCTGCGGAAAGGGCTGCTTCCCGGCCCGGGGTGGGCAGATCCTTTGCTTTGATGAGGACGCTGAACACGGCAAAGTAGGTCAGGATCTCCGCAAAGCCCAGCAGATAGAGCAGCGGCATGTTCTGCAGCTGCTCCCCGGCGCTCAGGTTGAACACCAGCGACCCCAGCAGGTTGGAGGTAAAGGCCCGGACATGCAGGACATGGAGCAGCACCATAAAGCCGCCCGTAATGACCGCATGGGCCACCCAGAGCAGGGGCGAAACGAAGCAGAACAGAAAATCAATGGGTTCGGTGATGGAGGCCACCGAGGCCGTGACCGCCAGCGGGATCATAGCGGCGGCCGTACGGGCACGGTTCTCCCTGCGGGCCGTGAAGATGAAGGCCGCTGCAATGCCCAGATAGCCAAAGGTCTTGGTGAAGCCGGTGTACATCCAGACGATGCCGTCCGAGAGGGGCAGGCCCATGGTGTACTCGGTCATGCAGACGGCGTAAGCACCTGTGTAGGTCACAGAGCCTACGGTCAGGCTGCCGCCCAGCGAAGAGAACTGGAAGGGCATATAGATGAGGTGATGCAGGCCGGTGGGGATGAGCAGCCGTTCCAGAAAGCCGTAAAGGAACACACCCGCGTTCCCTGAAGCCGCGATCCAGCCCGTGAGGGCGCTGACCGCCCGCTGCAGCGGCGGGCAGACAAAGCAGAACCCCAGCCCCAGTGCCACCGCCAGCGCCGACAGCCACAAAAACGACCACCGCAGGCCCGAATAGAGCTGGGTGATCATTCCATAAAACTGCTTTTCGCAGGTGCGGTTGAAGAGCCACGCCGCCGCAAAGCCCAGCACGATGCCGCTTGCCACGCCGGTGTCCACCACCTGAATGCCCAGAATGGTGGTCTGGCCCGTGCCCGCAAGGCCGGTCATCCCGTTCGGCTGGGCAAGCAGTCCCAGCGCTTCCAGCGCGGTGTGGTTGGCTGTGAGGAACACCAGATAGGCCATCAGCGCCAGCAGGGCGGCATCCTGCTTTTCGGTTTTGGCGCGCACGGCAGCCACCCCCACGCAGAGAATGACGCTGAGGTTGTTGATGAGCACCATCATCCCGTTGTAGAGCAGCTGCCCCATCAGCTGCAGTGGAGCCCACTGCAGCACCGGCAGCGCCTGACACAAGGGCTTGCTGGTGAGCAGCGCCCCCAGCACCAGCAGCAGGCCCGCCGCCGAAAGATAAGACAGCGGCGACAGCAGCGACTGTGAAAAGCGTTCCAGCCGCCGCAGAAATTTCTGCATCCGTTTCTCCTCCTTTTCCCGGTTCTTCACCCGTTTTTCCCAGTTTGACCATGGCCGAATTATACGCGCCAGCGCAAAAAATGTCAATCCCGCCCGACTGAGAAAAAAACGACAAAAGTTTGTATAGTTTGCACAGCCGGGGTGAAAAATCGTCCTGCGCACGCCGATTGACAACAGCCCGGTAGAACAGTATACTAGAAATGTACCAGAGCAGTTTCTCCGGCAGATGGGCCGGAACACGATAAAAGGAGGCTTTCCTATGATTCGCAAGCGTATTCTTTCCCTGCTGGTCTGCGCCGCCCTGCTGTGCGGCGTGCTGGCAGGCTGCAGCACCTCTTCCGGCAGCACTGCCGCTTCCAGCTCTTCCGCTTCTGCAAGCGAGAGCATCCCCTCTTCCACCGTGACCGCCGACACTGGCAAGGTGGGCCCGCTGGACGCAGGCGAGAATTCCCTGTTCTCCCTCTCTGACCCGGACGATGCCTTTGCCCCCTGCCTCGGCTGGGGCCCCGGCGTGTCCGGCTGCTCGCTGAAATCCGTCATCGCGGCGGCTTCCCTGCTGAAATGGGCCGATGGCTGCAACATGAGCATCCAGCCGGTCAGCGACATCAAAGATGCCTATACCCAGTGGTTCGACAGCCTGAGCGCCGATGACCAGCAGAGCTTTGCCGATGCCTGGCCGCTCATCAAGGCCGATGCCGAGACCCTGCTGACCGACAAGGACAGCATGACCGGCCGCATCGAGGATGCCGGTCTGGATGCCAAAGAGCTGCCCGGCTGTTCCGAGGAAAACTGGAAGGCCCTGGCCGATGTCATTGACGTACTGGTTCCGGCTTCCAGCGAGTATTGATCGTTCCGTCTGCCCCTGAATGTAAGAGACCTAAAAATAAGCCCGACGTTGTCGGGCTTATTTTTATGTTCAGATCTTCTTCAGGGTGTACTGGCGGGTGCCCATGCCAATCTTTTCAGCCTGCTCCAGCGTTGCCTTCCACTCGACATTGGGGTTGGAATCCTTGAAGTTGTCGTGGTGGCAGTTCCAGCCGGGCTTTGCAAGGTTCTGGCCCAGCTGACTGTTGGGCAGGGGCTGTGCGTTCAGGCAGGCATCGGCACAGGCCTGATCCAGCGCCACGGGGTCAAAGGAGGCGAACATGCCGATATCCGGCAGGATGGGGGCATCATTCTCGCCGTGGCAGTCACAGTTGGGGCTGATATCCTGCACCAGACTGATGTGGAAGCAGGGGCGGCCTGCACAGACGGCGGCGGCGTACTCTGCCATCTTGCGGTCCAGCTCCTCGTTGGCGCTGCTGTCGATGGAATAGATGGCATCGAAGTTGCAGGCACCGATGCAGCGGCCGCAGCCTTTGCATTTATCATAGTCAATGACTGCTTTTTTATCTACATAAGAAATCGCATCGCTTCCGCATTCTTTTGCACAGCGGTGGCAGCCACGACAGACATCCGTATTGATCGCCGGTTTTCCACTGGCATGCTGCTGCATCTTTCCGGCGCGGCTTCCGCATCCCATACCGATATTTTTCAGTGCACCGCCAAAGCCCGTTGCCTCATGGCCTTTGAAATGGCTCAAGCTGATAAAGATATCTGCGTCCATGATCGCATGGCCAATCAATGCTGTTTTGCAGTATTCTCCGTTGACAACCGGAACTTCTACTTCATCGGTTCCGCGCAGACCGTCTCCGATGATAATCTGACAACCGGTCGTAATGGTATTAAATCCATTCAGATTTGCGCAGTCAAGATGTTCCAGCGCATTCTTTCTGCTGCCTGGATACAGCGTATTGCAGTCTGTCAGAAACGGAAGACCGCCCTGCTCTTTGCAGAGATCGGCAACCACTTTCGCATAATTCGGGCGAAGAAACGCCATGTTTCCTAGTTCGCCGAAATGCATTTTGATTGCGACGAATTTCCCTTCCATATCAATATCTTTGATGCCGGCAGCGATACAGAGTTTTTTCAACTTGTCAAGCTGACTCGTTCCAACCGGACATCGAAAGTCGGTAAAATAAACCGTTGACTTTTCCATTTTGTCATTCCTCCTGATTTGTCGTCTTTTGACAGCATATCACTTCAAGCCAGGTTGAAGTCAAGTATAATTTGTGGTCTTCTGTTTGTCTCATGGACTTGTCTTTTTTCGGGATTTTTCGTATACTGAACATAGTATTTAAGCAACTGAAAATACAGAAGTGCTTTGGAGGTCATGTTTATGATAAAGGCAGTATTATTCGATATGGATGGTATCCTGTTTGATACCGAGATTGTAATGAAAGAGGGCTGGCTCAAAGCTGCCCGGGAGCTGAATTTTACGCTCACGGAGGAACATCTCTCACAGATGCGCGGCAGCGCGCTTCCACGGAGCAGAAAGCTGTTTGAGGAGTGGTTTCACGGAAAGGTGACATACGATGAGGGACGCGCGATCCGCTCGGCGTATCTGAATGATTATATTCAGCGAAATGGTGTACCGGAAAAGCCGGGACTTCACGAGTTTCTTTCCTGGCTGAAGGAACATTCGATTAAAGTTGCGGTTGCCACTTCCACAACACGGCGCGTTGCGGAAGGATACTGGAAACAGTCCGGCATTGACCAGTATATCGATGCTTCGGTCTGTGGAGATGAGGTTATAAACAGCAAACCGGACCCGGAGATTTTCTTAAAGGCCGCTTCTCTTCTGCAGGTTCCGATTGCAGAGTGCATGGTAGCTGAGGACAGCATCAACGGTCTCAAAGCTGCCCGCGCCTCCGGCGCTGTCTCCTGCATGATCCCGGATCTGACACCGTATACGGAAGAACTCGCGCCGATCTGTGATCATGTGAGTCCGTCGCTTCTGGACTGCAGGAAAATTATTCTGGATTCACAGGAAAAATAATCAATCGTAAAGAAAGTGCCTGTCAGTGTTTTTCAGCCTGACAGGCACTTTCTTATTGATAAATTTTTTGTTCTTTTATTCCACATCCACCGGTGAATCGTACGATTCCATCACATTGTAGATCTGCTCTGCTGCTGTTGTGCGGAGTTTCTGCTGCGTACCCTGATTTGCGCATTTTTCGTATTCGCGCATAAAAGATGTCGCTGCTGTGTCGACATCTTCTGCGTTTTTCAGGCGGTCCAGAAGATTCGGATTGTAATCGTTCAGATAAGCGAGCAGACTGTCGAGCTGTCCGGACAGGCTTCCGAGACTCTTTCCGAGGTCGATGGTATAGCGGCACAGATACTCTTTGATGGTCGGATCCGTGAATCCGCAGAGACCGTAGCCGTATCTTCCGCCGCTGTAAAGGCCGAAGCGGGCGCTGCGGATGACTTCATCTCGTGAGATGATTCCGGCATCGACAAGATTGGTGTACTGCTCTCCGCTGAGGCTCGTGCGGCTGGTGGAGCCGTACTCAAGCAGTGTCGGATTGAGGTCTGTAGATGCCTCGTTTGCAATATTTCCCATGATTCCTGCGGCTCCTTCTTTTGTGAAGCCGTGCATCAGGAAGTAATTCCAGATCTTTTCGGCGTTTGTTCCGCCGATTTCATCATCGGCTGCAAAGCGGCGGATCGTCAGAATCGTGTCGCAGTCTACCGGGCGGTTGCAGGTGATGCCTGCTTTTTCGTTCAGTGCCTCCACGATTTTTCCCTCGCCGTCGTACAGTGCGACATGGCCGTTATAGCAGATGACATCGCCTGTACGCGCTTCATCGAGGCTTGTAACCTCGGTTCCAAGACTGCGCCAGCCATCGGATGTTGTATATTCACCATCGTACGCACCGCAACGGGTCAGAATCTGCCATACAAAGTGGGAGCAGTCAATGCCGTCCGTCAGAGAGTTTCCGCCCCAGACATACGGTCTGCCGACAAACTGTTTTGCAAATGTAATGATACCGTTTCCGGTTGAAGTTTTTACTTCATATACAGTCTCTTTTTTATAGTTGAATGCTTCATTTTCAGATGGATCGATGATCTGATCCGCAAATTTCATCTGGTCTTCTCCAGTGCTGGTCACATATTCCAGGGCTTCCTTTCCCTGCTGCAGATAATCCGTACGGACAAAACCGCGGACATCACCGGACTCGATGTAAACCCACTCCTGATCTGCATCAGCAATCACAAAGCAGAGTGCTTTTGCCGGAAGGGTTCCGATGATCCGTGCACTGGTGGAACCGCTCTCACGGACATTTAACTTCGTGTCGACCTTGGCGTAGGCGTATGTTTTATCGATCTGCGCAAAGCCTGCACGGAGATCTTTTTTCATGGCGCTGATATATTTTCCATAATCAATCGTCTGAATCCAGTCATCCGCCTGTGTTTCATCGCTCTTTGGCGTTTCGGTCGGCGTTGGTGTTGGTGTCTCAGTTGGAACCGGAGTTTCTGTCGGCGCCGGTGTCTCAGACGGGGTTGGCGTCGGTGTTTCGCTTGGCTCCGGGGTCACAGACGGTTCCGGCGTTTCGCTCGGAGTTGGTGTCGGTGTTTCACTTGGCGTTGGCTCCGGCGTCTCACTCGGAGTCGGATCTTCCGGTGTCTCGCTAGGAGTTGGATCCTCAGCAGGATCTGGTGTTTCCGGATCTTCCGTGGAAGCTGCAGTCTCATCTGACGATGCTGCTGTTTCTTCCCCCGGTTTCTCAGTCTCTTCTGCCGGAGCAATCGTTTTTTCTGCGTTCTCATTCCCCGTTTCACTCTGTGTGGACGGTGCATCTGCCTGTTCTTTCTGCGTTTCCTGCACCGTTTTCGCCGTCTCCTCCGCATGAGCCGGTGCCGCCGAACTGAGAAGCATTCCAGCTACCACACCGAACGCTGTTACTGTTGTGCCAAATTTTTTCTTTGAAATCATATTTATTGCCCTCTCCTCTCTGCTGTTTGTCGATTTCTTATAACCAGGCCATTCGGATTTCGGATTACAAAATTGTATCGTTCCTGTGAAGTCTGGACTGTTTTTTCGAAGTTAAACGAAAAATACTATCATTTTTTTCCATTGTTCCAAAATTTCACGTATTTTCTATATTGTATCACAGATAGCAGCAGATGCAAAGGAACAAGTTACATATTGAGGAATTTTTCTGTTTAACGCGCGAAATTGAGAGAGATTATCTGTAATTTTTCAGGAACCGGACGGAATGCGGACCAGAATCCGCTTTCCGTTCTGCTCCGATGCGGTCAGAACCGGAATATGTTTCTTCCGAAGCTGATGCATGACCGGATAAGCCGCAAAGAGATCGCCGCCGATGCACACTGTTTCTGGTTTTTCTTTCAAAAGATCGGAAATGTATTCACGCAGCAGTGTCTTCCATTCCGTCTTTTCAAGCACTGATTCCGCGTAACTGCCCTCGATCTTCAGTTCCGGTCTGGCAGGCATCGGTTTATGAACTATCTCAGCGTTCTCCATGCCCGGCATCTGATGGATCAGCTCGTCCTCTGTATCCGTGCCGACGCAGAGCACAACCGGCGCTTTCGGCGATCCCATAAGGCTGATACGGCAGGCAGATACGGCATCGGCAAGTGTCTCTGTAGTGAGAAGGAATCCCCCTTTGTGACAGAAGGATGCACCCGCAAGACCTGTCACTTCCTGCAGAGCTTCATTTTCCAGCCCAAGCCAGTTTTCCGGAAATTCATACTTATAATTAGACGAGTTTTCTTTTCTCACCGGCTGAACACAGTAGCCGCCGCGGTTGGACGGAAAGACCAGAAAAGCGATTTCCGTCGCGGAGAGCTGCTTCTGGCATGGGAAAAACTCGGAAAGAACCAGAATCTTTTCATCCATCGTTTCCGTCTTTTCCTCTGCGGCGATCCGCTCCCGATGTGCGCTGAGGAGTTCCGCAAACTGCTGCTCCATCCGCTCATCCGCGCGGAAACGTTCCCATTTATGCTCCAAAATCCGGCCGGCAATCGTTACCGCTTCAAAGAAAGCAGCATCACTTCCGCGGTTGTCATCCCACACAGGATTGAACATACCGATCAGGCTGGCAAGCTCATTCTTTTCACCCGTATTATCATTGTTGTCGAGCGGCTGCACAAATTTCTCATCAAAGCATTCTGCCATCTTGGGGCTTAAAATTTCTGTACCAAGCTCCTCCCACAAAAGGCCGAACGCCGCGTACGGCGCTCCGTTCTCCCGGATACGGCTGTCTTTCTGGTGATGATCATACTCCCCTCTTCCAATGTCAAAAACAATCCCGGCAAACTCCTCCGGCACACGGTTTCCGCGCTGAATCGTAAGCTTCGGGTTGAAATGCAGAAGCAGTGCGGCAGAAAACACATCATCCGCATGAAATTTTCCGCCATGTGTGAATGCAGCAGCGTTTTCTTTTTGTATCATTTCTAGTAATGTCATAAATTTCTAACTTCCTTTTTTCTTAAGATCTGCTCTATTTTACCCTAACTGATGTCTGCTCCGCAACGGTTCTGCGCAAAAAATCTGCGAAGTATTTCTGCACCGCTGGTGACGCTTTATGCTGCATCGACATTTTTTTCAACATGCTGGTTCTTCCTTTGTCTTGTATCAAGTATTCCTCTCGCTGCCGTTATCGGCGGCGCGGAAGTTCTCATCGGACGATTTCTGTAAACAGAAAACGAGCGGATCCTTTTTTCAAGGTTCCACTCGTTTTCTATTTGCCGGGCAGATCCGATTTCACACCTGAATCCGGTCTGCTGCTTCGTTGCACAGTGCGATTCGCTTTCCGTCCATGCCGAGGATTAATCCGCCGTCCATTTTCTGGATGACCTGTATGGTGCTGCCCTCTTCGATTTTGCGGCTCCGCAGGAAATCCAAAATCTCAGGGATTCCAAACATCCATTTGATGGTACAGATATCACCGGTTTTTTTCTTTGAAAGTGCCTGCATGTGGTATCCCTCCTTTTTGTCTTTTCTACATTGTATTCCCAAAGAGAATATTTAGTCAATAAGAACAATTGGAATACACTTCTAACCAAAGTTTGTGTGCAAAACGCCGATTTTCGCAGGCATGCCGGAACCTACAGAAACAGCTTGATGCACGCAATCGCAATCGAAGCTACGGCCACGATGCGTTTCAGCAGGGTCTGGTTGATTTTTGTTGCATTTTTGCTTCCCGCAAAAACGCCAATTCCGTGCGCGACAAGAAGTACCGGAAGAAGCAGAAAGGAATGTGTTGCATTATAAACTCGAAAAATTCGGTATCATCGCAAAGGGCGAGCACCGCGTGATCAATGAATTTCAGAATGGCGATATCTATATGATTGAGAAAAACAAGCCGATCGACTTTGTGGGCGAGGTGACGATTCTTCCTATAACCGCGGCGCGCGGCTTTTTCGATCTTTCTGCTGCTCGACTATATCTTAAAGCAGGCGGCGCTGATGGACATTGAGAAGAAAAAAGAAATCGTGATCCAGAAGACGCGGCAGGAGCTGTATGAAGAGTGCGGCATTTCCCAGAAAAGAAGCATCAACGGTAGTAACAGAGATGACCGCAGCCCTTCGGAAAGAGTTCGATTTTCATCTTCCTTCGATATTCTGCATCACTTTTGGCCGTATCAAGAATATCGAGTGCCCAGCGCAGATTCCGGATGTCGCGTTCCATAAAGTCGGCATAGTTTCCGCGTCCGACGAGCTTTAAATGTGTGATTCCCGCATTGGATAACTGCTTTAACGCACAGAGACCGCAGCCGCTTTCTCCGCAGAGATAGCCGCTCTCATCGCAGAGATCCTCTCCTTCTTCCACCATAATTTCTCCCGGGACTGTCCCTTTCACGGACAGTTCCGGTATTTTTTTCTCGACCGGTCTTTTCCAGTACGGCACGCGGCACAGGTATCCCATCTCATCGCAGTGCAGCGAATTGCAGAACGCGCCGCTGAACTGGCACATTTCATTGAGGGCAAACGCTTCAAACTCTGTAATGGTCTGCGCCTTATGTTCCGTGCGGATATGGCGAATCACCTCCTGCATTTCCGCAATCGTATTTTTCCGCTGAAAGATGATGCGCTTCGGGGTAAGCTTTGCAAAAACGTCGGTCATCGCTATATTCACGGTTCCCAGATCGCCGCTTAGATGCACCTCACAGTCGATGCCGTGTTCCCGCAGATAGACAAGGAGTGCGGGATCCGCAATGATATAGCTCTCGAAGCCGATCCGACAGCACTTCTGGATGATTCCGGTGATTTCGGCGTACTGTTCCGGGAGATAGTACAGGGAATTAAAGGTCAGATGAACCGGCTTTTGATAACGGCGAACCATCTCCGATAAGATTTCCAGCTCACTGTACGACCCGATCTGTACATTATAACTCAGCACTTCTCTCCGGTTCAGCGCCATGACCGTGCCGTATTTCTCCGCCCAGGAAAACGGAACGTAACCGCAGAAAAGCTCGTCCGCACCGGCTTTCACATAGCGGATATAATCGTCCACGGATCCAAGTCCTGCTGTAATTTTCATGTTTTCGTCTTCCTCTCCTGTTTTCTCTTATGATCTCCCTGCTTCCTCTCCGGAAATGCAGCATCTTTTTTCGTTCCCATCAGCACATTTCTACAGCAGATTCAGGACAAACCGTTTCACTCCATGTGCTGCATATGCCCGTCCCATTTCCGCCGGATTCTGGAACAGCGCGGGGGCCAACGCAAAAAGAGAATTGTATCGTCCCATCATCTGCAGATGCTTCGGATAAAGAAATGCCTGCCGTTCACAGTACCGTAGGCAGTCCGTCACCTGCTCCTGTGCGCCCCGGTTTCCATTGACACATTCCGCGTACAGCGTACAGTGCTGTGAGGTATTGGTCTGGTAAAACGGGAAATGCAGACTGTTTTCCCCTGAAGGAAATATCTGTGGGAAGCCGAAGCTCTCCCACTCGTACCGATCGATTCCAAAGTTTTCTTTTAAATACGTTCGATAGAACTCTGCATTCAGACTGTTTTTACGAAACAACGCGTCATTTCCCTGCTTATACTTCATGCGGGGATCTTTTTTTCGCTTGTTCAGCAGAATACCAAGGCAGACCGTAAAATTTTTCCGTTCTGCCGCCAAAGCTACTGTTCCCCAGTCATTTACGACGATTTCCAGTTTCTCCTGATGCTGTCCGCACCAGTTATCCAGCATTTCCAGCAGGTATTCTGTCTCATGGCGTTTTCTCTCTTGCAGGATGGGAAAGACAAGTGTCACAGCGAAATGCTCCCGGCAGGCTTTTTCAATCAGTTTTTGCAGGATACGCTCTGACGGAAACAGATGCGGGCAGAAGGCATTTCCGAAATACAGGCGGTCCGGCTGAAAATCCAACGCTGGCGTGATTTGATTTTTCCGAAAATACATCGTAAAAAAGGCGGGTGCATCCAGTTTCAGATATTTTTCATACCATGCGGGGCAGTCAATCTCCAGTGCCAGTTCTGGTTTCACCAACGGATTTCCTTCCCAGGCTCCGCGCCGGATCTCCTCAAATGTATTCCCCTGGATCAGCGCAAACCACACCTGTTTCTGTTCTTCCAGACTTTCAAAGTGCTGCGCATCCTCCCTGGCCGGATATCCCGTCATCTCCTCCGCGAGCACTGCGTCGTCACCTTCCGTCTTCCAGCGGATATAGCGGCTGTATTGCATCGCAAGGTGCTGTACCTCTCTGCGGTATGCTTCCAGTTCTGTTGTAAACGTATAAACCGTAAAAAACTGCTCCTGTTTTTCACGCACCAGGCGTGCATCGCAGATCGGAAGCCGATGGTACGATGCCGTATGATAATCATAAAACGCCAGTTCCGGCGGCTCCTGTTTCTGCGCCTCGGATGCCGGATGCGCAAGACGGATCTGAAAGCCTTCTTCTGCAAGCGCCGTAATCCGCACTTCCATCGTTCCCCAGTATCCCGCCAGAAGCCCGAACGGAAGCATCGGAATAAATGCCCAGTCATCGATATTTACTTTTGCTGTCCTTCCGTCTTCCATTCGCTTCTCTCCGTTCCTTTTTCAAACTCTCTCCAGTATACGCACTTTCCCGCGAAAACACAATCCATAAAAACAGAAAATCCACCCGCATACACGGATGGATTTCCCCCTTTGCTTATTTTCTATTTTGTAAAGGTATCAATCAGATCTTTCGCACCCTCATAACCCTGGCTTTCGAGTTCGTTCTGGTACCACTCGTCTACGCCGTCCACTGCTTCTTTGAAGGAATCAATGTCCATGTCGTCGTAGTTTGTGATAGTTACGCCGTTCTCGTTCTGCCAGCGGTCCATGATTTCGTCGTCGCCGGCGCGGTTGATCCCGCGCTCGTACTCGGTTGCGAGGCGGCCGCACTCATCGATCACTTTCTGCTGCTCCGGTGTCATGCTGTCGTAGATATCGCCGTTGATGCAGAAGAACAGGCAGTCGTAGATCGCATTCCACATGGAGCAGTACGGCTGTACTTCCTGTACACTGGCTGCATCGATTGCCGGAAGCGGATTCTCCTGTCCCTCAACGGTCTTCTGCTGCAATGCAGTATATGTCTCGGACCAGTTCATGTTGGTCGCATCGGCGCCCCAGCGTTTATAGCATTCCATCAGCAGGTTGCTTCCTGCCACACGGATTTTCAGATTCTTGATATCATCGACAGATTTCACTTCCTGCTTGCTGTTCGTCAGCTGACGGAAACCGTTCTCCGCGATTCCCATGCAGTGCAGACCGTACTCGGCGAGGATCTCTTTTAATTTTTCACCAGCCTCGCCGTCAAGTTTTGCATCCGCATCTTCTACGGAGTCAAACAGGAACGGAAGAGATACCACGTTGAATCTCGGGTCAAAGGCAGAGTAGATCAGGTTGCTGTGCATCGAGATCTGTACCGGGTCGCCGTCGATCAGCGCCTGAATACCTTCGGACTGGTTTCCGTTGGTCAGCTGGTCTGCAGCGTAAACATTAACTTTAATTTTGCCGCCGGTCGCTTTTTCCATGAGCTCACCGAACTTACGTCCGCCCTCTGCCCAGGTACTGGTCTCGGTGGTGGAGCAGGTAAAGTTCCATGTCTGCTCCGGCCAGTCAAGGTCGCTTCTGTCTTCTACGTCATACTTCGATGCAGAAGAAGTATCTTCCTTCGTAAAGGTTTCAATCAGATCCTTGGCATCTTCATAGCCCTGGCTCTCCAGTTCGCTCTGATACCATTCATCCACACCGTCAACTGCCTGTTTGAAAGAATCAATATCCATATCCTCATACTTTGTGATCTTGACACTGTTCTCATTCTGCCAGCGGTCCATGATCTCATCATCACCGGCACGATTGATCACACGCTCATAATCCACAGCCTTCTGGCCTGCCTCATCGACAACCTTCTGCTGTTCCGGTGTCAGAGAATTGTAAATATCTCCGTTGATGCAGAAGAACAGGCAGTCGTAAATTGCATTCCACATCGAGCAGTACGGCTGTACTTCCTGTACACTGGCTGCATCGATTGCCGGAAGC
>ERZ780195.2048-NODE-2048-length-14597-cov-3.319695_pt1 | contig 14597 bp, 3 predicted proteins | sample MGYA00511017_ERZ780195 | MGnify/ENA primary metagenome ERZ780195 (study PRJEB29588, sample SAMEA2159974) | human gut metagenome | biome: human gut; feature: human-associated habitat; material: faeces | place: Denmark | collected 2008/2010 ...
CTATATCCATTATTTGCTAAAACTATTAAAACAGCTCCTGATGAAAGATACTATACTATTCATACTGATAATAATTCTTTCGTTCAGAATGTTCGTATGATTCATCTATTACCTACTACTATCAATGATACATTTGAAATAAGTAGTATGTATCTTGATTATGCAGGTAAGAAATTCATTAATTATAATGAATTATTATATAGTAACTTTGTTACAGAATACTGTCAAACTATTCGTAGAAGCGATGTTATTAGTGATGAATCAGTAGAGAATAAATGGCGAATATTTAGACCTAATGCTTATAAGATAATTAGCGAAAATAAAGGTGATATCATTAACGTTATTGGTATTGGCACTTATCTTATAGCTCATTGCGAACATTCAATGTTTATCTTTAATAGAGATAATACGCTTTATACTAAAGACAAAGATGTTCAAATGTTAATGCCTGATGCTTTTGATATTGATTATCAAGAGGTATTTACTAGTGAAAAAGGATATGGTGGTCTACAAGATTTTGAAGCATACGTATGTAATGAAGCTGGCTATATATTCTTAGACAGAAGTAAGAAGAGGTTATATAGATTTGATGAGAAGAATCTAAATGACTTAGGTGACGGAGTACAGTCTATATTAGATGAGTATTTAACTAGTAATACTCAAATACTAATGGGAATGGATAAGGAGAATAATCGGTTGATTTGTTCCTTTATGGGGGATGTTTCAGACTTTACCCTTAGTTACAATTTCGTCACTAATACTTGGATAAGTGTACATACTTATTTATGTAGAGGATTTTATAATACAAAAACTAATTTGTATATTAGTTCCTTCAACAAGAAGAATATTATAGGTCAATTAGGATTTGTAAAGCCTTTGAGTTATCTTAAATATAAAGACTTTGAGATAGCCGCTAATAAGAATCCTTTCTATGTAGGAGACAATAATAATACTATGGTAGTCGATGTATTATTCAATCTTGAATACGATACTATTAAAGTACTTAACTACATAAGTTATGACTTATATAAAGCTAACGACATTAACTTTGCAGGTAATAAGATACTATTGTTTAGTAATACTTCGATAAGTAGACTTGAAGATATTACTGTTAATGAACGTAATACTTTCGATACAGCTAAACCTTATTATGAACATGGTAAATGGAATTATAATTATTTCCGTAGTGTTCTAAACGAAGTAGTTACTAATTATCCAATAGATAGACTTACTGGTAAATTGACTGTTGATGTTGATAAGAATTACGAACCATTTAAATCCAATCTTATTAATGGTAAATATCTAGGTGTGCGTTTTGTAATTAATGACGGAACAGCTAAGATAGAGATTAAGAAGATTGAATGTTATGTTAATAAATATAGAGAATAATGAAACGTATTAATGAACAAAGACCTAAAGCATTTATAGGTACTGCGATTTCTGTTGGTACTAGTATTGTTAGTGGTATCATAGGCAATCGTAAGAAGAAGAAAGCTGAACAAGCCGAAAGGTTAAGACAAGAGCGTCTTCAAAACCTACAAGACAATCAGGCTTTAGCCAGTGCTCAAAATGAGAACATGATGTCCGAAGAAGAGAGGTCACAGTTCTTAAGCCAATACTTATCTAAGGGCGGGAAAGTACGAACCTTCCCCCATAAAGGGGCTGAATTACGTATTGTCGAGGGTGGTACTGCTATTCCTATTAAGAAAGATTCGTTTCTTCTTAAAGGACGTAAACACAATACTGGAGGTATTGTTATTGATGCAGGTAAGACAGGTGTTGAAGCTGAAGGCGGTGAAGTAGTGCAAGTTACTCCTAAGCAACTTAAAGTATTCAGTGCTCAACCTATACTTAATGGTAATAGTCCGGCTGAATTAGTTCAGAAAGGTGTTAAGCCTTCTAAAGTATTTAATGCTCAAGAGTCATTTAAAGATAGAAATGGTCTTAACGATGACGGTACTAAAAAGAAAAGAAATATGAGAACAATAACTGGTAAGAAAAAGCTAGGAGGATTATCTCGTAAGAAAGATTACGGTTCAGATAAGAAACCTTATCCTAGTGTTAAGTCTAAAGACTTTGCAGGCGGTGGTCGTAGTTATCCTATTCCTACTAAAGCTGATGCTCGTGATGCTCTTAGATTAGCTGGACTTCATGGTCGTTCTGATGTTAGAGCTAAGGTATATAAGAAATATCCTGAATTGAAGAAATCAGTTCTTGGTTCTAGAACAAGATTATTAAAGGATAACTATAATAACTTTGGTTTAGAAAAGGATTATAGTAGCAGTTTTGCTCCTAATGCTTTGACTAAAGCTAATATGAATTCTGTTAAGACTAATAGTGTAGTTCCAAGTAAACCTGTTGGAGCTTCTATTAGTTCTAGTACTAGTCCATTATCTAAATCTAGTAGATTTGGAAACTTTATGAGCGGTATAGGTGGAGAAGCTATTAGTGCTAGTATTGGAGCATTAGGTAATATTATAAGTGGTGTTACTAATAAGAACAGTATTAATAATATTCAAGCTCCTACTAGACCTAGAACTATAATTCCTGCAAGGATGAGAACTACTTATAATATAAATCCACAATTAGCTGAAAGTCGAGATTCTGAAAGAAATATGGCTAGAATTATTGATTCTAATACTTCTAGTTCGTCAGGAAAGATTGCTCGTATTCAATCTTTAGCTAATCGTGGAGTTCTCGAACGTAATAAACTAAGAGGTATGAAAGAGAATGTTGAGACAGACCTTCTCAATCGTTATGCTCTTAATCGTCAAAGAGTAGAAGCTGCAAACAATCAAGTATTAAACGCTTATGATAATGCAGTTACTCAAACAGAAAATGAAAAGATTCAAGCAAGAGCTAATAATCGTACTAATATAATTGAAGGTCTTACTAGTGCAGTTAGAGATTATCAATTAGGTATGGATAAGAGACGTTCAGAAGAAAATGCTACTGCCGCTATAATGTCTGCAAATCCTGAACAAATGGAATTATTCTTAAAATTGATGGATAAGAATAAAGGTAGATTGAGTAAAGTACGTAGTAGTCTATTCAGATGTGGTGGTAAGAAAAAGATTGCTTAACTATAAATAATATAACTATGCCGATAGATATTAGAACAGCTGGTTATCAAAAGAGGGAGCGGGTTGCCGCTCCTTTAGATGTTTACAATAGTACGTTAAATACTCTACAACAGAAACATGATACTGCTATTGAAACTAGTAATCAGATTAAAACGTTTCTTGCTAATAAGCAATTAAACGAAGCTGAAAATGAGTGGCTCGATAAATATTCGAGAGATGTTAATGCTCAAATAGAAGCAAGTGCTCAAGAAGGTAGTTATGCTACTGCATTGACTACTGCAAGAAGATTAGCCGGAGAAGTTGCTAGTAATCCAGGACTTATTGGTCGTGAGCGTTATCAACAAGAGTTTAAAAAATTCCAAGATGAAGTTACTAATAGTGATGCTTATGACGGAGATGTTAAGGCTTATACATTGGAACAGAACAAATATAATTATCAAGACCAAACAGATGAAACAGGCAAAATAATAGGCGGCAATCAATTCCAACCTAATTATCGTCCTGTTGAACAAATAGATTATAATACTTTATATCAGAAAGTATTGTCTACTGTTGGTGTTGATTCTAGTTCAGGCGAACAGTTAGTATGGGGTGATGCAGAAGGTAATCTTAAAGAAGGTCGAGGAAATATTGCTGCTGGTGATGTTCCTTATCTTAAAACTTCCAGTGGTATTCAACAGTTATCTAAGGAAAAGATACGTGCTGCATTTGAAGCTGCATTAAATGAAACTCCTGGTGCTCGTGCTTCTCTTGAACAAGACTATAAAGTTAATGTTTGGAAAGCTAATAAAGGTAATAAGAATAATCTTGTTACTAAGCCTGACGGAACTATTATGTCGCAGAGAGAATTTGAAGAGAATCTATTTGCTCCTAGATATGCTGCTTCTGCTTATCGTAGAACTGAAAGTAGAATTAGTCCTGAATTAGGATTTAATCTATTAGCTGCTTCACGTAAAGCTGCTGCTAAACCTAAGACAGGTAAAGAACCTGAATTATTGCCTTCTATGCAAACAATTGGTGGTAAAGAGAAAGTAGAGCCTGATACTCCTGCTAAGGTTGCGTCACAATTAAATACACTTAATGGTCAATTAGCCAATATGTTCGCTACTTATGGAATATCTAAATCTGTTCCATTAGATAAAGCGTATGCTCAATTAAGGTCAAGTATTGCTAATAATAGCAATCTGTCTGATACAGCTAAGAAGCAAGCATTGGATGAAGCATATAATTATTATAGTGGTATTAATAACGCTAATAATAGATTAGATGCTATGAAAGGACATCTTACACAAGATGAACAGTTTGCATCTGATTTCTTAGGTAAGAGACTTAGTAATGGAAATATGGCAGATACTAATAATCCTATGCAACGTGAATATGCTAATAGAATGAATAAGTTATTCACAGATTCGCAAGGTAATAGTTTCGATACAGTTCTTGTTAATCCTATTAACGAAGCTAGTAAGGCTGCTATTATATCTAAACTAAGAGTTGATATGGGTCTTACTAGACAAGATGTATCATTCTCTAAAATAGGGGATAAAGAATATATTCGTATTAGTAAAGATGCTTATACTCGTTTAGCTCCTGAAATAAGTGAAGTATTAAAAGTTAATCCTATTGGATTTACTAATGAAGGTGTAGAACCTAAATCATTTACTAGGGCTGATGAAGTCTATCATGGTAATAAATATTATGGTAGTAAAGTCACTGCATTTATGGCTGGCTTTAGAGCACTTGGTCGTGGAGAGATAACAACTGCCGGAAGTGATAAAAACTCAATAGCCTATGTATATGAGAAAGCTGCACAAATATCTAATGCTGCGACTGAAAGAGTATCTAAAACTCTTCCTCCTACTTATGTAGACTTAGCAGTATTTGACTTACCGCCTCATGTTGTTGCTTTAGGTCAGGGCTTTGAATCTGAACAACTAAAAGACTATAATGAACGGGTTATGAATATGGTTAGTATTGCTAATCCAGGAAGTATAGTTATTAAGAAACGTAATGAAGAAGGAGTTCTTGAAGTTGTTGAAGATAGTAGAGATAGAGATGCTATCATGCAAACTATTCAAGCACAAATTAAGAAGAAGAATATTAATAACGGTTGGTGTAGTTCTGCTTCTACTGGTGAATATGGTATATTCTTAAATATTCCTTATACTGTAAAGACAGGTAAGAATGTTGGTAAGAATCCTGATTCTGATATGGAAGATAGAATACAGAACGCAGTAGCCGGAGACTATATGATTACAGGTGCTGTACTTAATGATGAGATAGAGAGATTTAAATCTTTGCCTGCTGTTAAAGCATGGGACACTCTCAATTCTATTAAGTACAATAACGCTCTTAAAAGAGGTTATCGTTTATCAGATAGTGAATTTGGAGACGGTAGTTATTCAGCTGTTACTGATGGCAACCTGTATCAAATACTCGATGCTAGTGATTCTCCTGTAATTAAAATTACTGAAAGTGAGTTATTTGAACGTATGCTTCAAAACAATCAAGCTAATGCTGTTCTTGCTCCTGTTAAAGAAGATATAGATTTGATTAGTGCTAGAAATGGTTCTATTGCAAATTCCCCCATAGAAGAGCAACAAGTGATTGCTCGTCCGCTTATGCAGAAGGCTATGATAATGGCAGGTGCTACTGGTAATCTAAATGAATTAGATATAGATACTAAGAGACAAGTATTTCAATTCTTTAATCGAATGTACTCTAGTCTTACAGGTGAAACTCCTAGTCAAGTTATACTTAATCAAATGAACGACTTAATGAAGTAAGCGTATGCCAAACATGTTTGATAATATATCAGTAGAAAAAGCTCCACTAACTAGTGGGGCTAATTCTGTTAATATGGCTAATGATGTTCCTACTGTTACTAAATATAAACCTGATGTTGCTGCACAAGGTGATTTTATGTTTCGTAATCTTACAGGTAAAGAAGTATTTACTGGTACAGAGGAAGATTATCATTCATTAGCTAAGTATGGTGCTGAACCTAATAGGTATCAAAGTAGAGAAGAATTAGAAACTCTACGTGCTAAGAATCAATCAGCTTGGAAACAGGCAGGTAATGCTTTAGGACAAACTATTGGTACTGTTATTGGTGATACTGTTGGAGGTATGGGTATGCTAATAGATATAGCCACTGCTGGAATACTAGATGATAAACCTTTTAGTAACTTTATTACAAGAGCTGGCGATACTATATCTGATTATGTTCGTGACGATTTATTTCCTATATATCGTGAGAACCCTAATAAAGCATTTGATATGAATGACTTTTCAGGTTGGTTCTTTAGTCAGGTTCCTAGTATTGCTAGTTCTCTATCTTTAATGATTCCTGGCACTCTTTTAACTAAAGGAGTTGGAGCTGTTGGTAAAGGAGTTGCAGCATTAGGACGTAGTAGTTCTAAAGTAAGTCGTGCAATGAATTGGGCAAAGAAGGCTACTAAATTAGATAATGTATATCGTGCTAATAGATTAAAGATATTAGCTAATGACGGTATTACAGCTATTGGTATGCGTTTAGGTGAAAACTATCAAGAAGCTCGTGGTGTTGCAGAACAAATAGAAGGCGAAGCATTGTCTCTGTTTACTGGAATGTCTGATGAAGAGTTTCAGAATTGGTTAGATAACAATCCTGATATTGCAAGTGAAGCTAAAGAAAGAACTAAAGAAGAAGCTGCTCTTATAGTTGCAGATAAAGCAGCTATGCGTAACTTTGGATATAATGCAGGTAATGTATTCTTTGACTATATGCAATTACGTGCAGTTAATAAAGCGTTAGGACAAATTAATCGTGCTATTACTCCACGTATTCGCTATTCGCAGAATCAAGCTCTCGATAGAATAGCTTCTACTGGTATGGAATCTGCTAGCCAAACATTAGGTCAAGCAGCAAAAGGAACTATTAAAGATTTTGCAGGTAAAATAAATCGCTTTGTTAATTCTAGTGAGAATCTACTATTATCTGAATTAACCGAAGGTATTGAAGAAGCTATTAACTTTATAGGTCAAGAAGAAGGTACTTTATATGGTCGTTACCTATTAGGTCAAGCTGGACAATATAATGGTGCTGTTTCTATGGATAGAATAGAGAAGTACTTGCAGAATCCTCAATTATACAATGCTGCACTTTGGGGAGTTATTGGCGGTATTACTTTTGGTGGTACTATGTCGGCCATTAATAATCGTAAAGGTGGTAATATAGAAGAGAAACAACGTATTGCTGAAATAAATGGTCGTGAACAGGTATTCAATGAGTATGCTCGTCAGATGCAGATTATTGATAATGGTGAAAATCCATATCAAATAGAACGTGATGCTAATGGTAATCCTATTACTTATTTAGATGACGGTACTGTTAGTCAAGACCCAACAGTTGGTACTACTCGTTATACTAAGGTTAGCCCTGAAGAACAAGAAGATTTGCGGGCAGCGGCTAAAGAGAAGTTTACTACTACTCTTACTTTAAATGCTATTCGTTCAGGTAATTATGAACTACTTGAAGATTATATTGAAGACTCTAGACTAAAGAAGAAACTAGTTGATTCAGGTCTTGTAGATGATACTGAATACGATAGAGATACGCAAGAATTAAAGAAAACTATGCGTACTGTTCTTGATAGATACGTTAATTATTCTACTGCATTACGAAGTTCTAATATTGATGATGCTTTACTAGATGTTGCTATATCAGAGAATATAGTTAATGCACAAGAAGCGGACTTATTAAATAAACGAGTAGAAAGACTTAATACTATTCAATCTCAATTAGAGAATAGCATACCGGCTATTAATGAAGTTCTTGACCCAATGGCTAAGAATCGTATGCAGTTAGGTATATTAGAACAGTATCGTAGAGAAGTAATGTCTACTTATAATAGTCTAAAGAATAGTAACAATCCTTTAGATAGAGCGCAAGCTAGTCAATATCTTGATTTATCACGAGTAATCGAATCTAAGGTTACAGACTTACGAAGAGGTTTAAGTCCTATGGAAAGTTTGTTCCTAGATAATGTTCGTAGTGTAGAGAATATTGCATTAGGAATAGAAGGTAGCGAAGAACAGAATAACTTAATCAAGAAACAAATAGAAGAACTTGATGAAAATGATGTGGCTCTGTTTAAACAGGCAGGTAAAGACTTTCTTGGTACTCTTGCTAAACAAGTTCGTAATATTAATTCAGAGTATATGGATAATATGGGACAGATACTTCTTGATGAAATTCGTAGAGATAATTATCGTTCTCGTATTATTACTACTAATGAACAAGCTAAGGAATTTGAAGATACTCGTAAGAAAGAATTAGAAGATGCAGCTAAGAATCTAGTTAAATCAGCAAAGAAGAATCTTAATGACTTTGTTAATATGGCTAATGAAGAAGAGCTTGGTAATCTTGAGAAAGCACTAGATAATGCGTTTACTGATGAAGAAAGTCAGAATACTAGAAATAAAAGTTTATCTAATGCTGTTAGTATTTTAACTAATTCAGAGAATGGTAAGAATGAAATAAGTAATCTAAGAGAAGCTATTACTAAGAGAAGAAATAAGTTAGCTATACAGAATGAAGTACAGCAAAGACAGCCGGAGAATCAGCAAGAAACTTCCTCTATGGGGGAAGGGAGGAGCGAAGCGACGACTCAAGAAGAACTAGAAGTTAAGCCTAAGCCTAGACCTAAACCAAAGACTGCAAAAGAGAAGAAATTAAAGGAAACGTTAGACAAAGTAGTATCTCAATCTAATTCAGGTATTGTAAATAAGTCTAATATAGGTAATCTTGAATTTACGATAGTAAATCCTTTTGCAAGTCTTAGTGACGTATCTCGAAAACCAGTTAAAGTTAATGATATTGATATTCGTATTAGTAGGTTCGGAAATGTAAGTATTGACGGATTAGATGCTAAAGGCAATATAATTGCTGATGTCACTATTGAAGAACTTAATGCAGCTATTGCTATTGGAGATATTACTGTTGTAGATACTTCCAAGAAAGAAGATACTGGAACTGATAATACAGTTCTTGAATCATCCATATCTGATAATGATTTGGAAGGTCAGCGTCAACGTATAGAAGAAATCAATCTTATCATAGACTTGTATAATCAGATACAAGGTAATGAAGTAGAAGGTAAGACTTTTACTAGTCTTAATGATATGATGATATATCTACAACAACTTAATCCTAGAGCTATTAATCTATATAACGATATTAAAGTTCTAGCTAATCGTCAAATAGTAAACGGTAAGATAGTTAATGTTGATACAGAAGTTAAGACGCCTTCTGATATTATACAGTCTGCAAGTAAGACATTAGAAAATGCTATTGCAGAAGATAAACAACGAGCTAAAGATAATGGTTATTTCTTTAATTTAGTTAATCTAAGCGATAGTAAAGTTTATTCTCGTATTGGACAACTTAAATCTAATGATACAGTTAGTGTAGAATTAGATGAGAATAATAATCTTATAGTTAAGTCTCGCGGAATTAAAATAGGAGAGTTTCCTAAGATTGGTTATAATAACGGTAATGTTGAAGTTATGAATCAAGGTTGGAGATATACTGTTAAAGATGGCAGTATAGATTTCATAACTCAACTTCAATCTATTATTAGTAATGAAGATGAAAGTGCTAAAGAATTTGTACAACTGCTTAATAATATACGTCGTTTGTATCGTGTTCGTAATAACCCTGAAGTTGAAGGAACATTCGGACATCAGCTTAATGCTTTACAAGAGAATGAGAACTGGAAGAATCTAACTAGTTTATTCGGTGATACTCAAACTAATCTATTAGATAGGATTAGACATCTTAATAGTATTATATTCTTTAATAATGCTCTTAATGTTAATCAGTCTGATTTTAGTACCATTGTTAACGATTCGTTAACTAATTGGATGAATAAACTCAAGAAGTCTTATACGGACATTAATAACTTAAAGTCCTCTATTAGTAAAACTAAGTCTAAAAAGAAACGTCTAGTTGTTGGACGTACAAGTTCAGGTAGTGTTATTTATGCTAAAGATAAACAAGGTAATCCTATATATCGTAAGTTTGGAGATGTTACTACTAGTGAAGCAACTGACGGTTATCGTTTAGTAGTAGGAGTTGACGGCGGAGTAGCTGATATTAAAACCAATACTATTATTGCGGCTAGTCGTATTCCTAGAAATGTAGTAGGTATGACTATTAAAGATTCAGAAGGAAGACTTATTGCAGTTCCTAGTCGTGAGAATACTATGAGTAATAGTGAAACTGGTGCTACTGAATATACTAAGAGGTTTAACGAAGGATTAGATAAACTACTTCATTCTTTATTAGATGCTACTCTACAAGGCAATGAAAATCTTCATACTCAACTATTAGAAGAAGTATCTAAATATATAGGTAAACAGAAAGTACTGTACGGTTATGAAGTAAGAGGTCATGCTTTAATACCTATTAATAGAGTTGCGCCAACTATTTATTTTAATCTTAAAGATAGAAATGTAGCTTTCTCTATTCCTGGTGAACTTAAACCTAGAAGACTTATGGCTCGTATGCCTAATGGTTTTGTTCCTACTAATAATCATGGTAATTTTAGTAAAATGTTGCAAGAAGTATATGCTTTACTTACTCGTAATGTTGTTAATTCAGCTATTCGTGGTGAATCTAATCTATTTAGAGTTGTAGACGGCAAGTTACAAGCTAAGATACCTAATATACTTCAAGACGAATGGTTTGATACTGGTTATAGTAGTTATGAAGAATTTGTAGCTAAGGACGGAGTATTGGTTACTGATTTAGGAAATGTTACTGATAGTAAAGGTAATATCATTAGTAACTTTAATTATACTGGCGATGTTTATAATAGGACTATTACTCTTATGAATCCTAGTCGTAGTACTGGTCGTACTAACGCGGCTGACGCCGCTGTTTCCCCCATAAAGGGGCAACAAACTGTGTCTCCCGTAGTTGTACCTGACCCACTTGCTAGTAAAGACAGTACTCCTAAAATAGGTACTCTTATGGAAGTTGCGCAAGCTAACACTGATAATCCTAATCTACTATCTGTTATATCTGCATTAGAAAGTGCTGGTATTAAACTTAATCCTGATATTGAAATAGTAGGCGATGAAGGTAGATTTGCAGGAATAGTTGCCGGTGGTAATACTATTACTCTTAGTAATCGTTTCGATAGTCTTGCTCCTGAACGTAGAGTACTTACTCTTATACACGAAGGTGTACATTATCTACTTAATGATGAACGTGCTAATATAGAACAATCATTCGGAGACTTATATGATAAGTTTGCTAACTTTATTAATCAAGATTCTCGTTTGATAGATGAGTATGGAGAGTTCTTGAATAGTGGTAAACCTAGAGCTGTTGCTATTGAAGAGTTTGTAGTTGAAGCTATTACTAATCGTACATTCGCTAGATTACTTGCTAGAATTAAGTATGATTCTAATCCTACTACTGAATCAAATAACCTATTTACTAAAATAATAGATGCTTTAGTAGAATTAATAGGTAAAATAGGACAAATAGATAATACATTACTTGGAGAAGTTCGTAATCGTTTATCTACTATTGGATTAGAAACTAGTGATACAGCTAGTACTTCTACTGTTACTCATGACGATACTTTTGATAGAGCAGAGGAAGATGTTAGCGTTCCTACTGATGATGTATTTGATATTCCTGATATAGACTTAGATTTAGATAGTAGTATAAGTGATAACTACCGTCAAGTCGATAATTTCGATAGTCTGATTGAGGGATTGAATAATCGACAAAAGGCTATTGTGACGCATTTGTTTGACACTGGTGAGCTTAGTTTCGTATGTAGTTAAGTAAGATAAGCCTAGAGATGAAAGTCCGGCAGAAAGCCTTAGAATGAGCCATTTTAAGCGCATCTGTCGGACTTTTATATTTTCCTTATCTTACTATCACGACAGTATATAAAATGCGAAATTCGGCAGGAATTTGCGGTCTACGGGCATCCGTCTGTATTCGTAACGTGCGGTTTTCGTCCGTCTAATGAATCTATTTGATAGTATTGATAATAATGCTATCTTTGGTAATGTTAGTAATAACTTAATTAATAATATAAAGTATATGAGTTGTATTCCTAGTAACCCTAAATTAGATAAGCTATTACCGCTTACTAATAATGATGTTAGAAAGTCTACTGAATACCTTGCTACTATCGAAGACAATAGTTTTCGTGATTGGTATAAAGAAAAGACTGGTAGAGATTTCAATGATGAGAATATTGATACTAATACTGTTAATGCTATAATAGCATATAATAACAGAGAGACTATCAATACTAAAGATTATGTTCAGAACGTTCGTACTTCACGGACTGGTGTATTTGGTAATGACATAGCGAAAGAAGACCACGCTATTAATATTCTTGCTACTATTTATTTAAAGAGTCAAGGAAGTATTCGTAAAGCTCTTGCTAATAAAAAACGTAAGGGTGAAAACGAAGTAATAAAGGATAAAGCTGGTAATGAGTTAAGTCCTCAAGCCGCTATAAAGCTGACTATGATTACTTATCTTAATAGACATCTAAAAGAGAATGATAAGAAACTTACTCAAGAACAAAAGGCTTATGTAGGTACTATTATTCGTAATCTTTACGATGGCGGTAATTATAATCGTAATGAGTTATTTGATATAGTAATTAACTCACCGGAAGTAGTTAGTCTTAGCAAAGAGTTTGGTATAGATACTAATGAAGATTTTGAATCTAATGATGATGTTAAAGAAGATAGTGAACAAAACTCTCGTCAAGATGACCAAGAAACTATTGCTGCTCTTCGTGCTGATTGGTCTGAAATATCTGACCAACGAAAAGATATAGATAAAAATGTTAGCAAAGAAGTAAAAGAATGGTTTGCTCGTTTACCTAAAACAAATAGTAATAGTTTTATAAATGAACAGCCTGATACTTCTAATAATACTTATTCAGGCATGGCTGAAAGTGCTGGCTTTGATAGTTCTTTTAAAGCTATTAATAACTATGGTAACTTCTCTAGTGTTGAAGCTATGGTAGAAAGTTTCCATACTATTGCTGCAAGATTTAAAGAAGTATCTCATTTAGAATATGCTGCACGTTTACTAGAAGACGAAGCTAATGTTCAGATGAGAAATAAGATATTTACTCAACTAAAACAATCTATTTGGGAACGTAATGAAGTAGTTTATAGTCAAGACGGTTCTAATGTGGTTACTAAGAATCGTAATACTTTTCCTAAACTTAATCTACAAAACAAAATACTTAATAGTTTCGATTCACTTATTCACAATCCTTCTATTATGGCTAATGATATTGCCGTATTAGACGAACTTAAAAACAGATTATCTACACTAAAAAATTCTAACACAAATGAAATCCAAGAAATTACAGAGCAAATTGCTGCAATTTTTAATAAGTATAACTTCGGCATCAATAGACAGGGTGTTGTTAACTACGTTCGTAACTTCGGTGATAACCAACTTTCTAATATCTCTTCTATTGTCGATGATTTGTTAGAGTTTAATAAAGTAGTAGGTAAGGCGACTAATCTATTAAAGATAGATAATGAAGCACAACGTATCTATTATGCAGGTGAATATGCTAAAACTAAAGAGAATGAAGAATATGTGGTAGTTCCTTTTGATAAATCTCAACTACAATACAAAGGCGGTTATGCTAATAATATAGCCAATCGTATATCTAATAGATTTAAAGATTATCAGATAGTAGATTCTGAATTTAATAGTATTAATGCAGAGAACAATCTAGTTAGTGATATTTTAAAGAACAACTATATAAGTAAGTTCTTTGAAAGAATTAACGATAATCGTTATAATGATAATCCTGTTAGTAATACCGAACTACGTGATTACTTAGTTAAATTTACTAATATTCCTCAATACAGATATAGTAATATTCTTATTGAGAAAACTTTGTCTAATGGAAAAATAGTCCCAGGTTTACTTCGTCTTACAGATACTGGTTATGAACTAACTGAATATTATCGTGAATTTGGTGCACAATTATACAACGGAGTTAGTAACGAAGTAACAGGAAAGGCTAAATCTTATAAAGATATCAATGCTCTTGAATGGGATATTATTACTCTGAATGAATACGCTAATAATGGTGACAATTATGAGATGACTAAAGGAGTTAAGAAATCTAAGTTCTTTACTCAAACACCTTCTGATGCACCTAAGACTTTCGTATTTAATAGTTATAAGTTAGATTATACTGGACTATTTAATGCTAACGGCTCTATTAATCGTGGACATCCTATATATGTAGCTTATGCTAATATTTATGCTAAAGAACTTGCAGAAATGGCACAAGCTATTAACTTCTTATTTGAGACAACTGTTGAGAATGGAGTAGTAACTATTGTATCAGATGAAAATGGTAAGCCTAAGATAAAAGACGAGTTTAAAGATTTACGTAAATCTGAAGCTAGACTTAATTATCATTATCGTAAAGGTATTCTTGATTCAAATGGTGT
>ERZ780195.2054-NODE-2054-length-14568-cov-5.007924_pt1 | contig 14568 bp, 17 predicted proteins | sample MGYA00511017_ERZ780195 | MGnify/ENA primary metagenome ERZ780195 (study PRJEB29588, sample SAMEA2159974) | human gut metagenome | biome: human gut; feature: human-associated habitat; material: faeces | place: Denmark | collected 2008/2010 ...
GTTGTGGCTGTCATGTTCCAAAGTTCCCTTCGCAGAGAAGCAGAAAGGCTGCTGCGCCAGCATTGGGCCAGCCTGAATGGGGCGCAGAAAAAAGAATGACTATGAAAGAGGGAGTGAAGCACTTGCGGTGCTTCACTCCCTCTAACTATGCTTTTTACTCAGTCAGTTGAAGCTGCATCAGGATTCTCGTAAGGTTTACCATCCTTGTTATAGGTCAAATTAAATACAAGATCAGACAGCCATTTCTTAAACGAAGGATTATCCTGGAACTGCTTAAACAATTCCATATTGTCCGCCATAATTGAAAAGATGACCTGTTGCAACGCACGTTCGCTTTCCAAGCGCGCACTCTGCTCATCAGAGTTTCTCATGGCATTCTGATATTTTTCGTCCTTAGAGACCATGGCCGGTATCTCAAGGATCTGCCGCCGCACGTTATTGGTACATACATCCTGCAACGGCGATGCTCACTGTCGTTTTGCCCGTTCCCATTTCCACCAGTAGAGCCGTGCCGCGGCTTTTCAGACGATTGTCGAACACGCCGAATTTATCGCAGGCAAAGGCAAACGGCTTTTTCTGATGCTCATACGGAGCTGCCTTGATCGGCATCATCAGTTCGGTGTTCTCATTCATTGCCGTCACCCCGCGTTTCCTTGATCTCGATGCCCTGCACGGATTCACCCGGCGTCAGCACGAGAACCTCGCAGAATTCTCCGAAGAGAAAGGTGAGTAGCTTTTTCGGAATACTCCTGTGTTCGCCCTGCAGGACTTCCTGCTTATATCCGTTCCTGTCGGAGATATTGATTTTGCTTTTGTGTTTCAGTTTCATAGGTTCGTCCTCCTGTTCCTGATCTGCACTGCTGCGGAGGATGGATGTATTTCCTTCCTCACTCACTACCGGGAAATTCAACCCTCCGAAGAGGTGCGGTCGGGGAGGACTCCGACCGCCATATCTGCCGCCGTTCATGGCTCAGTCTTTCTTCGGGTACTTATGGTGCTTCACACGCTCTACCCCGAAAGACTTAGCCACCTTGTCGATAATCTTGTTTTTGCGGTTGGTCATTGCCGCAGGGGACGGCAGCTTGCCCGTCTGCTCGGCTTCAGCCTGGCGCATCTCCTCAAGCTGCGTACCCTCGCCAAAATGCTCGAAGAAGAAGTCCTGCTGGGACTCGGTGCATTCCTCGTCAATGACGCGTCGCACCTGCGCTACCTGGGGATTCTCCGGCTCCGGCTCTGCGAACATCGCATCTTCCGGGCTGCCGCCCTTGTCGGCAAGCGTGTCCCAGGGATCGACTGCATCCTCGCTGTCAGGATCGGCCTTGTAGCTGTTCACCTTGGCGTCAAACAGGAGATCGCGCAGCTCGCCCTCGTAGCGATCCTGCAGATCCATGTCGTGGTCGGACTCATCGAGCATGATGGTCAGTTCGACCGACAGATCCTTGCCGACTTCAAACCTCTGCGTGACCACGCACTTTGCGTCATCGTCCCAGCGTTCGTAGCAGTAATACTTGCCGTCCGCCGTCAGATAACAGGTACGGTTGGGATTGAACCTGCTCTTGCGGTTCTTTGAATCGTTGTTTCTTTGCATGAAAACGGCTCCTTTCAGATTCGTTGGAATCCGCAGGAGCCGTTTTCATCCGTAGAGACAAAGAAAGACGGCTTGGATAAAGTTCACCCGTAGTGGGTTTTGAACTAAATCCAGGCCGTCATGCAGCTCTGCGGATCTCAGTATGAAATTGTGATTTATGCCGCCTTTTTTCGACTTTCAACTTTGAAGTCGTGTATGGCAACTCTTGTAATAATGGTTACTATGTCTTGACGTTCAACTGTAAAGGTTTCCCCGATCGCAAGAACTGCACTGGTTTTGTTTCCCTTGTAGAGACATTCAACCAGCCCTGTTTCAGGATTTCCCATACAAGCTAACCGCCCAAGACAATCATGGAATGGAATCACCCATCGCATCCTCCTTTCTTAAACAAGTCATAGGCATCACCTCCTTGTTTTAGCTGTTACGCTTAATTGCGTACTTAATGGGTAAAAAAGAGACTCTCACCGCATTATTGCAGCAAGAGTCAGAGTAAGCTGCATTCTTCGAGACGTATTTCTACAGATTGCTTGGATACATCGAAAAAATCTGCCAGAGTACAGATGGCACTTCTGTTGTCCTTACCATACGCTACGCCAAGATGCTCCGCCGCTTCAACAAACGTGTTCTTTGGCATCAGGATTCTTGGTGCGATACCGATGGCCTGTGATTCCATAATGTTTTCTTCGTCTGTTGACTCAGGCAGCTGATCCACACGGCACTTGCAATACTTCGCATATCGTGGAAGAGAAAACTTTTGCATCTTATAATAATATCGATGCTTGTACCAATGAACACATTCGTGGGCAATCGTGTTATTACGACAACCGGTATTTGTCTTTTTCACTGCCTCCGGATCGATCAGGACCGTCTTTGCTTTAAATGACTTGGTGTCGTATAGTCCTTCATCGGGATCGTATACCTCTACGACCCCGTCAGTAAAGATCGTCATCCCATAAATATCCAGTTCTTCTGATAGACAGATATACTGAACGTCCAGACCAAGACCGGTTTTGGCAATCTCCTCAATTGGAACCGGCATAGGATTCTTCAACGCATCTGGATAGAACTGCTCCAGAAACTCACTTGCAACCTTATCGTATTCAGCTGGGGGAATATATGGTACGAGTTTGCGACTATTGTAGTCCATCATTCGCCTCCATTTCTCTTGTCGATAATCTGATTGACTTCCTGCCAAAAATCATCTCCAAGCCCCTGACTTTTTGCCCTGCGAAGTGCGACACGTGCGTTGGGGAGAGCCTCATCCATGATATACTCAGGTAAATCAGGAGATACCTGTTTACGCTCACGCCCAGCAAGATCGAGCATTTCCTCACGCTCTTCTTCGCTCAAGTTTAATACCTTTGCCAAGGCTTCCAGCCCATCAATATCCGGTGGATTCCTCCGACCTTTGATTATGTCAGAAAGGTAGGTTACGGAAACCCCCAACTTTTCGGCAATCGGTCTTAACTTGACATCCTTTTCAAGTCGCTTTTGTGCAATGAAAGCACCAAATTCACCTGCCACTTGCTTTTCCCCCTTTCGCTGTTACGCTTTTAAGCGTACTTATATTATAAATGAATCCCCGGAAAAAGTCAATAGATCTGCGAAATTTTCCTCAAGCACATATTTCATTTGATTTTGGGCATTATTTTTGATTTTGGGCATTGCAAAATCAAATCAGCTGTGCTATAATAGACTTGTCGGATTATAGGAAGGAGACACAACCATGCCACAGCACGGAGGTAAAAGGGAAGGATCAGGTAGAACCCCACTTCCCGAAAGCGAAAAGAAAATCGCAAAAACAATATACATAACACCAACTTTGCAAAGCGACATTGATCAGTTTGCAACTGGTAATACTTTTCGTTATGAGTGTATGCAAAAACCGTCTTCAGCATATGCGTATTTATTAATGAACGCAAGGTTTTCTGCTTATCATTCTGTTTCACACTGCATTTTGCACACTCCCTCAGTATGAGAAAGGCGGTATTTCCTATGTAATCTCAAACGCCCTAACGAATACGGGCAGAAATCCTTGTATCAATCACGCAACGGCTTCATCATAGCAGGAGTAAGTAGCGTCCTTGATCTGATCCGCAATCGGCATAAAGATAAGGTCTGCCATCAGCTCAACAACATCACGGGGCGTCCAGTGTTCGCCGGCTTCCTCGTTGTTCTCCTCGTTGAACTTACGGATCAGTTCCTCGAAAATCGTACCCATACCGTGGTTGTCCAGACCGGGATGCTTGAGAATGGTCTTTTCTTCGTCTTTGTACACCGGGTTCGGACTGAGGTTAATATCCGAAGATATAAATTTTTCAATGACTGCACCGAGGATATCTGCCTCGATCATGGTGTCAATCTGATTGCGGAACTTGAACTTCTCCAGAATCTCCTGCACATTCGGAGAGAAACCGTCAAGATATGCTTCAAAATCCGTTTTCAATGTCTGCTTCTTCGCACGGCTGGTAAGGTCGCGCAGACGGAACGGAGACGCATTGCAAAAAGCCTGTCCTGCTACATTGCACAGCGCAGGCCACTGGTTATCGATACCTGCCGCGTCCAACTTTTTCTTCATATCCAGGACAGCCTCTTTACTGTCCTCCAAAAGAGCATCCAAACGCCGGATGACCGTCATCGGCAGGATCACATCACGGTACTTGCCGCGCACATAAACATCACGCAGGCAGTCGTCTGCGATACTCCATATAAAACTCACTATTTGATTATGCACCTGATTGTCCATATTTCCTCGTTTCCTTCCTCGCTGTAATAAGACACCAATGATCATTTCCTGAATGGTATCTTACTAAAGTTTCTACCCGTTATTCTGGACTATTAAGATTTCAGCTTATAAGTTCTGTTTCGATTTCCGCCTTCGGCTACAACAATTTTCTCCGCAGTCAGTTCAGAGAGGAGTTTCTTGGCTCGTGTACTTTTGACTCCAAGGAGCTCTGCAATATCGGCACTTCTGGCCGAAATATGATCAGTAAGGTATGCAACGATTTCTTCTTTCTGCCGCGCAGATTTTATCGTCGCTTTTTTATCGTCACTCTTTATCGCCGCTTTTTTATCGTCACTCTTGGAGAATAAGAGCGTTAATGTTGTCCGCTCCGGCTCGAGTTGCTCTGTAATCTCCGGAGTTGTCCAATTTTGCTCGCGCCAGACGCGGAAGATATTCGGAATGCCGCTACCAGCACGCTCACCGATATCGATCAGGTTGAACATTTTCAGCATCGTTCCGTTCCGCGGATCAGAAACACCGCCGCTCTTTGCGGCATCAATTTCGATGCGGAAGCTGCCAGGATTGGACATGGTGATGCTGTCCCGCTTTTTAATAATGACCAGTCCCTGCCTGCCATAATAATCGGCATGAACCAGGCAATTTGCCAACGCCTCGCGCAGTGCTTTATGCACATCTGTATCGTCCACTCTGGTACCGCCCTCCATTTTGAAGGGCACTTTGATGTCCTGAATCAGCTTGTTGTAGACCCGGAAATAGAAGTCATACACATTACCGCTCCAATCGCCAGAGGAGGAAATGATACGATCTGTCCAACGGGTATCGGCATCATACTGCTCCTGATAGTCCAGAAAGAATGCGTTGAATTCCCGCACAATATCGTACTCGTTGCCAAACATGAGAAGTCCGGCAGAGGTGGGATGCTTCTTTCCGTCAGAGCCGATGCCCACGGTGCCCAGCTTCAGAAGGAAATCTTCATCCTCCAACGCTTCCCACACATGGCCGGGTCGAGAAAGACGCATTCTCTGACGGTAGCTGCGGATGCTCTCCTGGTTGAACACCGTCAAGTCCATTTCGTTCAGAACCAGCATATCCTGCGTCTTTACCGATGCGTCGCGCACCATAGCCTGATATTCCTCCTTGGTGCAGCGATAGTCGCCCTCACCGTTACGGCGGTATGTGCAGAGCGGATTGCCGTCCACATACACCGGTTTATAGGAACGCTCGGCACGGGGGACATTGATGACCACGATATGATCGCCATCGACCTCTTGCACAAATACATCTTTGGATGACAGCACATTCACGCTGGTCTTGTTGGGATTATTGGCGATGTCCCAGAACTCCTTGATAAGTCTGTCTGGATCGGGCAGATCCACTGTGTGCAAGGATTTATCTGCCCATTCTTCCACTCCCAACAGGATAATGCCGCCGTGGGTATTGGCGAAGGCAGAGTAGGTTTCCCAAATGCTTTTGGGCAGACCGCCAAGGGCTTTCTTGGCTTCAATGCGGTTATTCTCCCGATATTTTTCAAGATTGCCGAAGTCGATCATACCGCATCCTCCTGAATTCTATTCTCACGCCAGCTTTTTTCAAGCGGCTCATAGGGGAGACCACACTCCTCACAGTACTGCTTCAGAGCTTTCATCGCCTTGATATTGGGGCGGGCCTTTCCGTTTTCCCAGCGATTCACGGTCGTAAAAGAAACACCGAGAGCGTTGCCGAATTCTGTTTGATTCATCAGACAAGATAATCTAAAATTCTTAATCTCGGAACTAAACGGCATCTGCAACTCTCCTTTACCAGATGATTGAACTTATTATATCACCGATATAGCGTTTTTACAATGCCAGGTACGCACTTTGGTATAAAACACGCTCGGCGGCCAAAGCTTGACCGATGGGTGCTGCGCTACGCGTTCAAGTATTCGTCCATGATCTCCAGCACGATCCTGTCTCAAACAATTTCTCTTGTTCGTCCGTCATGGTGACACGAAGCTTCTCTTTATTCCTGCAGATCAGTTCCTGCTGTTTCTTTCCGTGCAGGGCGAAGTATCACACTCGGTCTGTCTAATATTGCCGTATCAGAACTCTCCAGGGATTTCTATATCGCGATGAAGAAAGTCAACTCGCTTTGAGTGCTAATCGAAAAATATCCGTGATAAAATTACGATGAAAGTCAACAGCGTTTTTCTCACAAGGCGCAGATGCTTTCCCGTAGTTTGACAGGCTTTCCCTTAAAACACAGCTCGTATTAAGGGAAAGTCCCTATTCTTTGTCTATAGCGATGCAAATTCTGCGCCGCCTATTCCTGTATAAAGGACTTGCTTAACCTCCCCATCGGAGGTACAATGCGGCAAACCGGAGCGACAAATCATCCGTCCGCAACACTCCGGCAGACCATAAAAAAACCGCTTTCTGTCCCCTGTCACGAGGGTGTTCAGAAAGCGGTTTTTGACCACATGTTTGACTACAGACAGCCGTGGAGTGTGCGGAAACAGTGGAGGTAAGAGTTGCGAAGATCGTCAATAATAAAGCAAAAACGGCTATAAAGTGTCTGAAAAAGTAGAAAAATTTTTATTCAAAAGTTTGGGAGCAAGATGTCGGGAGTTCGAGTCTCCCATCTCGGACCACAGCCCCTGAAATCGAATGATTTCGGGGGCTGTTTTCTTACTTAAGTATGCTCTTCTTTGAACCATTAAAATATTAGCGCACTTTTGAATTCTTGTTCGCAGGTCTTCATTCTCACAGAGAATTCAGCATAATTTAGCGCATCCACGGGAATTTTCAGGCCATGCTTGGTAACGCTGACGTCATCACGCGGTGTGACATTTTTCTCATAGGTTGAGCCGCAATTCATCCACAATTTCTTGTCATCCGTTCCCGCTGCCTCTGGGTAAAGGTAATAGCCAGCCTTTGCATCAAAACGGAACATATAGGCAAGCACCTGTAAATAATCTCGATTGCCGATGTTGTCGATGGGCTTATACTTAGCATCCGCAACAATCCGCGTTTCGCTATTCCGGCTGATGAAATCCGGATAAATCAGTCCCACATTCCCGTCAAACAATCTCTGCGCGCCCGCGCCGTTCTTGTTCATCGGGTGATAGAATGTATCTTTGATGAGTGAGTTGATATACTCCTCCCACAGCCATGCACCGTCAAACAAAATGCCGTATATCTGCCTCGACCCTGTACCGATTTGGTGTTTTTGGTGTTGAAGGATCAGGAGGCACAGTCTCTGCAATGCGAGATACTCACGGAAATAGGCATGGCGGACGGTATTCTTCTTATTCTGCTCAATGATTTTCTTTCGATCATACGGCTCATATCCCGGAGTTGCATTTACAACGAGTTTTACCTCATCTTTTACTTTGACAAGCAGGTTGTTCCCATAAGGTTTTCTCTTAACAAACTCTATGGTATGCCGTACCAACTCCATTAGACAGTTGTCATAAGAAAACTCACGCTGGCTGTACGCAACATTTCCAACAAACGGAGTGTTTTTCTCTATATGCCTTGCAACATCAATCGTACCCTTTACATTCCCGTCATTGTATCTACATCGGATATACTTCTTGAATAAACCCTTCCGCATAGCGGTCTTGAGATAGTACGGGAACAAGAACAGCAAAAAATTGAACAGCCGATTATCTTGATTGGCATTAGACTCTAAATCAACAACATTTGGGAAGTCCAGAACCTTGTCCAAAAGATACTGGAAAAAGAAATCTTCCCCCTCTCCGCAAAAGCGGGACTCGATCACAAGCCGTTCATCACCATAACCAAGAAACCCCATCACATTGCCGGAACGATAGGCGTCATTGACGCTTTGGAGGATCATCTGATCTTGCGTAATATCCTCTGCATCCTTTACGGTTTCGGGAAATACGAATACGCCTTCACGCTCAAGCTGTTCCAACGTTTTATCTGCAATTTTACCTGTCAGCTTCGCTACTTGAGAAAAGACATCTTTTTTCTGCTGGGAGTTATCCTTGATCCTGAGCAGCTTCATTCGCATCACCTCTGGCGGGTTTCTGATAGCCGTATGCCCTTGCGAACCGATTCATAATTCCTTCCTCATCGTACATTCCCTGAATGTATTCCTGTAGGAGCGGTTGCAGATAATCAGTCCAAAGCTGGTCGAAATCAAGTGTTTTCAACTTTAGGAAGTAGGACGCTCCGATCTGATAATTTTCATTCAGATCCTCAACCTCTGCGATTGCCTTATTGAGCGCAGCCATCCTTCTAATTGCTTCAGCCTCTAATTCCTCGTTTTCCAGCGAGGCAAGCATTTCAAGACGCTCATCCGCTCTGAGTTCCACGAAACGGAAGCGACGGCGCATGGCAAAATCAAAGCTGTCCACAGAGCGGTCGATATCGTTCATGGTGCCGATGATATAGACATTTTCAGGAATATAGAACTTTTCGTCAGGGTCAGAGTGCAGATTAGAATATTGCGTGGAGATTTCTCCGGCTTTGCCGCGATAACCGGGATCTATCGCAAAGAACAGTTCACCGAAAATCTTTGAAATCTCGCCGCGGTTGATTTCATCTATAATGAATATGTATTTTTTCAGTTCCTCCTGTTTTGCCTTTGCTTTTGAAACTGTACTTTTCTTCGCTTTGATTGCTTTATAGATAGCAAAGTCATAGGAGTATCCTTGTGTAGCAAACGTCTTTCCGAAAAAGGATGTGATATCCTTTATTTTTTCAAACTTCTGCCCGGATTCCAGCATCTTTCTAACTTCATCCAGATTCAGAGCAAGCCTGTTGACAGATGCGTTACCGGGAATGGAAATATGGATATGCCCGTCATCCACGCCGGTAATGGTAAATTCATTTCCATTGATCGTTTTAAATGTGTCAACGCCAAACTCAACGCCGGAGAAAAACTCTGTCATGGATTCTTGAACCGTGACTTCCTTTTCTACGGTTTCTCTGGATTTTTGGGAGTCCTCATAGTTCTTTCTGGCACGGGCAACAAACTTCTTGAAAATGCCATCCTGCAATTCAAAGCCCATTGTCCCATCATCATTGATTTTCGGTCTTAGTCCTTCAACAAAATCAGAGTAGTCATAACTCGGATGGAACTGAACGAACTCAACCCGTTTCTTCTGCTCGTCAGTAAGAAGTGTGTAATCGTCAAAGTACCCATTGCTGATGATGTCCGCAGCGATTTCTTTAGCAAGATAAGATTTTCCGGTACCGGGCGCACCTCTGAAAATCAGATTTTTTGATTCAATCAGCATAGAAGAAAACGGATTTCGGTATCCCTTGAACTGTTGAACAAGCTCTTCCTGAACAGCAGCTTCCGTTTCTGCCGCTGCGGTTTCCTTCTCATCTTTTTCGCGGTATGTCAAAATGAACTGATCTCCCGGTTCACCGAAACGCTTCAAACATTCCTGAACGAAGATAATCGTAGAGAAGATATTCCAGCAATAGATAACAAACTGCCGTCCGTTGTCATAGCCGTATGTCAGGTACTCTATTGTGTTGCGGCGATTCTTGAAATCGTCAACACTCGCATAAATACCTCTGATTACGTCGCTGCCCGGGTTATATTTGCAGACAGGGAAGTTCTCCTTGTCCTCAACCGATAATGCAGCAAGCTGCTTCTCGAACACCTGACAGGCAATGCGGGGCAAGGTTTGATTGGAATTTCTTCTTTCGCCTTTGCTGTAGGCTCGCTTGATTACGTCTCCATTTGCCCTCTTGAAATAGGCGTCCAGCGGCTTATAGTTATCACCGAGGCTCAGATTATCCATTGTAAAGCGTTCATCTGTTGACTCGACGCTTTCGGCAGTAATAGATAACTCAAATTTTTCTTGCTGCTTAGTCTCGATGGAGAAGCCCAGACTTTTCAGATAGTTCTTTGCGTCAACGCTGTTAAAGGATTCTGTCGAAATATCCGTGCTGTTTGCCAAATGGTCAGCAACGGCTACCACATACTTCGGCGGATATTTTTTCCCATCCTCAGACACAAGTACATATTTTACGCTTGTATTATGTTCGGGAACTCCGTTCTCGTCGATAAATTTCAGGGCATCAATAACATCCTGCTTTTTCAGCTTTGGTATAGCCATGCTGCACCTCCAATATTTCAAGTTCACTTATGGCTCACGGTAGAAGCGTTCGGCAAATGCCTGCTGGATGATGTGGTCGTTTTCTTTCGTGAGGCCGTACGCAATTATCAATATCATAGTACCATCGATTTTAGCAAAAGACAAGAATCCGCATTATGCATACGCAATACTGTTGTAGAATTATCTTAGTTTTTTACATATTTCATCTATATCAAAACAGGAAAAAAACAGGGGCAAGGATTGATAGGAATCCTTGCCCCTGTTTTTTTCACTTCCGTGACTTCTATTTTCTCCCCAGTATTGCCACCATCATCCCATAGTGCTTCTTCACGGTATTTCTTGCCAGGCCGGTTCGTTTGGCGAGGGTCGAGAACTCCGTGACCTCCGGGTGGAGGCACATATAGTCCCACAACTTGCGCTGCTTTTTTGTCAGCTTTTCTGGCGGGGCGATGCCCGCGAGCTGCTCCTTGAGATTTTTGCGTTCCTCGTTCATCTCCGCGATCAGTGCTTTCAGCTTTTCCTCGCACTCCTCGCGGGTATGGGCGTAGACGTTGCGGGAATGTTGCGTCCCGTCCGGCCATATGGGAGAATAGCGTCCCTCAAACAGGTGGTCATTGAGTTCGCTGACGCATCCGGTTCCCGGCTTTCTCTTCTTCCCCACATAAGGCTGGAAGTCCACAATGCCTTTCTGTTCCGGCTCCGCTTCTTCCCGCAGCGCCGCCTTGCCTATGCTTCGGTCGATACTGGCGGCGGCAGCGCGCTGCATATCGCCGGTGATGTGGGTGTAGATGTCCAGCGTTGTCGTTGCGGACACATGCCCCAGCATGGCGGAGAGGGTTTTCACATCCATGCCGTTTTCCAGCGCCAGCGTTGCGAAGGTGTGCCGCAGATCATGGAATCTGACACGCTTGCAGTCTGCCCGCTCCAGTATCGTCTGAAGCCGCCTGCGCGCCACGCCGGGTGTGATCGGTCGATCCGCCTTCACCGGGGACGGAAACATCCAGCGGGAATCCACCTTTTTGCGGTACTCCCGCAGCACGGCCAGCACCGCAGGCGGCAGCACCAGTTTTCGAACGGACGCTTTTGTTTTCGGTGGGATGATCTGCAATTCGCCGTTTACCGTGTACGCCTGCTTGTTGACGGTCAGCACGCCGGTTTCAAAGTTTAGATCCTCCCATTGAAGCGCTATCAGTTCGCCCCGCCGCAATCCTGTGCAGATATCCAGCAGGAACAGCTCGTAGTACCCGTCCGCCTGCGCCTGAATGAGAAATTTCTGCAATTCCTCCCGATCCAGCACCTGCATTTCCTTCGCCTTTTTCGGCGGCAGCTTGCAGCCGATGGCGGGGTTTGTCCGGAGCAGGTCATCCCGCACGGCCCGTTCCAAGGCGGAGCGGCAGACCGCGTGGCACATCCGCACCATGCGGTCGGAAAGGCCCGCGCCGTATTGCTCCGTCAGACGCTTGCGGCCGTTCTTTTTCAGCCGCCCGTAGAACTGCTGCAAATCATTCTGCGACAATTTGTGCAGCGAGATCTTCCCGATCTCCGGCAGGACATGGTTGTGGATGACATTTTCGTAGTTGTTCCGCGTGGAGGCACGGAGCGTCGGCTTGCTGTGGGTTTCATACCAGTAGCACAGCCAGTCTCCGAACAGCATATCCGGTTTGACCTTTCGGTCATTTCGCCCCACCATGCCTTCGGTGAGCTGCCGCAGTTTCTCCTGACATTCCCGCTTTGTTTTGGCGAGAACATTCTTCGTCTTGGGAAGGCCGCTGTCATCATAGCCGACGACAACGCGGCCCTCCCACCGGTCGTCACCGCGCTGTCTTACGGTGCCGGTTCCGCTTTTCCGTTTCTTTGCCAAGGTCTCAACTCCTTCCCGAGCAAGAGAATCGCATCCGACGGCAGACCCATCGAAGTCACCGATACCCCCGCGGGCCTGAGCGAGAGCGCGGGCGTCAAGAACAGCATCAAGCAGCCGGTCATGCGCCGTGATCTTGAGCGCACCGGCACGGAGATCTACGTCCTGCCGCAGTACAAGCTCACCTACGATGCGAACGGCTACTGCGTCAAGAAGGAGAAGTGCCGCATCCCGGACGATATTGCAGCGAAGCTCGCGGAGATGAACAAGTGAGCAAGGCCGGGGCAGCTCCGGCCGGCCCTGAAATAACAAAAGCCGCTCGAGGGCGGCAAATTGATAAGGCGCGGCGCGCGTGGTATGATGAGCGTGCCAGTAAGAGCGTGAAACAGGTTGTTCCCCCTCAAGGGGGTGAGCGCATGACGACGATGGAAGTATTGACGCTTCTATTGCTCCTCGCTACGGTTATCTTCGGTATCCTTGGGTACATAAAGAAATAACCGCCACCTAAACGGCAGCGGCTTTCCTTCAAGCTCTAAACTTGTATGGGGGAGCGACCTGCACCGTCCAAAGTGAGCCGTTCCTGCTGACCTTGAATATATCACGCTGTAGCCGCTTTGTCAAGAACGACAAGGCGGCTTTTTGCCGCCGGAAAGAGAGAATGCCTATGAACCTATCGACCGTTGCATCGACCTGCTCGGAGATCACGGTCATTCTGGCCGCGCTGGCGATGCTCATTAAGCCCATCCGCAACAAGCTGCTGGGGCTGGACAAGCTGACCGACGCGCTCAAATGCCAGCTCCGGCACGACGTGCTGCACACCTACTACCGCCACAGGGAGGGCCGCACCATCCGGCAGTACGAGCTGGAGGACTTCCTGTTTTTATACCGCGGCTATAAGGCGCTCGGCGGCAACAGCTTTATCGACCGCATCAAGTCGGAAATCGACGAATGGGAGGTGGTCTCGTGACGTGGTGGCAGGTGTTCCTCATCGCGGTCTGCGTGCTGTGCGCGGTCGTCGTTGTGGCCTCCGTGCTGGCGATCCTCGCGCACTGGCTCGAGGGCGTACGCAAGCGCGACAAGTACGTCTGGGCGGCCATCTTTAACCTGACGTGGTACTGCATCGTGAGCCTCGTACTCACCGCCAACGACAAGACCGTGCCGGACAGCCTGACCGTCGCGTGGTTCGCCGCGTGGACGGCAGAGCTGGCGCTGCTCGCCAACATCAAAATCAAGTGCAAAGGAGAATGAAATGGACCTCTTGCTGAAAAAACTCGCGAACCTCCTGAGCGTGAAATCGCTCGTGACCATCGCGCTGACCATCACGTTCTGTGTGCTCACCATCCAGAACGCGATCCCTGAGAACTTCATGAACGTCTACACGATGGTCGTGACGTTCTATTTCGTCAAGCAGCTCAACACGGAGACGGACAATGGCGCAGGCAAGTGACATCCTCGCCGTGGCGGTCAAAGAGATCGGCACGGTCGAGCAGAGCGGCAACCGGCAGAAGTACGGCAAGGCCTACGGCATGGACGGCGTGTACTGGTGTATGCAGTTCGTATGGTGGTGCTTCCAGCAGGTGGACAAGACGCTCTTTATGGACGGCGGCAAGACAGCCTCCTGCGGCGAGCTGATGCGCTGGGCGCAGGCACACGGGCAGTGGGTCACCAAGGGCTACCGGCCCGGCGACGTGCTGATCTAAGACTTCCCCGGCACGGCGTACAAAACCGACCATTGCGGCATCTGCGAGAGCGTCAGCGGGCAGTATGTCACCGCCATCGAGGGCAATACCTCCAACGGCAACACCGGCAGCCAGTCCAACAGCGACGGGGTGTATCGCCGCAAGCGCAAGCTGTCGCTCGTGCTCGGCGCGTACCGCCCGAAGTACACGGACTATTGCGCGCAGCTCCAAAAGCGTTCCGGCCTTGAGGACAAGACGATGGACTGCCTCGCGGCGTACAAGTACGGCAGCGACCTCATCCGCAAGCTGGCAACAATGAAATAATTTGCCCGATTCGAGCAAAATTCAAAAGGCTGTGTCCAGCGTGGGCACAGCCTTATCCATGACAACATTTTTGACAACAAAACTGTTCCAAAACATTCCGAAACAGCACAAAAGTTTCCGCTTCGCCCCTATCTTCTGAGATAAAATTTTGGATGCTGGGAAAACGAAAAAACCTTGAAACTACAGTAGTTTCAAGGCTTTTCTTGGCGCGGAAGAGAGGATTTGAACCTCCGCGGCGCTTTTTACACACCCTACTCCCTTAGCAGGGGAGCCCCTTCGGCCACTTGGGTA
>ERZ780195.2057-NODE-2057-length-14560-cov-21.318097_pt1 | contig 14560 bp, 14 predicted proteins | sample MGYA00511017_ERZ780195 | MGnify/ENA primary metagenome ERZ780195 (study PRJEB29588, sample SAMEA2159974) | human gut metagenome | biome: human gut; feature: human-associated habitat; material: faeces | place: Denmark | collected 2008/2010 ...
CAACGCCAAGTGGACCTGGTTCGCCATCGGCTACCAGTGCGGCTTCGCCTATGTCATCGGCCTGATGATCAACCAGTTCGGCAACCTGTTCGCCGGCAACGCCAACATCCTGGGCGTCATCGTGGCGGTCATCCTGCTGGCCGGCCTGATCTACATGCTGGTCCGCCCCTACAAGGAGGCCACCAAGCTCAGCGCCAAGGTCTGATACCTGCGCAAACTATCCCATCAGCAAAGGAGTGATTTTCATGCTGGATTGGATCGCGGCAAACCTTGCCACCATATTGATTTGTGCCTTACTGATCCTCATCGTATTTCTCATTGTCAGATACCTGCTGCGTCAGAAGAAGGCGGGAAAGAACTCCTGCGGCGCCGGCTGTGCCCACTGTGCCATGCACGGTGAGTGCCACGGCACCCACGCGAAATAACCGCACAAGACCTCCGGCTCTCGCCGGAGGTCTTGGCACGTTTGAATCTGCATATCTGGAGGGTATTATCATGATCGAAACCATTCTGAAGATCGACGGCATGGCCTGCGGCATGTGCGAGAGCCATATCAACGATGTGGTGCGCCGCACCTGCGACGTGAAGAAGGTCACGTCCTCCCACAGCAAGGGCGAGACGGTGATCCTGTCGGAGCAGCCGCTGGACGAGGCCGCGCTGGCGGCGGCCATCAAGGCCACCGGCTACGAGGTAAAGGGCAGCGAGTCCCATCCCTACGAGAAGAAGGGGCTGTTCGGCGCCTTCAAGCGGTAACACGCCCCTGCGCCGTGCCCGGCTGTTATGGAAACAGAACGACAAAAGACCCCCGTGCCGCTTCCGCGGTACGGGGGTCTGCCGGAATACGGGAGGAGCCGCGGCAGGACGCGCTCATGACGCGGCCGGCAGGCGCTTCTGGAGCAGCGGCGCCAGCGCGGCTGTGACGGCGATCTTCAGCATATCCCCGGGCAGGAACGGCAGCATACCGGCCCAGAGGATGGCGGTAAGATCCATGGCCTTGCCCATATAGCGGTTCAGGATCACCGCCATGTAGGGCAGCCCCACGGCGTACAGCACGGCAAGCCCCGCGAAGCACGCCAGCGCCGTCCGCAGGGGGTGCGGCTCCCGGCGGGCCGTTATCAGGCCGATGACCCACGCCGAGGGGATCAGGCCGATGAGAAAGCCGCAGGTGGGCTGCAGCAGATAGGACAGCCCGCCGCCCTGGGTGAAGATGGGCAGCCCCAGAAGACCCAGCGCCACATATACCGCCTGACTGGCCGCGCCATAGGCCGACCCCAGCAGGCAGCCGGCCATGGCGGTGCAGAGGAACTGCAGCGTGATGGAGGAGTAGCCCAGCGGGATGCGGATGAAGGCGCCGGCGGCGGTGAGCGCCGCAAACAGCGCGGTGCGGGTGATGAGGCGGGTATTCATGGCGGCGTGTCCTTTCGCGTTTTTTCCATTGTACTCCGCCGCCGCACCGCCGTGCAATAGACAGGAGCCATAAAAAAAGCCGTCTGGATGGGCGGCTTTTTCGCCGTGGTGACAGGTAGGGCTTGCGGTCCCGCCGGGGATATAGTAGAATCGAAGGAGAAATACGGGAAACAGCCCGGCGGGAACAGGAGGGACGGCTATGGAGACAGCACGGTGCAGGGCCTTTGTGGCGGCGGCGGAGACAGGCAGCTTTTCCAAGGCGGCGGAGGCGCTGAGCTACACGCCCTCCGGCGTGAACCAGCTGGTGACGGCGCTGGAGAAGGAGTTCGGGTTCCCGCTGTTCCGGCGGAACACCAAGGGCGTGGCGCTGACGGAGAACGGCGAGCTGCTGCTGCCGGTGATCCGCAAATTCCTGCGGCAGGAGGACCGCATCTTCGAGCTGTCGGCGGAGATGAACGGCCTGCTCATCGGCAGCGTCAACATCGCCGCCTACTCCAGCATTGCTACCCACTGGCTGCCGGCGGTGATCGGCGCGTTCCAGCGGGACTATCCCCAGATCCACATCAACCTGCTGGAGGGTATCTGGCAGGAGGTATCCCAGTGGCTGGACGACCGTGTGGCAGATATCGGCTTCCTCAGCTATCAGGAGAATATGCCCTACGACTGGATCCCGCTGGCGGAGGACCCCATGCTGGCGCTGCTGCCCAGAAACCACCCATTGGCTGACGCGGAGGTCTATCCCCTGGCCAACTGCGCCACGGACCGGTTCATCATGCCGGCCAGAGGCTGCGATGACGACGTGACGGCGCTGTTCCACCGGACGGGCATCGTGCCCAATGTGCAGTTCACCACCATCGAGAACTTTTCCGCCATGTCCATGGTGGAGCAGGGGCTGGGCATGAGCGTGATGAACAAGCTCATCACGGAGAAACGGATCTGCGACATCGCCATGCTGCCGGTGGACCCGCCGGCGTCCATCACGCTGGGCATCGCCCTGCACTCCCGGGCCGACCTGTCCCCGGCGGTGCGGATGTTCCTGAAATACGCCGTGCGGATGCTGACAAAGCACGAAAAGCATTAAAAAGCAAGGCGCTGCCTGTGGGCAGCGCCTTGTTTTTTAATATCAGCGGAAGAAGGACGCGGTGTCGATCTGTTGGTAGCCGCCGAAGCTGGAGGGGCAGGCGAAGATCTGCGCGGCCAGCTCCTGACCCAAAAAGGCCTTGGTGATCTCGTTGGTCTTGGCGGTCATGTCCACGTCGGCAAACAGATCGGGATACACGCACTTGGCGGCAAACCACGTGTTGGCCAGCGCGATCTCATAGTTGGTGTAGTAGGCGTTGTAGGCCATCTCCAGATAGACCTGTCCGGTCTGCCACGCCTTGCAGGTATCCAGCAGCGTGGGATCCTCCTGATACAGCGGGGCGATGTTCTTCGCCGCTGCAGCGTCGATGAGCATGATATCCATGCTGCCGCCCAGTGCGGCAAACTTCTCCGCCTCGATGGGCTGGATACCGTCGGTGGCAAGGTCGTTGACCACGTTGCGGATGTTGGCCACGCGGAAGGTGGCATAGCTCTGGACGGTCATCAGGTGGTTGGTGGTGCCCCAGTTGCCCAGGCCGCAGATGTAGACACCGGGCTTGTCGGCCTCCGCCACGTCGGCGGTGCGGCGGGTGAGCTCCGCCGTCTCAGATTCGATGAAGGAGATCAGCTCCTCGGCGCGGTCCTCGCGGCCGAACAGCTGGCCCAGCAGGCGGAGAGAGCCGGGGAACGCCTCGGCGAACACACCGTCCACGCCGGCGCGCAGGGTGATGACGGGCACGCCCACCTGCTGCTGGAGGGCGTCGGCCTTCTCCACGTCCTCATACTCGGAGATGATGATGTCCGGCTGGCAGGAGAGGATCTTCTCCGCCTCGGCGGCCTGTGCGTTGGGGCCGCCGAGGCCGCAGGAGGGCAGGGCGGCGAACACATCGCCGTAGGCCAGCACATAGGGCCGGGCCACGCCGTCAAACATCTTGGGACGGTCGGCCAGGGTGGTGTTGTCGATGTCCTCCACACCGCACAGCAGCGCCGTATCGCCGATATAGCTGTACATCCGCAGGGCGCCGGCGCCGATGCACACCACCCGCTGATAGCTGCCGGGGGCAACCGTGACCTCGCGGCCGATCATGTCGGTGACGGTGACGGTATCCGTGTCGGTGGAGGCATCGTCCGGGGTGGTATCCTGCACCTGGCCGCAGCCCAGCAGGGTCAGAGTCATGACCAGCGCCAGCAGCAGCGCGGCCATCCGTTTCATAGGCATTGTGGTATCCTCCTTGTTTTGCGATGGTGGTATTGTACTGGATACAGGGTCGAAATGCAAGCGGGGGAGGGGGTTATTTCCGGAATATGGCAGAAGGCCTCCGCCGGAGCGGAGGCCTTCTGCTTGGAAAATTGTGAATTGTGAGGAGAACGAAGTTACTGCGCAGCAGCGGCCTTCTTCTGAGCGCTCAGAGCCTTGACGCCCTGAACAACCAGATCGATGGCCAGGATCACCAGCAGGACGCCGATGATGCCGCGGATGTAGCACCACACCACACCGTCGCCGCCGGCCATGATGCCGACGACCTGTGCCTTGATGGTGAACACCAGAGAGGTCAGGGTTACCACCAGCATGAAGAACATGGGGAAGTAGAACATCTTGTTGTTGCGGCCGACCTTACCCAGCCAGCAGCACACAGCCAGCAGACCCAGAGCAGCCAGCAGCTGGTTGGCAGCGCCGAACAGAGCCCAGATCTTGGCATAGCCGGTCAGGCCCAGAGCCACGCCGGCCACCACGGTGATGGCGGTAGCCACATAGGGGTTGGTGATAACGCGCTTCCAGCCGGTCAGATCCTCGCGGGTCTGGCCAGGCTCGACGAAGAACTCAGCGAACATGTAACGGGCCAGACGGGTGGCGGTATCCACGGAGGTCAGGCAGAAAGCGGACACGGCCAGGATCAGCATGGAGTACACCACGTTGTAGCAGCCGGAGCCGAACACCTTGGAGAACATGGAGGCCAGACCGGTGGCAAACACGACGGTAGGCGTCGTGGTGGTGCCGTCAGCATACTGGTTCCAGATGTAACCAACAGCGCAGACGGAGATCAGCGCCAGAGCGCACTCGATCAGCATGCCGCCGTAAGCGATGGGCTTGGCGTCCTTCTCCTGATCCAGCTGCTTGGACGTGGTACCGGAGCCCACCAGGGAGTGGAAGCCGGACACAGCGCCGCAGGCGATGGTCACGAACAGTGCAGGGAACATATAGCCCAGGGACGTGCCGCTGGGAGCCAGGGTATCATAGAACCCGGTAAACGCGGGCATATCCACGGTGGGGGAGCAGCCGATGATGCCCACGACAGCCAGGATCATCATGCCGTACAGCAGGAAGGAGCTCAGGTAGTCACGGGGCTGCAGCAGGATCCACACGGGGGTGACGGAAGCAACGCCGATGTACAGACCGACAATGATCATCCACACGGTGTAGCTCAGATAGATGGGGTGCCAGTTCAGACCGATGACCATGCAGGCCACGATACCGACGATACCGATGATGGTGGAGATGCCCAGAGGGGCGTTGCGGCGGTATACGAAGAAGCCGAAGATAATGGCCATCAGGATGAACATGATGGAGATGATGGCGGTGGAAGCGTTGGCGGCAGAAGCCTCCAGATCCACGAGACCGTCAGCGGTGTAGGTCGCCTTGAAGGTGTTGGCCACGATGGAGGCGAATGCCGCCACCACCAGGATCAGGGTCAGGTAAGCGAACACGATGAACAGCTTCTTGGCCTTGGCGCCGATGGCGTCGCCGATGACCTCACCGATGGACTCGCCCTTGTGGCGGATGGAGGCGAACAGGGCGCCGAAGTCATGCACGCCGCCGAAGAAGATACCGCCGATCAGGACCCACAGCATAACGGGGACCCAACCGAACACAGCGGCCTGAATGGGGCCGTTGATGGGGCCGGCACCGGCGATGGAGGAGAAGTGATGGCCCATCAGCACGGGAGCCTTGGCGGGGCAGTAGTCCTTGCCGTCTTCCATGGTATGAGCAGGAGTAGGACGGGAGTTATCCACACCCCACTTCTTGGCCAGCCAACCGCCGTAGAAAATATAGCCTACGACCAGAACGGCACAGCCGATGATCAGGAACAAAGCAGCATTCATAAAGCTCTCTCCTTTCTGAACAATTTTTTCATTTGCTTATGAAACAGACCCTGATTCAGGACCTGTGCTGCACTGTGTCCGCTGCGGTTGGTGCACACCGAGTTTTCCGGCAGCACCACCAGAGCGGTATGAAAATCCATCCAGCCCCAGTAGGACATGCGGAAGCTCTTATAGAGCTTGCAGCGCTTCAGCGCTTTCCGCGCCTGCTCATCACAGCTGTCACATACAAACAGCGTGGTGATGTAGGTGTACATATGGGTGGGGCCGGGCTGAATGCGGGCCATGCCCTGTTCGTAGGCCAGCTTTTCGCAGGCGTCGTAGATCTCCTTGGTCAGATGGGGAACGCTGAACAGGTACACATACTCAAAGCTCTTGGCCTCCCAGAGCTTTGCCTTCTTGGAGAGGACATATTTTTCCGATGTGGCGTAGAAGTCCATGGTAGCAGCCAGAGGCTGCTGCTCCTCCTGGCAGCGGGTGATGTCAAATTGGCTCTGATAAATGGTACACAGCCGGTCAACGGCTTCCTCGCGGGTCATGGGACGGCCTCCTCTCGCATAAAGCTCTTAACGGCTGACAACGGTTTCTTTACGGCCTTTCGCGATTAAAACCGTGAAAGAAGCGATAGGAAAAAGTTGCATTTTTCGTAGAGCAAAACGTTACCGTGCCGTCTAAATCACGTTCCATACTATATACCTCGACTTTTCAACTTTCAATAGGCAAAACTCTACAATTTTTAAGTGTTAAGTTTATGTAAATTTTCAGTTGATTTTCACAAAGAAACTGTATATACTGAAAATTGTCGCCGCCTATCCGGCTGGTAGGTTGATCGAAACAGAAAAAAACGCCCGCATGCGTCAGCATGCGGGCGTCCTTGCGTCCCGGTCCGGGCGGCGTGGGATCAGAGGGTGCCGGTGACGGTGAGGGTAGCGGTGCCGGGCGTCACGGTGTAGGCGCCGGTGGCGGTATCCTGGGTGAAACTGGCGGCGGGCACGGTGATAACGCCGGCCACGGTGGCGAACCGCCCGGTGGCGGTGTCGTAGGTGTACTGCGTCGGCGCGGTCAGGGCCGTGCCGTCCAGCGTCACGGTGAGATCCCGGAGGATGGGGGAGAACACGTCCGTGACCACCAGGCTGTCCGCCGCGCTGGCCACCGTGTTGCCGCTGTTCTGGATGACGAAGGTGTAGGTCACCTGCCCGTTGGCGGCCACCTCCGTGGGGGACAGAGCCTTGCTGATGGTCAGCACCGGCCCGGTCACGGGGGCCACCGTCTCCGTGGCGGTAACGGCATCGGGCAGACCGCCGCCGGTCACGGTGACGGTGTTCACCACGCTGCCCTCCGCGCCCAGCGGCGCGAAGGCGGTGGGCTCCGCCTCGTAGGCGATGACGGTGCTGCCCCCGGCGGGAACGGAGATACCGGTGATGGTCAGCGGCGGCCCTGCCGTGACGGCGGGAGCCGTCTGCAGCACACCGTCCTGATAGTACCGGACGGAGCCGGCGGTATAGACCAGCGGATAGACGGTATTGCCGTTGAAGGCATAGCCGCCCAGATCATCGGTGACGGTAAGCCCGGTCAGGGCCGCCGCGCCGGAATTGATGAGGGTGATGAGATAGGTGATCGGCCGTCCGGTGCGGTAGGTGGGCACCACCGCCGTCTTGGAGGCGGTCAGCACCTCCAGCAGCTGGCCGGTGATGATGTTGGAATTGGTGGTGCCGCCGCTGTAGGTCAGGGTGGCCTGGTTTGTGAATGTTGCCATGAAATGACCTCCTGTGTCGAGTCTGCGGGGCATTGTCCCGCACCCCATTGTATGCGCCGGGACGGTGAGGTGCGCGCCTGTATATAAAGAGGAGACATCCGCAGGGATGTCTCCTCTTTATATAATATGCTGTGTGCCTTACAGGTTATGGACCCGCAGGGCGCGGATGGCGTTGAGCACCGCCAGCACCATGACGCCCACGTCGGCGAAGATGGCGGCCCACATGTCGGCTGCGCCCACGGCCACCAGCGCCAGGCACGCGAACTTCACCACCAGCGCGAACACGATGTTCTGGTACACGATGCCGATGCATTTGCGGGAGATCCTGATGGCCTTGGCGATCTGCAGCGGCTCGTCGTCCATCAGCACGATGTCGGCGGCCTCGATGGCGGCGTCGCTGCCCATGGCGCCCATGGCGATGCCGATGTCGGCACGGCTCAGCACGGGGGCGTCGTTGATGCCGTCGCCCACGAAGGCCAGCTTGCCGTGCTGGCGGCCCAGCAGCTCCTCCACCTTGCTGACCTTGTCGGCGGGCAGCAGGTCGCTGTGTACCTCGTCCACGCCCAGCTCCGCCGCCACGGACTCTGCCACCTTCCTGGCGTCGCCGGTGAGCATGACGGTCTTGTCCACGCCGGCCTTATGCAGGGCGGCGATGGCCTCCTTGGCGTGGGGCTTCACCACGTCGGAGATGACGATGTGTCCGGCATAGTGCCCGTCCACGGCCATGTGGATGATGGTGCCGACGCTGCGGCAGTCGTGGTAGGGGATACCCAGCTGCTCCATGAGCTTGCTGTTGCCGGCGGCGACGGATACGCCGTCCACCTTGGCGGTGACGCCGTGGCCGCTGAGCTCCTGAATATCGGTGACGCGGCTGCGGTCGATGGGCTTGCCGTAGGCCTGCTGCAGGCTCTTGCTGATGGGGTGGGAGGAGGCGCACTCGGCCAGCGCCGCGTACTCCAGCAGCCTGGCCTCGTCCATCTCGTTGTGATGGACGGCGGTGACCTCGAACACGCCGCGGGTCAGGGTGCCGGTCTTGTCAAACACCACGCACTTCACCTGGGACAGCGTCTCCAGATAGTTGGAGCCCTTGATGAGCACACCCTCCTTGCTGGCACCGCCGATACCGGCGAAGAAGCTCAGGGGGATGCTGACCACCAGCGCGCAGGGGCAGCTGGTGACCAGGAACGTCAGCGCGCGGTAGATCCACTGCTCCCACTGGCCGTCCATGCCGCCCGCCAGCCGGATCACCGGCGGCAGCACCGCCAGCGCCAGCGCACTGTAACACACCACGGGGGTGTAGATGCGTGCAAACTTGGCGATAAAGTCCTCGGAACGGGACTTGCGGGAGCTGGAGTTTTCCACCAGCTCCAGGATCTTGGACACGGTGGACTCGCCGAAGGCCTTGGTGGTGCGGATTTTCAGCAGACCGGTCATGTTGATGCAGCCGCTGATGACCTCGTCGCCCTCCCGGGCGTCCCGGGGCAGGCTCTCGCCGGTGAGGGCGCTGGTGTTCAGGGTGGAGGTGCCCTCCGTGATGATGCCGTCGATGGGCACCTTCTCGCCGGGCTGCACCACGATGACGGTGCCGATGGCCACCTCATCGGGATCCACCTGTACCAGCTGGCCGTCCTGCTCGATGTTGGCGTAGTCGGGGCGGATGTCCATCAGGGCGCTGATGTTCTTGCGGCTCTTGCCCACGGCGTAGCTCTGGAACAGCTCGCCGATCTGGTAGAACAGCATGACGGCGATGGCCTCGTTGTAGTCGCCGCTCTTTTCATAGATAGCCAGGGCGAAGGCGCCGATGGTGGCCACGGCCATCAGGAAGTTCTCGTCGAATACCCGGCCGTTGAGGATGCCCTGCCCGGCCTTCTTCATAATGTCGTAGCCGATGACGACGTAGGCCGCCAGATACAGCGCCAGCCGCAGCCAGCCGGTAACGGGGATAAAGTGCAGGGCCACCAGCATGACCGCCGCGATGAGGATGCGGATGAGCATCTTTTTCTGCTTCTTTGTCATGGGTCTGCGCTCCTTTCACGGTGAAATGGGGGAAAGCGTAAGCGAGGCGCCCCGCCTGCCGTGCAAACAGGACGCCCGCGCCGTGGGAGGATCAAAGCTCGATCTCGCAGTCAGGCTCAACCTTCTTGCAGGCCTTCAGCACGTCCTTCATGACCTTCTTGGGATCGGCGCCCTCGGCGAACTCCACGATCATCTTCTGGGTCATGAAATTCACCACGGCGGAGGTCACGCCCTCGGTCTTCCCGGCGGCCTCCTCCATCAGGTTGGCACAGTTGGCGCAGTCTACTTCGATGGCATAGGTCTTTTTCATGGGATAAGCTCCTTTCGCGTACATAAAAGATTAAGTACTTGTTTAATCATCATGGCCGTAGTATAATGCGGGCAGAGACAAAAGTCAATGGTGCCGGCGCGAAGATGCCCAAAGCGGCGAAAACCATTTCCGAACGGGCGAAAAGGAGGACGAAGCATGGAGCATACCGGACTGCCCCACGACCATGGGGAGGAGCAGAACCACACCGCAGCCATGCGGGAGCTGCTCCGCGATGAGGGGCATTTCCAGCGCATCGCGGACATTTTCCGGCAGCTGGGCGACCCCAGCCGCATCCGCATTTTCTGGCTGCTGTGCCACTGTGAGGAGTGCGTGGTGAACATCGCGGACATGGTGGAAATGTCCAGCCCCGCCGTGTCCCACCACCTCCGGGTGCTGAAGGACAGCGGCCTGCTGGACAGCCGCCGGGACGGGCGGGAGGTGTACTACCGCGCTGCCGACGGTCCCCAGAGCCGCCTGCTCCACGAGATGATCGAGCAGGTGATGGACGTGGCCTGCCCCCAGTGGCGGGAGGAGGCGGAGCAGGTGAAGATCATCCGGGAGATCCACGACCACCTGACGGAGCACATGGAGCAGCGGGTGACCATCGAGGAGCTGGCGCACCGCTACCTCATCAACCCCACCACGCTGAAAACCGTGTTCAAGCAGATCTACGGCAACTCGCTGGCAGCCCACATGAAGGAGCACCGCATGGAAAAGGCGGCGTCCCTGCTGCGGGAGACGGAGCTCAGCGTGGCGGAGATCGCCGGACAGGTGGGCTACGAGAGCCAGAGCAAGTTCACCGCGGCGTTCAAGGAGCAGTTCGGCCAGCTGCCCAAGGAGTACCGGCGCACATAGGAAAAAAGAGACGGACGCAGCTGCGTCCGTCTCTTTTTTCCCTTATTTGAAGAACTCGAACCGCGGCGCGTCCTTGGTGACGGTGCCCGTCTCGATCTCGATGCCGTCCCCGAAGTACCTGTGCAGCAGCGCCACCAGCTCATCGGCGGCGGCCTGCACCTCGGCGGCGTTCACATCGGAAAAGCCGTCGATGGGAAACAGGATGGCCTTCGTCTCCTCCGTGATCTTGCCCCGCTCCGACTGCCGCCAGGTCCAGCGGCGGGTGCGGATCTCACTGCCGGAGGCGTACACCGCCTCGCCCACGTCCGGCGTCTCCTCCTCGGTGCTGCCGAAGGGGATGAACGTGTCGCCCTCCTTGGCCAGCCGCACGTCCAGACCCTCGTCGATGGTGTCCAGATCATGGGCGCCCATGGGCAGCCGGTGCTTGATGGACACGGCGTTGCCCAGATCCACGGCGGCGTTGATATGGGGGAAGCCCTTTCCCTTGGCGATGCGGGTCAGCAGCGCCTCAATGGAGCACAAAAACTTGTTGGGGTTGATGCCCAGCGCCGTAAACGCCGCACGGTAGGGGAGGATGTCCTCCGTCTCCTTGGGCTTCTTCCCGGCGAAATACGTCTCGCAGGCGGCCACGTTCTCCGCCAGCATCTGCTCCAGCTCCGGGATGTCGTGGGTGTTGTCCAGACCCCGCACGGCCACTGCGCCGAAGCAGGCATTGGGCAGCTTGTCAAAGAACTCCTTCGATACCTGATAGTACATGGTGTTGCCTCCTTTTTTCGGCTTTTCCTCTCTATGGCTGGCATTATAGACCTCTTTCCGCCGTTTGCCAAGGGTAAATCTCCCGGGAAATATGGAAATTTTTTCAGGGTAATTATAGAGCGCCGCCTCCCATCGTGAGAGACGGCGCTCGTATGCGTTTGCAATAGGGTGCTTACACCACGGCGAAGAACTTCACCAGGAACAGCGCCGCGATGACATAGGTCAGCACGGACACGTCCTTGGCCCGGCCGGAGAAAACCTTGATAACGGTGTAGGAGATCATGGCAAGGCCGATGCCGTGGCCGATGGAGCCGGAGATGGGCATGGCCAGCAGCATGATGAACACGGGCACCACCTGGTCCAGATCGTCGAAGTCCACGTTCTTCAGACCCTGCAGCATCAGGATGCCCACATAGATCAGGGCGGAGGAGGTGGCAGCGGCGGGGATGATGGCGGCCACCGGCGCGATGAACATGCAGGCCAGGAATATGAACGCGGCGGTCAGGCTGGTCAGACCGGTGCGGCCGCCGGCCTCCACGCCGGAGGCGGACTCCACGAACGTGGTGACGGTGGACGTACCGCAGCAGGCGCCGGCCACGGTGCCCACGGCGTCGGACAGCAGGGCCTCCTTCATCTTGGGCATGTTGCCGTCCTTGTCGGTCATGCCGGCCCGGGACGCGGTGCCCACCAGCGTGCCGATGGTGTCGAACATGTCGATCATGCAGAACGTGATGATCAGGCTGACGGCGGTGAACCAGCCGATGTTGAAGAAGTCGCTGAAGTCAAACTTGAACAGGGTGGTGGTGGCCATGTCGTGGAACGGGGGCAGGAAGGACGCACCCTCCAGCGAGGCGAAGGGGTTCACCTGCAGGAACAGGAAGCTGCCTGCCCAGTAGATGACGGAGGCGGCCAGCATGCCGATGAGCACGGCGGCCTTCACGCCCTTCTTGGCCAGCAGGATGATGATGAACAGACCCACGAACATGGTCACAACGGTCAGCACCATGGTGCTGTACTCCTTGCCCATGTGGCCCTGGATGACGCTGGGCGTCATGGCGCCGAAGAAGTCCCGCAGGACGTAGAACGGGCTGGAGTAGCCGTTGCCCTCGGCGTAGATGCCCACGTTGGAGCCGAGGCCGATGTTCATCAGCATCAGGCCGATGGCGGGGCCGATGCCCAGCCGCACGCCCAGAGGGATGGCGTCGACGATCTTATCCCGGATGTTGAACACGCTCAGCAGCAGGAACACGATGCCCTCCACCAGGATGATGCACAGCACCGCCTGGAAAGCGCTGGTGTAGTCGGTCTGCAGCATGGCGGCCACGTTGCCGGCCACCACGGCGAAGAAGCTGTTCAGGCCCATGCCGGGGGCCATGACGAAGGGCTTGTTGGCCAGGAAGGCCATGGTCACCGTGCCGATGGCGCTGGCAATGCAGGTGGCCAGAAACACGCCGTTCCAAAGGGGGGTGCCCACGGCGAAGTTGGTCAGCAGATTGGGGTTCAGGGCGATGATGTACGCCATGGTCATGAAGGTAGTCAGACCGGCCAGAATTTCCGTCTTGACGGTGGTGCCGTTCTCCTTCAGATGGAAAATGCGCTCCATTGTGATAGACTCTCCTTTTTTGCGAATTCTCTTTCTTGCGGCGTTGTTCTGCGCCGCGTTCAACGCCCCTTATCTTAACGCATTTTAACGGGAATCGCAAGACTTTTTGTCAGCTGAGCTGACAAATTTTCAGATACCAGCCATAAGCGGCACACCGCTTCTGCTGCCCCGCGCAAAAAAGCAGACAGGACATCGTCCTGTCTGCTTTTGCAGATGCTGTGTGCCGCGACGTTATCCCCGCTTCCGTGCGTACATGGTGCCGGCCATGCCCAGCGCTGCAGCAGCCGCCAGCATCATCCACAGTCCGGAGGAGAAGGGGTCCGCCGTTTTCGGGGAGGAGGGACCGGGCGTCGGTGTGGGGTTGGTGCCGGGGCCCGGAGGCGGCGTCGTGCCGTCCGCCTCGAACACCGCCGTCAGCGTCCGGTCGCCCGTCAGCGTAAAGGTGTAGGAGGCGGAGGTGCTCACCTGCTGGCCGTTCTCCTGCCACGCCTTGAAGTGATAGCCGTTTGCCGCGCTGGCCGTCACCGTCACGTCGGTATTCTCCGCAAAGGTGCCGCCGCCGGAGACGGTGCCGCCTGCCGCCGGACTGGCCGCCACTGTCACGGTGTGCTGCACGGGAGGCGCCTTCAGCAGGAAGGACCGCGCCTGTGCGCCCGATGCGTCCACGATGGTGTTGGGCTCGTCCGCCTTGGCAAAGCTGCCGCCGGCCGGCTCCACGATATAATCCCTCAGCGCGTCAAACTCAGACAGCGCCGCGTGGCCGTAGTTTGCCATGTGGCACGCCGAGGACACCACGGAGGCCTTGTCCATGTACAGCCGTTCCGTCCAGAACTGGCAGAGGGCACCCTCCTTGCTGGGGACGACGTCCAGCGTGCTGCTTTCCAGCTTGACACCGCTGTCAGTCATCCAGCTTAGTGCGTTCAGCGTGACCTTGCTGTTTTTCAGCGTCAGCGTGGTACCGAGCGAATTCACATTGCCGTTGTGGATCTGCATACCCGTCAGCTCCACGTTTTCCACATCCGCCGCGCCGGCAACTTCCAGCATGAGGAACGTCAGCTTGGCGTTCTCACCGCCCCGGATGGTGGTGGACTGGTTCGCGCCGGAATCGTTCCGGCTGATGCTCCCATTCACCGTGCAGGTGCCGTTGACCACGATGGTGCAGTTCAGCTTGGGCAGCTTCAGATCGGCTGTGATGGTCAGATCCTGCATGGTCAGGGTGCTTCCGTCCCACGTGTAGCCGTCGGCCTCCAGCGTCTTGCCGGTGTGGTCGCCGGCGGTCAGATCCAGCGTTTCGCCCAGAATGGACGGCTGGGCGGCAAAGGCCGTGGGTACCAGCAGTACCAGCATCAGCAGGCTCATCACCAGTGCCGTCAGTTGCTTTCTCATGTGCATTTCTCCTTCCTGTTCCCGTTGCTCTCCTCTGGTATTTCGGAAGATCTCTCCGCGCCCCACTGGATCTTCCGCTTTTCCGGATGTCTCCTACGCTTTTCTGGATGTCTCCTTCGCTTCTCGGAGGGCCGTTCTGCCTTTTGCAGGCGCTCCCCGGCATTTCCGGTTTGCTCTATGGCACCATTTTACTTGATTTGTCATCCCCGCGCAAGCCATATTTTGGAAGCGTCACCGGATAATGTACAATAAGTTGCGCAAATTGGAGATAATGTACAATAACTTGCGCAAA
>ERZ780195.2058-NODE-2058-length-14556-cov-4.950279_pt1 | contig 14556 bp, 16 predicted proteins | sample MGYA00511017_ERZ780195 | MGnify/ENA primary metagenome ERZ780195 (study PRJEB29588, sample SAMEA2159974) | human gut metagenome | biome: human gut; feature: human-associated habitat; material: faeces | place: Denmark | collected 2008/2010 ...
ACCCAACAATGCATAGAAGTATTAAAGCAATTACAATGATTACTTTTCTTATCTTCATAGTTTTCATACAATCACACTCCTTTGTCAAATTGAAATTTTACTTATCTTTTTTTACGAAAGTAAATGTCACAGGAGCAAACTCCAATAGTTTCATATCGCTTTCAGTTCCGTCTGGGCGTTCTAAACCTAAAGTATCGTAATACTCATTGGAATACTTGATTTCACATCGGCAATTATTAAATTGCTCCTGAACAGACTTAACATACCCATACGGTTCGTCCATTGGTTTTAGTTTTAGCGACGATTTGATTACATCCAAAACCTTTTGTTGCTCTGGGTGAATTGTATTATCTTCACTAACAACAAAGTTCTCAAACTGTTCCTTGCTCCAACCAATAATTTGTTCAACGGCAGTAGTGCTGCCACAGGACAGTATCAAACGAAGAAAGTCCTTGAAATTCATTGCCAGAGGATACACATACTGGTCTACACAAGTTTCTGGGTTTACAGCGAAAACCATATCCCTGTATCCACGAATAAAGCAGTAATGGATGCTGTTCTCCCAACCAATTATCCTTGCATCAACAGGAGTGCAAAAATACTCTATGTTCATATCACTTTTTTCAAGTCCAATCCATTTGCCATCTATATCCAAATGGCAGTATTTTTCATATATCGTCATACAATCACACTCCTTTGTCAAATTCTTATTTGTCTTGTATTTGTAAAGTTTGATATTCCCCGTCAATATGTATATGGGCTTCGTTAGCCACAAACTTTAACAACACATATTCAGCTCTCACGCTTGTGGAATAAAAATGTGTATCTACTCCGTCTTTGCAAAACATTTCAGATGAGATAACAAACACTTCACCTATCAAACTAACAGAATTATCACCGCTATAAAATGTAACATTACCTCTTGGGTTGTTTTCAAAACTTGTAACGATTGCAGAGTCATTGCGAAGAATGAAATAGATTGTTTCTATTCCAATTCCTCCCGCTGGTCTAACGACAGAAGTGAGAGGATAACCTGTATTTGAAACTGAAGCAAGAACGCACAACTGGTCTTTCCCGTGCAATATATCCATGCAATGTTCAATTAGCATTTCTTTGTTCGTTTCCATACAATCACACTCCTTTGTCAAATTCCAATTTTGCAAACTAAATTAACTGTTCATAATTGGCGAAATAACAGGCTTCCCTTCTCTATCCAATAACGGTGTCAAACCTCCGAATGATTCCCTTATAAAACTCTACCGCATCTTCCAGATCTTGATCATTTGGATGCCCCTTTGCAATCCCTCCAACCAGCTTGAACGGACCTTGTGCCATGGCTTTTCTGCCATTATAAACTATCTTCCTGACTTTATCTTATCATGCTAAAAATACCAGTGCAATGAAATTTCTCTGTATTTTCACCATTATTTTTCGTAGAATATAATTAAAATGATGGTTTTTTAGGCAATATAAACAATCATTTTAATGGTTTCTAATTTGCAAATCAAAAAGCTTCGGAAGGATTTACATCTGACATAGAAAGACTTTGCCGAACTGATCAACTGTTCCAAACCCACCGTAGAGCGTTGGGAGCGAAGTGAAGAGGTGATCCGTGGACCGATTGTTCCTTTACTCAGGATGTATGTACCCTGATCGATGTGAATGAGCCGGAACGAAAAGTAAAAGCGAAAAATTATACAGATAAAATTATGTTCCGCGCTTTCGGTGTGGTTGAAACTCCGGATTATGATCAGTACCTGGAGTTTCTTGAGTCAAGATGTTTCCCGTCCAGCAGGGATAAAATGAAACTGATACTGAAAGATCTGGACTTGCCATTTTATGATCCGATGATGATCATTGAGAAAACAGAAGGTCGAATGGCAGAAGATGATTTCTGGATTCGTATAGAAAGGTAGATACATGATAGAATCACCAAAAAAGACGTGACTGAATTACTTGCAAATGCAACATCCTACCCGGAAGAGATCCGCAGCCGGGTGGAAAAGATTTTTTTTAGCAACGATAGCTTAAAGATTTCCCGTTCCACTTCAACTAATGTATATCCTTGTGAAATTAATGCAAAGGTTGATGCAGATGTATTTGACAATGCTTGGCTGCCTCTTTATAGTGGTACATGGTTAATGACTACTACCGTCAATAGTGGAGGTACAATGACTCTAACTTGGAACTAACATCAATAACTGATATAATCGAGTAGGAGACGGTTAACCGCCTCCTACTCGATTTAGACTATAGCCAAAACGTTGGAATTAACATACTAGAAACATTTTTTTATTTTTTACCAAAAGTGTATACTTTATCACTGAAGGCACACATTTTTTACTAACTTTTTTCCTTTGCTATTCCGAAAAGTCGTTTTACAGTCTATTTCTGCAGAGCATATATGTCGTATGCTGGATACCTCACATTTTTCCATGTATAACTTCCATGCACGTCGTTTCCTATTTTCACAAGACTCTACTTTCTGTACTTTGTCACAGATATGGACACCCTTCGCAGACTATCTCGTAGCTATTGTATTTCCGGTATTCGGAGCAATTGGTTGTCTGGTAGGTCAGTGCCTAGTCATTTGAGTATGTGTAGCAATCAAAGTATTCATCATACATATACTCATATTTCCTGAAAAAACTCTTTGTCATGGAGCTTTTATACGTCAGGTGCGGTGTGATTCCATCATCCAAAAGCAACTTTTTCTATCGCAAATGTTTCGTATCCAACATCGGCTACTAGAAAGATGTGCAACGTAGTCCATCATTTCTAGGCCGAAGAACCACTAATACATAACATTAATCTCTATTTCTTAGAGTTTCTAGCGCATGCTTCAAATACCGTACATATGCTGAGTGAACAGTACTTTTATCAGCATGACTAGATCCATACTGAAGTGATTATTGTCTGTACCTTATTTGTCAGTCACAAGGTCATAAATATAACCCTAATCTATTGTCTGACAGATCAGATGTAGCAAATAATTCTGCGAGGCAATAAAGCATGTGTATCTATTCTCTTTTCTTATTGGCACTCTATGTGATTATATGAAACACTTCCTTTTTGGTATTTTCATTATATTAAATAGACAATGAAAAGTCTTATAGATCAGTATTTCAGCATTTTTATATATTTAAGTTCATTTTTATTGCAACCATGGTACAAGAAAAGTTTCCTCACAAGAATGAGATTTGTCTACAGTCCGAATTGAATAGGAGGCAGCAAAATTAGCTGCCTCCTATTCAATTAATTTAAGTCATCTATTTTCATTTTCTCTAGTTCTGTTTGTCTCTTTGTTTTGCCATTTTTTAGTTCGGAATTATATCTTATAATTCGTTTAATCATTAAATATACTCCAATTAGTACGATGATACATAAAATTATCCCCAATATTGTCATAATAACTGTAAGTGTCATATCATTTGCCTCCTTTCTCAACCTGTTTTTTGTATTCTGCAATCAATCGTTTAGCTGTATCAAAATCAATTTTTTCATCTACTGCAAACCTTTTTACTAATGCTATATATGGATCATTGTCCATTTCATCACATACTTTTATTTTTTGAATAAGCCTATCCAATCTTAATCTAACTGTTGGGTATGTCACATCATATTCTTTTGCTATTTCTTTTAAAGAACCTGAAGCCAAAACAAATTTTTTAATAAACACCAAGTCTTCATCTTCTAATTTTTCTATCCACTCTGGAATAATCTCTATCATAATTGAGTGTATCCTTTCACGCTCTTCTTTAATTATTTTAAGTATATACTTTAACATTGTTAAAGTCAATGTTTTTCTATAAAGTTTCCATATAATTCGTAGTTGCTATGCTCATGGTTAAGTCAAATAGCTATCTTTTATATGCCACTTTACCGTACACGACCATTATTGGCTGGTTATAATAAAAATAATCCTGTTATCACAACCATTTTCCTTTACAAATACTACCTTCAAACCACAATTCAGCTCAATTGGATTGTTACAATTCCCACACTTTTGATAGAGCATTGGCTTTTCAACTGGTATCTCTACTTTTCTGGTGTGATATGACATAAGTCTGTTCTACCAGTTTCCAATAATTTTGATATTCCTCTATCTCGCCTTGGATAATGTGTATTTTCTCGCTCTACGAGAAATTTTTCCTGTTTTTTCTCGTTGTTTAGCTTCTCTTTTCTCGTTCACCAGTTCAGGCGGCTACACTTTCAATTTCCTAATAGTCCTGTCTTTCCAATCAAGTTTTTCTTACATCTACTCCTCCAACAGTAATTCTTTAAACTGTTCGTTGCATTATCAATGACAATTCCTTTAAAACCACCACACTATTTACCTTTTAGGGTTGCTTCTCTTGTAATGTACCACATATTTTCCTCGTTGAAGATCTTTATAATTTAAATATACTGCTTTTCTGCATTGTGCAAAATATCGGATATCATGAATATGAATATCTGGTTCCTCTGGCATTGCAGCATAAATCATCATTCTATAGTAGTAAACTGTATCGTGAAAATAATAGCCTTGTTCATCTGCGACCAACATATTTTTTGTTTCATCGGATATTTCCGGGAGTCTACCATCAAGATCAACATAGACTGTATTTCCACCTATTTTTTTATCCAACAGCTCGATTTGATTCCCTTTGAGGTTTTCCTCCCATAAATCCATAAGCTGCGTATGTCTTATTCCGGTTTCTACTAAAATTCTAAAATAGGCAATTCTTTCCTGTTTTTGCTCACTTCGTATTGTCTTCTCTGCAATCTCTATTCTGCTTGCTATTTCAGCCAGACGAAGCAGCATACCGTCATTTGCTGATCTTTCATGTCTTCTTGAGTGTCTGTAGTAATAAACAATATTGAGGAACTTTTCTAAATCATCATAGTATATCTGGCGGAATCTACAGATTCTAACGGCATCGTATTCATTCAAGGTCGGATCCCATTCCACAATTTTTTTAATATACTTTCCCATATCTTCTAGTTTAGGCTGTTTTTGCGCCATCTCCATCCAAATTTCCACGGCTAAATCGTTGTTATCAGACATATCCTTACCCCCTCATCATAAGTCCATCCAGCTTCAGCCCCAGAAGTCCTACAAAATACCATTCTCCTTCCCTTTCCATTCTGGTAGGCACCCATACATCATTTAACAACACCTCGAATCCTTCCCCACAGTGGATTCCTCCATAGTCCTGAAGTTCTCCATCGCTATCCTGATACCGAAAGCTGTACCTGCCTGCCTTCTCATCATAATATAGTTTTCCTTCCATCTGATCGTCCTCCTAAGTTTAATCTCTACAGTATAAAGACACACTTACTCATCATTTTCCTGATTTTGTTCCCATTTTTTTACAAGCCGATAAAAGCTATCTTTTTTTAGTCCCAGTAGCATCATTGCTTCTTTAGAGCTGATAGCTTTTCCTTTCCATACTGCTTTGTCATCTGCTTTACCAGTCTGATTACGCTGTCGCTGTAATCACTGTTTTTGCCAAGAATAATCGTATCAATGTCCGTATCTTCTAGGAGCATATCGAAATCGGAGCTTACACGGGAGATAATCCGGTTATACAACGTAATGACACCTTTTTCCAGGGAATCGCATACTGACAGATCCGGTCTGCCCTCCCGAAGCAGCAAATAATCTAAAGTGAATCCACCGATGTCCACGGTTACCACACGGTTATATGCTGCAATCTGCGGATAGATCGTCATTGCTGCAGCATAGTCCTGAGGGAAAACGGCCGCTTTCGTGATCTGCACCAGATACTCCCTTTTATTAAAGGTAAAACGCTGCACACCCGGTCTGACAAAATACTGACCGAACTTTTCGTAGAGGGCTCCATAATGTTTCGGCGGCAGTCCCACCGGAAGTTCTACCTGATAAATGGTATCCTTCTGTGGCTGTGTACGTTTTTCCAGTTCCTTACCGATGCCAAACAAAGTAAGAATAAAGAATCTGTCATCCAGGGTCTTGTCCCTCATATAAGGGATACGTTCACCGGTAAGCGAATAATACTTTCCATTGTACTGCAGATACTCTCCGAGTACCGGTTTTAAATCACTCTCTACAAGACCGGAAGTAAATACCTCTTCCGCAGTTTTCATGTTTCTGTTTCCGTGATCCAGGGGGATCGTAATTTTCTGATATGTCATAATGGCATCTCTCCTTTACGTATTCGTTAATATATATATACGTATTAGGGGCACCGTATCTTACAAATAATACATTTTTTTACAAAAAAAGCTACTCAGTGAATATTCACTGAATAGCCTTTTAAAATCTCATATTCTCATTATTTCTGTAACTGTTCAATAAGCAGTTTTCTCTCTTCTCCTTGAATCTTCAACGCATCCAGCACCTGATCTAAGGTAAATCCCGTACTTTCCATAAGTTTTTTTACATCTTCAGTTCGCTGTTTTAACGCATATTTCTCTGCATATTTTTCTGCATACTTCTCTGCATATTCCTGTACTGCTTCACACATAGTATCACGTCCTTCCTCGACTTCTTTAAAATGTTTTACTCCCTGTGCCAGTTCCTCATAGTGCATATTATCCGGATCTGTCTGGTGAAAATCGTTCATAAGCTGACCGATTTCGTCATCACCTTTATAGTTTCCGTTTACATATACGATATGAGAACCATCCTCAAATATTTCACCTGTCTCTCTTACATATCGGTCGATATGGTATACAGGTAAACCTTTTCTGAACTTATCGTGCCGGTATATAAAGATTACATAGGAATCTTTCAATTCCTTAAATCTCTGACCCTCTTGCAGCATTCTGGAATCCAGTACACTACTGTGGTATCTTGCCCGTCTGATATGCGCTCCTTCGGAATTTCCCTGAACCTCAATGTCCATTTCTTCTCCATTCTCATCTAACGCATATACATCCAAGGTAATATTCCGACCACCTACTTCTGAGTTCCGTACCTCTTCCTGACCATTTACACGAATTACTTTGATTTTTCTCCCAAGAATAATCCGAAGGATCAGCTCTGTTGCTGCAATATTTTTATCGAACACCCGGCTCATCAGGTCATCATCAAACAGAGTCAATCCATCGATCAGTCTGTTTACCTCTTCCCGAGCCTGCATTACATTATTGTCTTTCTCTTCCGTCATTATAAACCCCTTTCTGATTTTATCTTATCACGTTGATAGTACCAGAGCAATTAAATTTCTCTGAATTTTGGCTTCCTGATGGAAACCAGGTAATCATCCACTCCTTTCACATTTTCCGACCAGTTGCCGTCATCATCCGTGTCCCAGGTAAGTGTTTTTCCTTCTAAGCCAAGCTCCTTACAGATCTCAGCAAGCTTATTGCAGCCACGTTTTATATTATTCCGCTTGATCTGCTTTCTCTCGCAAGGAATACACTGATTCTTCCAGTCTTTACGATAACAGGGACAATCCTTACAGTTTTCACTGTAATCCCCATGGCATACCGGACTTAACAACTTATCCATATCATAGGTCTCATAGACGAAGCTTGTTCCAAGCGCCTTCATCTCTTTAAGAACAGGAACCAGGTTTAACGCCTGATTCACTCCGGGGACGCAGAGAAACGTTCTCCCAGATAGCGCATGGGACAGGTCTCCCTTCAGTGGGCCTTCTGTCACAAATACAGTTTTATCTCCAGGTTTCCCTACAAAATGCACCGGACTTCCAGATGTTGTTCCTCCTTCAAAATTTACACTGGACAGCCAGATATACTTTCTGCCATCATAGGGATGATCTAATCGAATCTGCACACCGTTAATCAGTCCATCCATATTTTTTATTGGGATCATAAAACCGGAGGATTTTCTGTTAAAGTAGAGCGTCCATTCTCCGTCCTTATCCCTGTAAAATCCCGGAACTCCTTTCACAGTGCAGCCTTCCTCAATCAGTCTCTTTGTAAGTTTCTTATAACCATATACCGGGGTACTCTTATACCCATTTGCTTCAATCTGCTCTTCCGTGAATCCACGCTGCAACAGATTGTTCTTATGACAGTCTGCAAGGATCAGCATCTCAAACAGTCTGGTGTACGTCTTATGCTTTTCTGCATCGCTTGCCATTGGAGAATTAGTAATCTGCGGTCTGGTAATTTCAATTTCTCTTCTCTGAATCTGTTCTCTTTTAAATGCACTTCCACTGGTTGCCTCGATGATTTCTTTTCGGGCGGTCTGAAGGTCTACTCCATACGCTTTCGCATAAAGATTTAACATTCCTCCGCTCTCACCGCACCGGTTACACCGAAATACATTCTTTTTTAAGTTCAGATTCATCTTCCCTTTGTGATCGTCACAAAGAGGGCAGTCCACATCCAGACTAACCGTATTACGGTGTCTGATCCTCAGGTTCATTACACTTACCACATCACCGATATTAAAAGGGAAATCCTGCATAGATGCTTCCCTCCTTTCTCATGGCCCCACATATTCTGTGAGGCCACTTATTCTTTAGCAGGCAGGTGCAAGTGCCTGATCCATCAGATACTTTGCAGCAGCACGAAGCAGATTGTCAGGGCCTTTGTAGGAATCCACATACCACTGTAAGGATCCCGGCTTCTCCATTGCAATCCGGCCTAGAGTCTTACCTTTGTAACATCCTGCAGAAACTACCACCTTTACAGCTACGTCTCTGGTAAGCTTTCCGTATATCTCATCTACCGGCATATCTCTTGTAATGCTTACCGCAACCTCCGGAGCCACGCTCTTTTGCATGAACTGCTCCTGTGGTGTCTGCGCCGGTTTCTTCACACTCTGTGGTGTAGCCTTGGGAACTTCTGCTACATCCTGCGAATGCGTTGCAGTCTGCATAATATCTTCCGGCATCGGGATATAATCCTCAATTCCACACTGTCCAGGGATCATATCTTCCATCAGAGTTTCTCCTATATTGCTATCAAAGATTTCCTCCGGAATGTTCTCCGGGCAGATCGGTGTTCCTGCCATCACTTCTTCGTCAATGGGAGCTTCCGTTACTTCCGGATCCATCTCTTTTTCCCGATCCGCAAACTGCAGTCCGAAACCGGCATCTGATAATGCCCGTCCCACTGCTGCAGTCTCAGCAAGTTCCACATACTTCTGCCCGATCTCTGAATCGTCCAAACGATACTTTTGCGCAAACGCATTGGCAACATAGGAATCATCCGGATCGTTTTTGTTCAGGTAAATCTTTGCCTCTACAATCGCCATCTTCTCCGTGATACTACGGATCGTTTTTACAATCTTGCCTTCCGGGTAGCAGAGACGAAACCACAACTTACGGTATGCTACATCCAGATAATACCTGGAGGTCTGATCTTCCTTCTGTATCAGGCGCATAAACTTTCTCGGATCGAACCCTTCCACCTGGTGTAATGCCGCTACGGCTGTTTCCTGCTCATACATATATTTTTGTTCACTCATTCTCTTTTTTGCTCCTTCCTTTATTGGGAAGGTGGTATATATAATAAATACCGCCTTCCCCGCCATTTCTATGAATTTAATTTTGCTGTAATAGATATGGTGCATTCATCATCCTTCGGGTTCCATATTCTAATCCCGGAGATATCCTCACTGACTATGGTATACCCTGCGCTTTCTATTACATCTCTTAACTGCTCTGACATCTTGGATGTCTCCCTGATATGGCAGGTCTTACATCCGCAATGTGTCGTATTACACAGTACTTTCTTTCCATCCTGTACATAGATGTCCGGGCAGCATACATTGTATCCCAGACGTTCCAGCATAGTGTCTGCGTACCCAAAAAGCACCCACATCAGCTTTTCATCCATGGGGAACCTCAGTGCTGCTTCGTTTCTGTCCATCTCAAGCACAGCAAGGAAATATTCATACGTGGCATTTAATAGCTTTGCTCTTCTTTGCTTCATGCGCTCCGGCAGTTCTATTTCACTCATGCTATACCTTGCCTCCAGTTTCCTCATTTTCCGCAATCGTCAGATCCGTTTCTCCTATATGGTAGCTCTCATAATGCCAGTGATATACATTGTAAGCAGGTGTGTACCATACCTCATTTTTAGGATCTATCCCAGGGTTAGTAATAGAATTTCCGACAATTACGATTGCCGGAATAAATAACACCGAAAGCTGCTGATAACACATAAGAGCTGCTGATCTGTCAACGTCCTGTGCCACAGCCAAAACCTGGTATCCAGTAATTCCCATTTCTCTTACCGTTTCATAGAAAGAGAGTAAAAGAGCCCCGGATCCACACGCAGAATCGCTTACTGTCACATAACCCTTTTGGGAGATTTCACTTACAAGATTCTCTGTGGATAAACATAATAAAGTCATCAGCTTACATACGTCATACGGGGTAAAAAACTGCCCTTTTTCTTTCTTTTGCAAATTCAGCCTGTGATACATCTCTCCTAAAAAATCCTGACCCGGATTCTCATTCAGTGCATCCATGATATTTGCATATAAACTCATAATCTTATACTGGTCTTCTTCGGAATATTGATCCATTATCCTATCAATCTTTTCACGATCTTTCTTGTCATAATTTCGTAAAAAAATTGATTGTGTTAAAGCGCAGGCATAAATCACATCTTCCCATACCTTTTCTGCTGAGTATATTCTCGCAAGTTCCCGAAATGTTGCACAAAACTCGTCCGCATATTTATTCATTGTAATCCTCCTATGCTGAAGCTTTCTGTGTAAGCAGCGCATTGTATTCTCTTACAATTCGCTCTCCAAGGCGGGTATTTCGCTGGTCACACGCCGTGTTATGGATTGCCTGGTAAAGAGCCTTCTTGCTGCCTACAATAACTATTTTCTCTTTCGCTCTGGTAATCGCCGTATAAAGAATGTTACGCCGTAGCATCAGATAAAACATGGGAAGCCACGGTAATATCACAACCTTGTACTCACTTCCCTGGCTTTTATGTACTGTCGTAGCGTATGCGTGTTCTATCAGATCCGCATCGTCTGCACTGTACTCCACGTTCCGTCCATCAGAAAAAGACAGTCTCATAAGATCTATACCGTCCTCATCCTGGTAAATATCCGTGATATAACCGATGTCACCATTACTGATGTCATTCTTATTCTTATTGTGAATAATCCGGTCACCTTCCCGGTACAGCGCATTTCCAGCCTTTAATTCCTTTGCAATACTACTCTTCGGGTTTACCATCTCCCACAGCCTGTCGTTTAAGGCATTGACGCTGGCTTCTCCCTTCCTACGAAACGGAGTAAGTACCTGCACATTATCAACGCCATACGCATCCACAAAGGATTTGTAATATTCCGCAACCTTGTCGGCCGCTTCCGCTGCAGAGTCCGCCGGGCAGAAAATAAAGTCTTCTCCATAATCCAGGTTCGTATCATTCTCCTGCATCTTATGGGCATTTGCTGCGATCCGGCTATCCTTCCCCTGACGAAATACCATATCGAGGGTTGTGACCGGAATCACGCCGCACAGCACAAGCTCACGGAACACATTTCCGGGACCGACACTGGGTAACTGGTCTACATCTCCTACGATCACCACACGTACTCCCTGGGGGATGTGTTTAAATAACTCGTAGGATAAACGCATATCCGCCATCGTAAACTCATCTGCAATAATAAAATCTACGGAAAGCATCTCATCTGTTGACTCACATTCCTCGTCGTTATTAAGACCAAGCGCACTATGGAGCGTCACCGCTTCATTCCGTCTGGTACTTTCTGCCATTCTTCTGCTGGCTCTGCCCGTAGGTGCCGTAAGTAATACCTTTTCTTCCCCCAGTTTCTCACTGATGTAAAGTAAAACCCGCTGCACGGTAGTCTTGCCGGTGCCAGGGCCTCCGGTGATAATACTCACAAGATTCGTAAAAGCTCTTTTCACCGCTTCCACCTGCTTATCCGACAATAACAGCTTCAGATCTTTCTGCGCCTGTGTGATAAGATCATCCAGTCCTGCAGGTGGCATATACGTCTGCACCAGGAGTGTAGCCAGATCCTTAGCTGCTTCCGTCTCAAAATGATAAAGTTTGGCACTATACAGGGCACCGTCCTCATAATAAAGTTTTTTGTTATGTACCATTTGGTACATAACTTTATACACCTCTACCTCGGTAACGACTTCTGTTGCATAGCCCCTGTTTAGTTGTTCATGCACCTGCTTTTGAAATTTCTGCTTATCAGCATAAAGATTACCATTCTGCATTTCCAGTTCCATACAATAGCCGATGCAACCTTCGATTCGAAGCGGTTCATTGGGTCTGCAGTGATTAGCTTTTGCGATCTCATCCACCGTAAGAAAACCAAATCCGCTGATCTCACACAAGGAAAAAGGCTGGGTCTTTACGACATCCAGTGCCTCATTTCCGAAATGCTCATAAATCTTACGGATTTTCTTAGGTGTAACCTTAAATGGGGTAAGATATGCTGCCAGATCCCTGACTGCATGACTGTCCTGATATGCCAAAATAATCTTATCCAGTTTTTTCCTGGTGATTCCCTTGATATCCAGTAAGGACTCCGGGTAATCATCCAGAATCTCAAATGTTCTGGTGCCATACTTTGCAACTATCAGCTTTGCAGTCTTGGGCCCGATTCCCTTTACCATACCGGATGCAAGATAGCTTTCGATTCCCTCCACACTCTGTGGGCGGATCTCCTCATAATAATCTACCTTGAATTGCAGTCCATGGTTGTTCTTGTCCCAGGCTCCATGCAGATCTACTTCCAGCTTATTCGCTGGGAGATTATTTCCGATAGCCGTAAATTCATATCCAGGGCCTTTATAGTAATTACTTCTGGCTGCTTGCGGCACCGTTTCATCTTCCGTAACATATACATAGATGCAAAAGCCATTCTTCTCATAGACAGTTTTTACAAACTTACTTTTCATCTGCTTCCTCCTCGTCTTGATAGCAGGATATCCAAGCACCTTCCTCCTTTTCTATCATTCGATAAATTTCCTTATGATACTGTTTTGCTTCTTCGATCTGCTCTTTCATATTCGGTGTTATCACATCTCCACAGACTATGACGATATCGCAGGACTTAGCCATTGACTTTTGTAGGCTCTTCCTGAAGAACGCATCCGATCTGTTTGAGTTATTAATCGCATAAGCTATGTAGTTAAAAGTGCAGCACTTAGACTCTCCTCTTCGGAACACTCTTTTGTAGTGCTTGCGGAGTTCATATTCCTTCTCTGCATCTTCTTCTGTTACCGCATCACAAGGTGAGCAAATAAGTATTTCTGGTATCTTTCTTTCCTTACACATATTTCTTCTCCTGTTCTACATACATGGTAATAATCACTCCCTTTTTACCTTCCACTACCCGGTAAATTGGGATATTTAGTACCTTTGCCTTTGTAATCTGTACCTGCATCCCATCTGTCACTCCATCACCACATACAAACATGGCATAGCAGTTCTTCAGAATGACATCCTCAATCTCTACTCTGATCTCCTTTGCCTCTTTTGAAGGCCCGGTAATATAACTTCCGGGTGCAAACGTTTTATAGTGATACATTTCTTCCACAAGGGATCTGAAGTGAGCCACCATATTAATTTCTTTCGCATGGGCAACCGGATCTTTTTCATCGTAAGGCGCACAGATAAATACAACCTTTCTGTTCTCCATACCTCTATGCCACCTTTCTCTCCCGCACGGCAAATCTCCTGCTCTCCGTCGTCTGCACGTAATCATCATAGACATCCGGGTGCTGTACCTTTAATTTCTCCAGTCCCTTTTTATCTATGGTCGTGCGGTAAATAGGATTATAAGTCACCACATATTTCGTGGTGCCATCCATGATCGTACCGGTGCAGCTTGCTCCTAATTCTTCCAGCACACCGAGATAAGCCTGCTTCATTCTCTCTTCCAGGCGCTTTACCTCGCCTTCCAGCTTTACTTTCTCTTCCTTCAGGTTTAAATACGTCTTGATTCCGGAAAGGTTCTTGCTTGAGAGAACTACACTGGACGCTTCCGGATCCGCAGGGCCAAAGTGCTTTTTAATACTTGCTATCACAAGATCTGCTTTCTCCACATACTCCGGTTCCTCTCTTTTCAATACCTTCTCTTCCCAGAAATACCTTTCCTCCGCCAAAAGATCCTCTTCTATCTCCAAATCTCTTTCAATGGGTCTTATAAAAAACTCCTCCTCATTGTTCCCATAAAGGCAGGCGATATAGGCTTTATCAATGTTCATGACGGACATATAATGCCGAACCTGGTATTCATAATTGACGGGAATCGTATTATTGGCCCATTTCTCCTGGCAGTTGTAATTGGTTGTCTTACATTCCAGGATTCCATAGCTTCCGTCTGCAAACTCAATAAAAAAGTCCACATCTGCAAGCATCCAGGGATACAATGGATGTCTGAACATCGTTCGTACCGGAAAAATCTTAAGTCCGGTCTTCTGAGAAAATATCTCTGCGACCAAATCTTCCAGCCTGTGTCCTACTTCCTTTGCTACCCAGTTGTCCTCATTTTCCTGCAAAACCGGACGGATACCTGTTTTGTCATAAAAGAGATCTCTTTTGGTTGCAAACGGTGAGACTCCCATGATTGCTGCAGCATCGCTGCCACCGATTCCTTTTCTTCGG
>ERZ780195.2059-NODE-2059-length-14544-cov-5.353510_pt1 | contig 14544 bp, 17 predicted proteins | sample MGYA00511017_ERZ780195 | MGnify/ENA primary metagenome ERZ780195 (study PRJEB29588, sample SAMEA2159974) | human gut metagenome | biome: human gut; feature: human-associated habitat; material: faeces | place: Denmark | collected 2008/2010 ...
ATCAGTTGTTGCTGTTATTACATTAACATCTGCATTAGATGCAGAACCATATTGGTTTTGAAAATACGCATATGTTGCACCGACTACTAGAAGTGCTAGTGCCACTAGTGCTATTGCACTAAATAGTTTTGCTTTTTTCTTTTCCATTTAAAAAGACTTCCTTTCTATTCTTGAACCCTCTATTCTATAAAAATTCTACCATTTATTTTTTTACTTTGCAATATTTTTTGTTAATTTTTTTAATTATCTTCTTATTATTAGAAAGTTAAATATAAACATGGAATATATACTTAATTGAAGTGGTAATTTATATCTAGTACATTCTTTTATAGCCACTATTTTATCTGATAGGGATACTATCCATGTTTCTTTATATTTTGGTAATTTTAGTGTAGCTGGAAACATGTGACATGCTATTATATCTTCTTGCATCTTATTTATGTTAAATACTCTTTTAGCATTTTTAACTGCAACTAAAGGATGATGCGTAAAACTAGAATCTTCAAAACTACGATAAAAATCATGTAAAAGTGCTGCTCTAGTTGTTTCTTTAATTGTATCTATATTAAATGTCTTACATATATTAAATGTTAACTTTGCTACATTTAATGAATGATCTAATCTAGATATTCCATGATGGAATTCATATCTTAAATCAATTATTTCTTGATTTTTTAAAATATCACTAATTATATTATTAAATTCTATTTGTTTTTTTATTTTCATAATTCATCACTACTTCATTATATCATATATTTTTATCTTTGTTACTATTTTCTTCGAGTAACTTAATTATTTTCTTTTGATTAGTTTGAAGTTCTTTAATTTGTTCATGTAAAACTTCTAGAATTAGTTCACTTTTTAAATCTGTTTTATAATCATTTAAGCTTCTTAGGCTATCTTTTTTAGCTGCTCTATTTTGACTCATCATAATAATTGGTGCTTGCAAAGCTGCAATACATGATAATATTAAATTAAGTAATATAAATGGATATGGATCTATAGTTATAATCATTACATAGTTAATAACTATCCATACCACTAAAAATATACAAAAACCAAAGATAAAACCCCAAGAACCTGCTACTTCTGTTACTTTATCAGCAAGTCTATCTCCTAGTGATCTTTTTTCATCTTCTTCTTTATCTGAATCAATTGCTGTTGGGCTATCTAAAAGCATTTCAATTAATTCATCTTCATCTTCAACATTAAAATCTTTATTTATTAATAATTTAACTAATTTATCTTTTCTTTTATTTGATTCCATTATTTAACCTCCATCTATAATGACCAATTATTTCTTTTCTAAATAAACCATTATCTAAATATGCATGTACTCCATCATGATGTATTATGTAGTTTTCTTTATTTTTATTTTTTATATCACTAATTATTGCTATGTGATTATCATAAACTACGATATCCCCGGGATTAAATTCATCATTATTTGGTAAAACCAATACATTTCTATCTAAGAATACTTTAATATTTCTAACCCTTCTAAAGTCGATATTAGCATCCCCTACATCTTTATCATACGCATCTTTATTTGTTTTTATATCTTCATTTATTAATGATTTAAAATCATATCCAGCATTATCTAGGGCATACCAAATTAAATCTGTACATACTCTATATTCATCTGTTGGATAACCTTTGCTATAATATTTACTTTTATATCTTGGTTTTGTATCGATAAATTTTTTAGCACCCTCTAATATATCGGTATAATCATCTATTCCATCTTGATCTTTATCTATATCACTTTTAATAATTTCTGCCTTTGTACTTTTATCAAACCATTTATCAAACATACCTGTATTTTTAAATGCAATGAACCCAAGTAGTATAATTAAACCCAGTACTAATAAATGACCAAACTGTAAAAAGTTTTTCAATATTATCACCACCATTATAATTTTACCACATATGTAATTACTTGCAAAGAAAAACTTCCCGAAGGAAGTGTTTTTTTTAACCAGCTGTTGGAAATGTTTCGCTTGTTCCACATGTTGCATAAGTCCAATCAGAGATATTTCCAGCATCATTATCTTCAACATCTGAAGCAGAAATATCAGCATTAAATGTTTTTTGAGCATCTAACCCTTTTCCAGTAACCATTAATTTTCCATTTGTATACCAAATTGCATAAAGGTATACATCTGAATCCTTACTCTTTTTCTTTACTAAAACTTTACCAGAAGCTTTTGATTTATCTTGTTTTAAAACACCATCTTCGATTAGCTTAGTAATAGTTATACATCTTACTGTACTTGGGTCATTTGGAAGACCTTGTCCACCAGTTCCAGTTAAGGAATTATTCATGAAATACGTTTGAGCAGTTTCAATAATGTTATTTGCTTCGATTGCAAACACTTGACGTCTTGCTTCTGCCATTCTTGGTAATACTGCTGTTGCAGCAATTAACATTACAATTGCAAGAACTACGATAACTGCAAGTAATTCAATAAGGGTAAACCCATGTTCATTTTTAATTTGTTTCATATCCATAATAGACACCTCTCTATGTTTTAATCATACTACATTTATATTATTTAGTCAATATTAAAATTTATACCTTTACAAAATACTAAAAATAATATAGAATATTTAGTCAAGGAGAAATATATGTATGAAAAAAGAATTAATATCTGCATTATTAAGTACGACGATTGCAGTAAATACTTGTGCTACAAATGTTAGTAGTAAGACTATGGAAAGTGAAGAACCTAAGGAAAAAACTATTGTTGAAATGGTTGATAATATAACTAGTTTAGTTAAAGAATATATTGAAAGTAATCCATTTTATTTTAATCCTCAACTTGAAGAATATAATTTTGGGTATCTAAAGAAAGATGGTGATATTTTAGGTATAAAACAAGATGAAGCTATTGAAACAATAAAAAGATATCAAAAAGTTACAGTTATAAATGAAATAAATAATTATTATTATGTGCAAACTGAAGATAGTACCCTAGGTTTAATAAGTAAAGAAAATATTGAAATATTACCTGATTTATTCGTAGAAGTTGATATAACTGATCAAATGGTTTATTTATATAAAAATAACGAACTAGTTTTAGCTAGTCCTTGTGTAACTGGTATGAATAATAAACATGATACAAGAATTGGTTATTTTTCTATTAAGTATAAACAAACTAATACTTATTTAACTGGTCCAGGTTATAGAAGTTATGTAAATTATTGGATGCCTTTTGATGGAGGTATTGGACTTCATGATGCTGATGGATGGAGAAAAAATTATGGCGGAGAAATTTATTTAAAAAATGGAAGTCATGGTTGTGTTAATACACCAGGTGTTGCAGTTAAAGAAATATTTAATACAGTTTCTAAAGGTACTAGAGTTTTAGTTCATAAATAGTTATTTTAAAATATCTAAAACAGAACTTACTAAGTCCATATTATCAATTAAAGAACTTACTTTATCAGTGGTTCTTTTTTTGTATTTTGTTTTCATGATATTATCAAATCCTTTATAATCCATTGTGCCACGATTTAAATCTTTGATGTATGATGAATTTAGTTTAAGTAAGTTATATAAGTCTGTTTTTTCTTTAAAATTTATTATGTTAAATAGACGCATTTAATCCTCGAAAAATTTATTTAAAGGTCTTGGACTAATAGGACCACTTCCAATTGTTTTAGTTAAATCAGGTGTTGGATTTTTCTTTGTTAAATCACTTACAAAATCTATTGCTTTTTGAGCTGTATTAATATGGCTTTTAATGGAATCAACATCAACATTTTTTACCATTTCAGTTATTTTTGATATACCAGAATCTACTGTTCTATCAGTAGTTTTGTATTTACTCCAGATGTTTTCATCTGTACCATATAAATCATATATTTCATAAAACTTTTGCCAAGTCATTTCTCCATTTTTAACATATTTAATAAGTTCTGGTTTAGTTCTAACAAAATTTTTAAAATCATCTTTTTTCATAATGGTCACCTAATACATATTATGTAAATTTTTATTTAATATACAAAAAAAGAGAAACTAGTTCTCTATATCTTGAAGTCATCAATAAATGATGCAAAAGATAATTGTTCCTCTTTTTTAGTTGGTTTTACTTCTTCATCTGTTATTTGCACATCTTCTTTATCATCATTTTTTTCTACTTTAGTTAAATCAATTAATTCTTTTTTTAGAGCAAATAAATCATAATTATATTTTACACTACTTCCAGTTGATGCTAAATCCATGATTGGTATTTCACTTGTTTTTAATTCATGAATTTCATTATCTGTGCGATATATATTTGTATCTTTTGTAACTGTTAAATATGCAAAATTTATTTTATAATCCTTAGTTTTTGCTTTTTTAAATAACATATTACCTTTTTTAGCACGTGATATACTTACAAGTTCATTTACTTTTACTCTTTTTATTGTTTTATAGTTAGTATAAATATTTAAATATTCTTCTCCTTTTATCGGAGATGCATAAATAACATAATCATCTTTTAAGTTTATACCTTTTACTCCGCTAGCTTTGGTACCTACTACAGGAATTTCATTTGTATTAAATCTTAAGTATAAACCATTATTAGTTACAAATAATACTTCATCACTAGATGTATCTGCATTTATTAATTCATCATCATCTTTTAGTTTTATTGCCATCATTGGTTTTGAATATCTAGTTACTTCGAAGTCTTTAAGTAAAACTTGTTTTGTTAAACCTTTTTTTGTAAATAATGTTAAGGTTTTAGATTTATCTTTTAAAATTAGGCTTGCAACAATTCTTTCTTGTTCTTTAATCATTATAGTGTTACTTATGTGTTTACCTAAATCTTTGTATTTTACTTCAGGTAGTATATGAATTGGAACATATAAGTAATTACCAAGGTTTGTAAATAATAATAATGAATCCCTTGTTGATGCCATGAATTTATTGGTAACATAGTCTCCCGGTTTAAGGGTTGTTTCTTCGGTAGATGAAGAAAAACTTTTTTGACTTACACGTTTTACATAACCATCATTAGTTACAACTATTACACATTTTTCATCAGGTATCATTTCTTTTGCATCTAGTTTTATATCAACGATTTCATCACGTATTTCAGTTTTTCTTGGAACTGCATAGTTCTTTTTAACTTCTCTTAGTTCTGATTTCATTAGATTTTTTAACTTATTTTCATCATGTAATATTTCATTACATTCTTCGATTAGATTCTTTAATTTTTCACATTCTTCTTTTAATACTACGATATCAGTATTTGTTAATTTATAAAGTTGTAGTGTAACAATTGCTTCGGCTTGTTCTTCGGTGAAACCATATTTATTAACTAAATTTATTTTAGCATCACTTTTATTTTTACTAGCACGTATTAGAGCAATTACTTCATCAAGGATTGATATTGCTTTGATTAGACCTGTTGCTATATTATAATTTTTAGTATAGTATGCTAGGTCAAACTCAGTTCTTTTGGTTATAACCTCTTTTTGATGAGCAATGTATGCATCAATTATTTCTAGTATTCCTAGAGTCTTCGGAGTTCTATTTACAATTGCAACAGAGTTATAGTTATAAGATATTTGTAAATCAGTATTTTTAAATAAATATTTCATTATTACTTCTTTATTAGCATTTGATTTTAAATCAATTGCTATTCTTATACCACTTCGATCTGTTTCATCACGAACTTCAGAGATACCTTCGATTTTTTTATCGATTCTTAAAGATTCAATTTTTGCAACAGTTGCTTGTTTATTAACTTCAAAAGGTATTTCTGTAATAATTATTTGTTCTTTACCTTTTTCTTTAACAAATTCATATTTTGCTTGCACTATTACTTTACCACGACCGGTTTTAAAAGCCTCAATTATACCTTCTTTACCAAAAGCTATACCTCCGGTTGGAAAATCTGGTCCTTTTACTATTTCAAGTATTGTATCTAGATAACAATTTGGTGAATCAATTCTTTTAATGGTAGCATCAATTATTTCACCTAAGTTATGTGGTGGTATGTTTGTTGCGTATCCAGCTGAAATACCATTTGTTCCATTTACTAAAAGGTTTGGAAATTTAGCAGGTAATACAGTTGGTTCTAAGAATCTATCATCAAAGTTTGGTGCCCAAGCAACAGTATTTTTATCTAAGTCTTTTAATAGTTCATTGCTAATTTTTGCAAGTCTTGCTTCAGTATAACGATATGCTGCAGGTGGATCGCCATCCATTGAACCATTATTACCATGTATGTCAACTAAAATTGCACTTTGTTTCCACCACTGACTCATACGAACCATGGCATCATATACAGATGAGTCACCATGGGGATGGAATTTACCTAGTACATCACCAACAGTTGCGGCACATTTAATATAACCTTTATCTGATGTGTTTCCAGCTTTATACATTGCATATAAAATTCTTCTTTGAACTGGTTTTAGTCCATCACGAACATCAGGTATTGCTCTATCTTGAATGATTTCTTTAGCATAGGCTGCAAATCTTAAAGACATTATTTCTTCAAGAGAATAGTCTTCAATTCTTTTAATAATATCCATTTTTTACTCCTTTCTATAGTTGTCTTCTAATGTAAATTCAACATTTTCATTTATCCATTCTTTACGAGGTTCTACTTTGTCTCCCATTAAAACTTGAACACGTTTTTCAGCTAGAGCTGCATCAGTTATTTTTACTCTGATCAAGCTACGAGTATCGGGATCCATTGTTGTTTCCCAAAGTTGGTCTGGATTCATTTCCCCAAGACCTTTGTATCTTTGAATACTATATTTTCCAGTATTTTCTCTTTTTATTTCTTCAAGTTCATCATCGGTATAAGCATAAAACCTTTTTTTACCATAATCAAGTTTATAAAGTGGTGGCATGGCAATATAAAGTTTACCTGTTTCAATTAAACCACGCATGTATCTATAAAAGAATGTAAGTAAAAGTATTTGAATGTGTGCTCCATCAACATCGGCATCGGTCATGATTATTACTTTATCATAGTTTGATTCAGTTGCATCAAATTCTTGACCAATACCTGCACCGATTGTATGAATCAATGTATTTATTTCTTCATTTTTTATAAGTTCATCTAAAGATGCTTTTTCACTATTTATTACTTTACCACGTAAAGGTAGTATTGCTTGGAACTTTCTATCTCTGCCCCCTTTTGCTGAACCACCCGCAGAATCTCCTTCGACGATGAATAATTCATTGATTTTGGGATTCTTACTTTGAGCTGGTGCAAGTTTCATTGATAAGTTCTTTTCAATACCTTTTTTATTCTTACCATTTCTGGCATCTTCTCTAGCTTTTCTAGCAGCTTCACGAGCAACTTTACTCTTCATAGCTTTTTCTAGAATAGTTGATGCTACTTCTTTATTTTCTTCAAGGAAGAATTTTAATGCTTCATAAGTAATACTTTCTGTTACACTTCTTGCTTCAGGGGTACCAAGTTTTCCTTTAGTTTGTCCTTCGAATTGTAGTAATTCTTCAGGTATTTTTAAGCTTATTACTGCAGATAATCCTTCACGAACATCAGAGCCATCTAGAGTCCCATCTTTAGCTTTAAAAATATTATTGTTTTTAGCATAGTCATTAAATGCTTTAGTTATACCAGTTTTAAAACCAACTTCATGAGTTCCTCCATCACTAGTTTTAACATTATTAACAAATGATAAGATATTTTCATTGTAAGTATCTGTATATTGCATGGCAATATCTACTTCAATTTTACTTTTGGTATTACTAAAACTAATTACTTTATGTAAGGTATTTTTACCTTCGTTCATGTATTCTATAAAACTTGTTAATCCATTTTCATAATGGAATTTTGCTTGATGTTTATCTTCTTCATCAATTACTTCGATGGTTAGTCCACTTAGAAGGAATGCTGATTCTTGCATTCTTTCACATATTGTTGTATATGAAAAATTACAGTTTTTAAATATTTCTGGATCTGGCAAGAATTTAACTATTGTACCAGTTTTAGTACTTTTTCCAACAGTATGAAGCGGAGTTTTAACATGTCCCCCATTTTCAAATTCAATTGCTGAAATAAGTCCATCACGATATATTACAACTTGCATTTCTTTTGATAAGGCATTAACTACACTTGCACCTACACCATGAAGACCACCGGATACTTTGTAACCTGCTTCAGTAAATTTACCACCGGCATGAAGTATTGTGTATATTACTTCCGGAGTACTTTTTCCAGATGCATGCATACCAATTGGAACTCCACGTCCATTGTCAGCTACAGTTATACTTTTATCTTTATTTATAATTACTTTAATGTAATTTCCATATCCATTTATAACTTCATCTATTGCGTTATCAACAATTTCCCAGACTAAATGATGCATACCTCTTTTATCAGTTGATCCAATATACATCCCTGGTCTTTTTCTAACAGCTTCAAGACCTTCAAGTATTTTAATTGATGATTCATCATAATTTGCCATAATCTCTATCACTTCCTAGACCATTATAACAAAACATCCCAGAAAAAATCAACTTTAATCTTGTTTTTTAATAAAAAACTTAGGATTTTTGTTATTCCTAAGTTATTTTTTAATCTTATAAGAAAGATTTTGCTAGTTTTTCATTGATTTAAATACTCTATTCCATACTTTATCTGTTGAATAATTTAAAATACCATTTTTGTATACTTTGATACCTTTTTTAAGTAATAAAACAATAAATAGTATCATTATTATAATAGATATAATTATTTCAAAAGCTGATATTTCTCCGATTATATATAATGTTGGGCTTAAGAATGCTGATAAGAATGGTAAATATGATAAAACATGAATAAGAGTTGAACCTTTGAACATTGATGCAGTTATTGCTAAGTAGTAACCTAATACTGATAAAAGCATAACTGGTGATTGTAATTGATTAAAGTCTTCGATATTTACTGTCATTGATGCAAGTATTCCTGATAATATTGCATATGATAAGAATGATAATAACATTAATATTAGAGTTGTTGGAACAAGTACTAATAATTTATCTGTAAGAATTGATAAATCTACATTTCCCACCAAAGAACTTATTAAACTTAATGGTGATGTTTTAGTTAAATATGTATTTATACCTAGACCAATGAATGCAAATATAATAAGTAATAATCCTTGAATTATTACAAATATGTTACTTGCAAGTACTTTAGAAAATAAATGTATTTTAGGACTTACATTTGATATGATTATTTCCATACTTCTTGTTGTTTTTTCTTCACAGATTTCTCCGCCGACCATTTGAACAAGGAATATCACTAGCATAAAGAATGGTAATATTATTGTTGGAAATACACTATTCATTACTATTTCCATGTTTTCATCAACACTACTTGTATCATTAAGTAGAGTTCTATTTATGGTTGTTGGCATTGATATATTAGATAAAACTATTGGATCTATATTAGCATTAATCATTCCAATTGTTGCTTTTGTTGCATTTAGGGAATTTGCTATTTCTTGATATACTCCATTATCTATTTTACTATTACTTATAACATCACTTTTTAAATATTCTTTATTATCACTATTTAATACTACGATTACTTCAGAATCTTTTAAGTCTTTTTTTAATTCATCTAAAGATTTATCCTCACTTTTTATTGTAAGTTTTTTATCTTCATCTAAAGATTCTAAAGTGTTTTTAAAATAGTCTGCCATATTAGTATTATTATCTATTAAGTAAATTGTCAAATTATCTGAGAAGTCTCCTCCGAAGAATTTAACTATAGAATTTAAGTTAATTATACAAATTATAGCTATTGCTAAGATAATATTTGTTGCTAAAAACCATTTTGAACAAATCTTTTTCTTTAAGCTAACACGGGTTAGATACCAAAATTTCTTATTCATCTTTACCTCCTACATAATGGATAAATATTTCATTTAATGGAGCATCCGCTACAACATATTTTGTAACATATTTATCTTTTACAATGTCAAATACACTTTTTGAAATACTTATATCTTCGATGTGAACTACTACTTCATTTGCTTTTTGTTCTACATCTATTACACCTTTTATTTTCTTTATTGCATCAATATCTAAATCATCAGCTTTAATAATGATATTTTTTTTGGCATAGTTTTCTTTTATTTCATCTAGGCTTCCATTTAATATAGCCCTACCATGTACTAAAATAATTAATTGTTCACAAAAGTCTTCGATATATTCCATTTGATGTGATGAAAATATAATAGAGCAACCCTTTTTTTGGAGTTCTTTTACAGCGTCTTTTAATAAACCTACGTTTATTGGATCTAAACCTGTGAATGGTTCATCTAATATCAATAGTTTTGGATCATTGATAACTGCTGATATGAACTGAATCTTTTGTTGATTTCCTTTAGATAATTCTTTTATCTTTTTATTTTTGTATTCAGTTATTTCAAATTTTTCTAACCAATAATCTAACTTTTTATCAATGTCGCTTTCATCCATTCCTTTTAAAACACCATAATATTCAATCATTTCTTTAACAGTTAGTTTAGTTAACAAACTTCTCTCTTCAGTAACAAAACCTATTTTATCTGTTACTTTATAATCAATTTTCTTTCCATCCAGGGTAATTTTCCCTTTGTCAGGTTCAAGTAATCCCATTATCATTCTAAATGTTGTTGTTTTACCTGCACCATTTTCGCCAAGAAGTCCAAATATCTCTCCATTTTTAACAGAAAAAGATAAGTTATCAACTGCAACTAGGCTTCCATATGTTTTTCTAACATTCTCTAATTTTAACATATATACCTCATTTCTTAACATCATTATATTACATATTTTTAAAAAAATAAAGTGTTGCAAAAATTTTTAACAACACTTCGCTTTGGTTAATATATTATTTAATCTAAATATTTCTTCAAACCAAATAAGTATTTCATCACTTAATTCGGTTTCATTACCTGGGTAATTTAAATATACATAATGAGACTCTATTTTATCTATTTTATTATGTATATTAATTAATTCTTCTTTGGTTATAAAGTTTAGATTTCTTTCTATTTGAAATTTTGTTCCCCAGCTTACTATAGTTTTAAATAAATTTGATAGTTCACCACAAATATCTTTATAAAGTTCTAATTCTTGCATTATTGCAAGGGTACCAATTAGTCTTGTAAAAGCAACTTCTATTTCACATTCTACTTTTTATAGTTCTTTTTTGGTCATTTTAACACCTTCTTCAAAGAGATTGTACCACAAAAATAAAAAATAAAAAAAAAGAGGTTTCCCTCTTTTTAGAAAAATGCTCCACCCCAGATTATAGCTAGCAAGATGAATAGAATTAAAACTATAAATGCATAACTAGCTGTAAAAGTATTACCTGAAGTGTTGTCGCATTCTTTTTTACAACAACTCATTTTAACCTCCTTATATATATTTTAAAAATTTAGATAAAGGCCCCTACTATGATAATTAAAAGAATAAATAGTACTAAAATTATAGCAGCTCCAAGGCCATTTCCACAGTTATTCATAAAACTTTCCTCCTTTATTTTGTCTTTTCACTAGTATTCTATGGTTTATTTTTATATTTGTGAGGGCAAAAAATACCTAAAAACATTGTAAAATAGGAAAATTATTGTTATAATACCTACATAAGGAGAGATAGAAAATGAAAAAAAAGATTTTTGCACTATGTGCGATAATGCTACTAGCAAGTGGCTGTGGTAAAGTACCAAAACTAGAAAATGGAAAGGAAGCAATTGTAACTTTCAAAGATGGGGAAAAAATAAGTGTTGATGATTTCTATGAATTGATTAAAAATGAATATGGTTTAAATTCATTAATTTCAATGGTAGATAAATACATTTGTGAAACTGAATTTGAAGATTATAAAGATACTGCAAGTAAGAATGCTGATGCATTAATTAATAGTTTAAAAGAACAATATGGTAGTGAAGATAAACTTCTTGAAGCACTTCAAGGGTCTGGATATAATACTATAGATGCTTATAAAGATTATGCATATTTATCATATTTACAAAGTCATGCTATCGAAGAATATGCTAAAACTAAGATAACTGATAAAGAAATAGAAAACTATTATAAAAATGATGCTATCGGAGATATGGAAATTAATCATATTCTTATAACAAGTAATGTTAAAAAAGATGCTACTGATGATGAAAAGAAAGCTGCACAAGATGAAGCTAAGAAAAAAGCTAATGAAGTAATTGATAAGTTAAATACTGCTAAAAAGAATGGTGAAGATATAACTGAAGCATTTACTAAACTTGCTAAAGAATATTCTGAAGATGATTCTAATAAAGATAAAGGTGGTGCACTAGGTAAAATAAATTATGGTTCTTTATCTAGTAAATATGATGAATTAGTTAAAGCTGCTAAATCTTTAAAAGATGGTGAATACTCTACTTCAGTTATTACTACTGAACTTGGATATCATGTAATATTAAAAGTTAAAACTTATGAAAAAGATACTTTAGAAAATTTAAAAGATAGTATAAAAGAAACACTTGCGGAAAAATACGTTACTGATAATAAAAGTAGTATTGGTTTAAATGCATTACAACACTATAGAAAAGAATATAAAATGGAAATCCAAGATGATGAAATGAAAAAACAATATTCTAATTATATTCAAAATGCACTTTTAACTATTCAACAAAATAATAGTTCTAAATAGTTACATGCAAAAAGCACAATTAAGTGCTTTTTTTTTAATCTTTAACAAAGACAATCTACATATGTGTCTGATAGACATCTTATACAACATAAACAACTACAATCCATTGTAAAGAATACATTCGTAGCAACATATGGATAAATGCTTGTTTCATCTGTGTTATCTGCTAAAACTCTAAATGTACAACAGTTTCCTTCTATTTTTTCTACTCTAAATACATTTGAACATGTATCTGTATTACCTGTGCATGTTGCAGTTGAATCTTTTGTTATTGGCATACTCCATGGAGTACCATTACCACAACAAGTATATAGCATAACTGGTCTAGTATTACATATTAAACAATTAGTACCTCCACCTAAAACTGGTCTATCACAAGTTTGTAAGCAATTATCTGGACAAGCATTTTCTTGAAGAACTAATATAACACAAAGTATTTCATTTATGCAATTTCCATCTGTTCTATTTTCTTTATTCATAAACTAATCACCCTTTCATGTACTTTCATTAATAATTTATGATAACATTTAAAATAAGTGTATGCTTTTTACTTTATCTTTTTTCTAAATTATGGTATGATTAATATGGTGATGATATTTTGAAAATATGGATTGAATACATAGTTATAGCTATTATTCTAATTATTATTTCATTAGTTATAGTTAAATTATCAAAAAGAGATTTTAAAGTTGAAGCTAATAAACTAATTACTTACCTAGGTGGTAAAGATAATATAGTTAATGCTGAATGTAATATGTCTCGACTTAAAGTTATTTTGAAAGATGTAACTTTAGCTAATAAAGATGGTATTCAAAAATTGGGTGCTAAAGGTATCGTTGAAATTGATAACCAACTTAAAATAATATTTGATAAAAATGCTAAACAATTAAAAAAGTATATCGAAGAAATTATCTAAGATATGCTTTTTTCTATGTCTATTATATCTGTTATTTTTATTTTTTTATTATCTATTGTTAAGAGATATATACTTGTTTTACCTACGATTACTTCATCAATTACTTTATCTTTTAGGGTAATTCTTACCCTACTTTTATAAACATGATCTAGTGAACCAAATATTTCATTTATTTTTTTATTTACATCTTTTTTAGATAAAGCTTTCGGGGTACGATCACTATAATATAAGTCTTGGTAGTTATTTATTTTTTTATCTATTGGGTTTGCAAAAACTTTAGGTAACTTATCCATTTTCCACCTCACTATATTTTATGATAAATATTAAAAAAATACACATAATAGTAATATGAAGAAGTTGTTAAGTAAAAGGGAAATGTTTGTTTTACCTCTTTTGTTATTAATGATACTAAGTATTGTTTCATTATATAATACTAGAGGTTTAAGTACTATTTATAAATATAATTATTTAAAACAAATTATATGGTTTGTTGTTGGAGTTATTAGTTTTTTTGTAGTGCAAAAGATAAATACTAAGAAGTTATTTAAGTATTCAATAGTTTTATATGTAATCACTAATATGTTACTTTTATATTGCTTAATCTGGGGTGATGTTATAAATGGTGCTAGAGCTTGGATTAAGTTGAAGTTTTTTTCTTTTCAACCAAGTGAACTTATGAAGTTATCACTTACATTAGTACTTAGTAATATTTTATGTAAGTATAAAAATACTGGTATTAAAAGTGAATTTATTTTTTTAAGTAAGATACTAATTTTTTCAATTATTCCTTCGGTGCTTGTTTTTTTAGAACCAGACACTGGTGCAATAATATTTTATTTACTTATTGATTTAAGTATTATTTTGCTTAGTCATATACATAAGTTTTGGTATTACTTAGTTGGTTTTATAATTATTTTGTTTTTAGCAATATTTATTTACTTTTATTTATTTAATAAGGATTTACTTATTAGTTTAATTGGTA
>ERZ780195.2068-NODE-2068-length-14475-cov-2.236200_pt1 | contig 14475 bp, 15 predicted proteins | sample MGYA00511017_ERZ780195 | MGnify/ENA primary metagenome ERZ780195 (study PRJEB29588, sample SAMEA2159974) | human gut metagenome | biome: human gut; feature: human-associated habitat; material: faeces | place: Denmark | collected 2008/2010 ...
GGGCTCTTCTTATGCGTTTTTCAGTTCCGCAGTCTTCTTAGGTTTACGGCGTCCACCCTTGCAAGCAACAGCCACGCCATCGCTCACAAGATAGCAGCCACCCGCTACCAGCAGGGCCTGGAGCAGGGATTCCTGAGGAATGCCGGTATCGCCCATCTTAGGAACATCCTTTTTAATAGGAGGAACCGTTTCGGGGATGTCAGGCGCAAGATACAAATTGAATTTTGTACCCATATTCGGCTTCTCATCGTAAGCCTTATCGGTTTCTTCAGAGACCATAGCCTTGTCAACCGTGCCATGCTCACCAGGATGCGGAGAATCGGCTGCAAAGCCAACGCCCAAACACATCGTTGCGGCCAGCGAAAAAGACGCGAGAACTTTCGCAAACTGTTTCACGAAAATGCCTCCTTTGCAGCATCACAAGTTCCAAAAAAGCCCCGGAGCAAACCGAAGTCTGCACCGGGGCGAATCGTTAAGACAGCACAGAAATCGTAATCTTGGCAGCAGCAGTGCCAACCTCGACAGGATTCTCGGCATCAGAGGTATCATAAGCCGTAAAGGTTGCGGTGCAGTCGTAAGAACCAGCAGCCAGAGCCTCTGACAACTTATCTGTCTGAATGTGATAGTTGGGCTGGATAAGTCCACTGTTGTAGATTTCCTTGCCGCTATCATCCAGGGTAATGCTCACAACCTGAGCGTATTTATTACCGGGAGCGTTCTCGATTTCGAGAGTGCCCTCAGAATCGCCGGAATCAAACACCGGATTGACGTTGATGGAGATGGCCATTGTACCCTCTTCCACGACGCGGTTCAGCTCTTCCTGAATCTCTGCCTCGCTCTTGCCTTCGAGCTGGCCAAGCTGTGCAGCGACCGAATCTTCCAGGCGGTTGTCGGAAGCAGTAGCATTTTTATTGTGCCAGAAGAACAGACCCACGCACAGGAGAAGCAGGAGAATCACACAAATCGTAACGGTCCGATGCAGGAGCTTGTTACCACTCTTCTTCGAATTCTTTTCAGGGGTCGTCATTGTAGTTGCCATGATATTCAATTCCTTTCCGTCAATTACTTGACTGAGCTGTTATTAACAAAAGTTGGCCGCCGAGCGGCAGGTCACTCGACAGCCAACCCTTACATTTGGGCTTGCTTTATATTAGGTCCGGAGACTCTATCAGCGGTTGCTGGAGACGCCGCCTGCGGTAGCAGTCTGAGTATCACCAGTCTCAAACATCGGGATGATGCTGTAGGTAACACGAACGACAGGAGTGCAGCCAGCGTCGTTGACGTTGGAACCAGCAATCTTGGCGGTGGTAATCAGCGGCAGGGGCGGAGCATCGTCATGCTTGACAGCATCGGTGCCAGCGCCATCCTGAGCAACCTTGGCCTTTTCAGCACCAGCGATGAACCAGCCGTTCTCGGTGATGTCCAGAGGAGCAGAGCAGGTGGACAGGTCGATAGCAGAAGCGTTGTACATTGCAGAAGCAGGAGCAATGCTCATAGCGATTTCGCCGCGCTTCAAGGCGCTGTTGCTCATAGGCACAACACGCCAGGTTGCGGGCTCAGCCTGCAGCTCAGAAACCTTGATGGCCAGACCTTCACGCTTGGAGTTGTCGGTCTTGCTGTCGCCAACGGCGAAAGCCTTGCCGAAGTTGCACTGAGTATCGCCATCACCGATGATGAAGTCCTGAGACAGCTGATGGTTCTGGTCGATAGCCTTCACAGTCTGGCGCAGCTCGTCACCGGTCAGAGTACCAGCGGCCTTGAAGTCCCACTCGCCATCGATGTAGATGACGTAGCACTCACCGGAAGCGTTGATATGCTCATCAGCCAGGGTCTTGTAGATAGCAGGCTGCTGCCAACCCTGGGTGGTGGAGGGGTCGCTGTACCAGTAGGTATAGGTCTTGGTTTCGGCATCGTAAGCGATGGAGAACAGCTCGTCGTTGGAGTGGTCGGCATCGTAGATGCGGCTGTAATGGGTAACCTTCACGATATCGGCAATGTAGGTGCGGCTGTTCTTGTCGATGGTGGAGTAGTTACGCAGCTGGTAAGCATCCTTGGTCGGGGTAACAACGTTGCCGGTGGAACGGAAACCGTACATGCAGACGTACAGAGGAACAGTAGCCTTCATGTTGACATGGTTCACGGTAGCAACGGTGATATCGTACTCAACGCGGCCGTCATCGGTCTTCACGCCAGGATGCTCTTCCTCAGTCGGAGGAGTCTCGGGAGGAATCTCGGTGTCGTTGTCCAGGTAGATGTAGAACTGGGTGGACATCGTCGGGTCTTCGTTGGTGGCGGTGTCGGTGCCCTCAGCCTTGGTATCGTCAGAAACCTTAGCTTCATCAGCAGTGCCGTGGTTCCAGTTCACGCCACCCTGAGTCTGCTGGCAGTCAGAAATCTTGACGTAATGCATCTGGAAGGTGCCATCAGCCTTTTTGGTGGTATAAACGCCGTACTCTTCGCCATCGTTATACTGGCTGCCTGCAATATAAGCGGCAGGAACTGCAGTGTAGCCTTCGGCGTCCTGGTCGGCATAGACAACGGAACCGTCGTCGTTCACCTTGTAGAAGGATTTGGCGCCGATGCGGTAAACGGGAGTGCTGTGCAGCATGGTCTCGTTATTGGGATGGTTGGCAATAGCAGTATTGTCAGTGGGCTGTTTGGTGTCTTCCATTGCGTAAGCGGTGATAGGAGCCATGCAGCTGGCGGCCATTGCCATACCCATCACAGCGCTTGCAACGCGCTTGTAACATTTCATTGGGGTAATCTCCTTTCAAATAGTGGATTCGAACTAGGCCATCTCTTTTGATTCCTTTGCTCCTGCATGCATCGGGTCAAAAGTCAAGCCATGCATATCCGCGTCCTCTCGACGCTGACTGCATCAAAACACGATGTACTTGGCAGCAATGAGGGATTCATCGCTTCCCTCGCCTGACCATTCTTGCAACACCGCAAGGCCCGTCAGTCTACCATGTGATGACTTGATGACGCAGATATGCACCATGAGTTCGCCCTTATCAGGGAGCTCTTGGGCTTACTGCTCTGAGCCACTGATTTTATTATCTGCGACTCGCACACCCACGCAAGCACAAACATCATGTTTTTTTCGCATTTTTTTCACTTTTTTTCAAATTTTTTCTTGCCTTCGCGTTTTTTACCATATATTTGATGGCTTTACCACCTTTTGTCATAGTCAATTCATAAATATATGGTATAATTTTCTCATAAAAAGTCGGAGGGAAATGATGGTTGCAGAGAAAAGGATTTACAGCACCACGGCATTGCAAAACTGCTATCGTGCATTGCGTTCCGCTCGCTGGAGTGTGAGACGTAAAGACGAGCATATGACCCGCTGCTGTGAAGTGCGTGAGCTGTATGCCAAGTGCCAGGTAAATTTGGGATGTGTTCTTTTTGACCCGGATATGTCTCCAGCCAAAGATTATCTCGACATGGTTAAAGACAAAAAGGTGACCAAAAGACGGTTAGACATCCAATTAAGAAATTGCAAGCGTTTTTTGCTGTATCAGTTTGATGAAATCGAAAAGGATATTGCCGACGCTTCTCTTGCAAAATCATCCTGACAAAGAAAAAGCTGCTCTCCGTTTTCAGGAGAACAGCTTCTTTTTTATTGATTTTCCTTGCCAAAAATCAGGTCATAAATACCCGGAATGTCATAGGGGCTAACAATGCGCGGCGCAGGAGTATCCTTATCCGTCACCTTGAACTTTTCAGGTTCATCAGATACGATAACACTTGCGTGTTTCCAGTCGTCGCTTTTCAGGAACTGTGCATAGCGCATACCGAGCATTTCCTTGATAGACAGGCTCTTCAGCTGCATCGCGTAGGTGCAGGCTGCTACTGTAGGTACATAGTCTGTCACAACATTCCGGCACGCCAAACGGAACTGAGCCACGCTCTTATCCACCGTAATGACTTCACGGGTCATGAGGTCTATAACGACCATAACGAGCTGGTCAGAATCCGTAGTGAGAGCAAAGCGGTCCTTGACAGTCGCGGGTTCAAACTGCTCACCCGTCTTGCCATCCCGAACCATTACGCCGCAGAAAGCGTTCTCCATCTCAGAGAATTTCTCCCCAGAGTAGGATTTTACAGTGAGGGCGGCATAACGGAACCCGTTCTGAAAGCACTTCTTAATATCGAAATCTACATACTCAACGGCACCATTCTTACCGCTGCAGCGGCGGTCGCCGGAATGAACAGCGCCGAGCGTCCCATCCTTAGGGTTCGCGTAGTAGATGAACTTTGCCTTTTCCTCTCCGTAGAACACAACCGAGAGGTCCAGGTCGATGCCATTCCACAGGTCAGGGCCATCGTTTCCCTTCCAGTAAAGGAATGCACGGAGCACATTTCCGTCCGGCAGATTCGTGCGAGAGCCGCAGGCTGCAGCACGCATGGCGGAAGTGACCTGGCGGGGATTATCCGGAAAAATCAGTTTATTGCAATGACAGTTCGGGTCAATGTAGACGCTCTTCGGCTCAGTATCTTCTGCACGAAGGACCTGCCACAGCTGGTTAAAGATATCGCGGGCCACACGCTTGCAGATATCCTCAGACAAAGGTTCAATGTCCCGTTCCAGAGCTTTGCTGGCAGCGCCGTTTGCCTTGCCGGTTGCCAAATGCACAGGATTGTTGCGGTTTCGGAAATGGTTGATGAGCTGAACCAGCACACGCGGTTCGATGCTCTTGCACACCGAGATAAATCGGAACAGAACATTTTCCATCTGCTGTTCATCGGAGCAGTTGCGCAGCGCAAAGTCCGGGTTTCGGGCAAACATACCGGGCCGCATCATCAGGTGAGCGGAAAGCAGTTCAGCATTGACCGGTTTCTTCATAAGTTCTTGGAGCTTGGAGTTGTATGTCTCAATCTTAACGCCATTGCGAATCTTCGTAAAAATCTCATAATCTTCCTTGAAGATATAAGAGTAATCACCCGGATGCAGGCGTTCGCCCAATCGCTTGAACTCTTCGGGATGCAATGCAAAGCCCTCGTTCTTATCAGTGTGTTCCAGAAGTTCCAGCAGCTGACGACGTTCACCTCGCTTAAAGTTCCGGAATTTCGGGGCTTTCGAAAGACTCACATCCTGGTCGCTCATTGCTGCGGCCAGGCGCAGCACATCGGGAGAGCTCTTGAAATCCCGGAAGCATGCCTGTTCCCGCCATTCGGGACGAGAGATAATGCGAGACACATACAGAGCAAGATTTTCCTTGCATGGAATATGCTTGGGTTTCATGCGGTCCATCAGCTCAGATGTGAAATCAATATCATGCATCAGAGTATCGAAAACGCAGGACGCCTCGTCAGGAGACAGAGGAGAATGCCCGGTAATGCTCTGTACGGAATAGCGGTAGATTTCCTCCTCATCACACGCCGGAATCTGTTTCACAGCAGGAAGATGGCTGCGGTCCAATGTGGGACAGAATTTGACCGGGTCGAAATCCGGCCGCCATTCGCCGCAGGTCAGATAATTGAGGAAATTGACAACATACAGGTCCACAAGGTCGGCTTTCATCGCATCGTCCGGGAAATTCGGCCAGATGGGAGAAGTCTGAGAAATTGCCTTGCCATCATCCGTGACACAGTCATACAGCGCAGACCAGGTCTTGAGGAAATCATTGTATTCGGCCTTGCAGCAGGCATCAAAGAGGTCTCGCGCCATAATATAGCCGTATTCCATCAATTTCATGTTCGCTGAACAGACATAGCGTTTCTCCACCGCTTTCTTCCCTTCTTGTGCGGGCATGGGTGGTACGATGCCGCGATGATGTGCAAACGTGACGCGGTTAAAATCATAAACAGTCAGCATTCAAATGACCTCCTAACAAAACAAAAATCCCGCGCCGAGAAAAACTCGACACGGGTGGATGAGACACGTAATAGATACGGAGAGCATATCCGCTAACGTGTTGAAGTCAGCAGCACAAAAAATGCGAGCCGACTTCCTTGTTCTTCTAGAAATGAAGGAAGCGGATATATAGCCGTATTGTTATGTTCTCGAGCCGTGACGGAGAGCGAAACCGCTAACATGATTTCATATCATCTTCAAGTAGAAGGAAGCGGTCTCATAGCCATACACGAAAATGCTCAAACTTTAGGTTCTTTGCTATCATTTGAGCCAGTAGATATATTGTACCACAATATATGGTATATTGCAATACTAAAACACAATATATTGTGTCTGCTTTTTATGCCGGAAACAAGATAGGCCATAGCTGCCGTGTTCAGAACGCACAACAAATACCTAGCAAAAAGCCGCCTACCCAAAAGGGCAAGCGGTATATGATTTGTTGGCATTTATTGCACCAAGCATTCAAACGTCACTGTGCCAGTCCAGTCGCCAGGAGCAAGAACTGCGCTTACGGAATAGTCTGAACTCGTTCCATCTCCAAGCATCTCAGTGCGATTCCATCAACCATCTTGGGCGGAATCGCCAACAGTGGCTTGGTCATATTTTCAAATTTGACGTTGGTTGCCGGAAAATCATCCGGAATTTCGGCAAGATAAAACTTAGTTGCCATGTTATAACCTCTTTCTTGATTGCTACTTTTTAGTGCCACTTTTAGGCTGCTGTTTTTATTATCTTTGATTCGCACGGATGGGCAAGTAAAAGAAAGCCTAAAAAGCAAAAAAATGATTTTTTGTGGAAGAACAACAAAAGAACAACAAAAAGGCAACAAAAAAGAGCCCCCGCACCACAGCAGGAGCTCGTAAGTTAGCGCAAATTATCGTATTTACTATATTTCTTGTCTTCTTTTTCGTCAGGCATGCTGAGCTGTTGGTCTCTGCCGTTTTCTTGCGGACCATCCCAGTTATCCTTTTCGCTATCGGTCTCTTCGGAATCTTCCAAATCTTTATTGGGTTTTGCCTTTCTGGAAGTAGACTTCTTCTTCTTGGGTTCAACGAACACATCAGACAAATCATAGGGTGAAACTGCGATTGCCGTTACCCCTTCATTCATTTCCGCCGCATGGTTCAGAATCCAAATAAGTTTTCTCCACTGCCATTCGACCATATCGGTTCCGAGCTTTGATACGATGACGGAAGCCTCAGCTTGTTTGGCCTTGACCATCGCCTGCAAGAGACACCCGTACAGATACGGGAACTGAATTTTCGAGCCGTACTTGTCGGCGGTTTCAGTACTGCAAATCATAATTGCCACAATCGTGTTCTCGTTATTGCCCGGACAGAATAGAACCTGACCGGGATACCGAAGCTGTTTTGGCAGCTTATGTAAGTACCACTCTTTTGCTTCCGGGAATCTCTTTGCAAATTTCTCAAGAGTCTTGGTATCCCAAGTCCCCTTGTCATTGCAAAAGCAGCAAATGATTCTGCGGCCCTTGATATCTCTGGGGATTGTCTCCCCTTTCATCAATGAAATTCTCATGTCAGGCATATTAGTCGAGCTCCGAACGATAATAGAGTTCAATGCCAAGACGCTCTTTTACGAGTTTCTTGATAAGTTCTGCACCATATCTCTGAACATTGATGCTCTGGCTGAAAGTCGGAACCGCAATATCGAGCCAGCTCAGCTTGCGCCTGTTGGCACCGACCAGCAGGCTCATGTCCTTTTCGAGCTGAGAATCAGCTTTCGGATACCAGAAAATGAAACCACAGTCAAAGCTGCCCTCCTCATTGAGATGAGCAGTTTCGATGTCTTTGATTTCGTTTTCGATTTCCGGAGTGCGCAGGAAAAGGCGAATCTGGGTTTCGACCTGCTTGACGCGGCTTTCCACTTCATCGATTTCCTTCTCGGCTCTCGCTTTCTGAACATTGTTCAGCAGCTGCGAGATTACGCCATCCGGGTTCAGATGCTTGCGTAGCCCTTCGATTTCCTTGTCTTCAATATCGTCTGCGATGACAGTATCGACATAGGAGGTATCGACCAGCGGGCTTTCAAACAGCGGAACCGCAGCGCCAAAGCCGTTCACGGAAAGCACTTTCTGATTCGTGCTAAAGCGTTTGAGTGTAGGACAATCAAGATTGACCCATTCCTGAACAAAGCTTTTTGCGCGGGACAAGTCCGTGCAGCGGCGTGTGGTGGTTGCGGAAGAATACTCGTACCAGACGACTTCCTTCTCGTTCGCATACCGAATGCTGCCAACGGGCGGATTCTTGAGGTCCTGGCCGCGAATCAGCTGAACATAATCAATCTGATTGGCTTTCAGAAATGCTTCAAGAACCCAAGGGCTGACGGCTACCATGTAGTCCTTTCCTTCTTCGTAGTTACCTGCAGGCTTGATACTGCGCATGTCTTTTTTGTATGCCTTGAGCGGCGTGCTCATAGGAGTCCAATCATCGTCAAAAGTCTTGACAAAGGCTTTGGGTCCATTGTTTGTGTTTGCAAATTTAATTTCAGCTTTCATAAATCAGGGCAAGGAGACCCGCGACTTTAGTCGTGGGAGGAATTGCCCGTTCACATCCTTTCTATTAGATAATTTGTTGCAGGCTCTAATAGCCGCAATTTTTTAAATGTTACACCTTTGGAAATACGCGTGCCGTCTAGCTTTTTGAGGGTAAAACTTCCCGATGCACGACGACCGGAAACGAAGCACTCTTGTCCTTCTTGTTGTTCAGGGCCGGGATGTTGCCTGCCGTTTTTAATGCCATCAAAACCAGATACCAAACTGAGGTTCAGCGTCATCCAGCAGCCAATTTTTCCAGTCACGGCAAGTCATCTTGCCAAAGACTTCATGATTTCGCAGAATGTAGCACAAAAGCTGCGATTTCTGCGTTGTGCTCATGCCGTCAATAACATGTTGACGGTCATTTTTCCTGCCCCAAAAATCCACAGAGTTGCCAAGAGAATTGAGGTTTTTGAGAATGTATTGTTGCGTATCGTTGTCGGAATCCTCTTTATCGCAGATATACTCTATCATAAAGGGATAAAACTTTTGAACCGCTTCCTGAATGGTAGCTGCCGTAGTTGCGCCATGCGATACTGCCCAGCCACATTCCATGCCAGTCATTGGCAATGGAAACATGACATACATCTCATATCCATCAATCTCAATTTGACGATAATAAATACGATAAGGAGCGTTTTCGTTACAAAATACATTCCATTTCATCAAATTATGTGCGCAGGGTACACCGTCCATAGTCGCTTGCGACTTAGGCGGTGAGGAATGCGCTAACCAAGAGGCAATTTGAAGTGTACTCAGTTAGCACAAATACCCTGCTACTCCTTTCTTTAAATGATTAAGATATTTTTTCCCATGCAGAATGCATGGAATCTGTCGTATTTACGATTTTAAGCTTTTTAAGGCTTGCAGATTTTTGACCATTTTTTGCAGGTACTTTGAACTCTACATTTACGGCACCCTTTTTATTGGTAAGGAGGCAAGAGCCTCCATGTCGCCGTCCGTATCCCACTTGATATTCTTGATAAGCATAGCTCACACCTCCGTGTTGCTTTCAGAAATAGCGCCGTCAATACTGGCAGCTTCAACGAGTTCACGAATGTATGTTTCTACCTTTTTGCCATAAGCCACATTGTCTAGATAATTCTCTACAACGCGAGCCGCATGTGCGCACCTGATTCGTTCATCATGGTCAAACTCTGTGCCGCCAAAGGGAATGAAGAAGCAAAGCTCATGACCATCCTTATCTGTATTTTGGCCAACCAAAATTCTGAGGTCGGGGCAGTTCGAACAATGTTCCGTCTTGTTAAGTGAGGCATGGATATCATTCCACATTATCTGTGCCAGACACGGCAAGGCAGCGCCGAACAGGTTCATGATGATTTCGTCTGGAATCTCACAGTTGAGATTAGAGAAAGTCTCCGATACCCAGTCCTTATCGTAGAGTACATCCAACAGCAAACCGCAGTGGCCGTTCAGGGTGACAACACGTTCTGAAACACCACTATCGGTGTTCAGCGCACTGTAAACGGCAGCCACGAACCGAGGAAGGTCCGATTTGGTCCGATACGTTAGGGCAGTATCTCCGGGAAGAGAAACAGCACCGTTATTGTCGGTCCAGTAGAAAATGTTTTCGATGTTGTTGAGATTCATAATGTTGAACATGGTATTTACCTCCTGTAATTTTTGATGCAAAAAGGCGGGCCTCCCGGTATGGGAAGTCCGCCTTCAAGCGAAATTATGAATTGTACGAACGCAAAACGCGCCTAGTAGATGGTATCTATCGTACAATTTTTATAATATCCTGTTCGCACATCTGCGCAAGTGCGGTAACTCAAAGAGTTTCGAAGAAGGCGTTTGCCAAATCCTCATCGGACAGGTTATTCAGGTATTCTTCGAGCACGCATTCGGCTTCCGACATATTTACGGGATAGCCGAGAAATTCTTCTACCGCCTCAGAGCCGCGAGCAAGCAGCGCATCAACGAGAATTTCGGTGCGGCATTCACGAATGGTCCGGTTCAGGTCTTTATCGGTGGTAGTACACCAGTAGTCCCCGTCGATATCACCGTGAGCTTCGATGGAATACAGAGCATCCAAAGCATTGTCAATATCATCGTCGTATTCATCGAGGATATCATCAATGCAGTGAACCTGATGCCAGTGTTCGCCGTCATCCAGCGAAACAAGGCGTTCAGAAATATCATCATTATCAGAAGGAGTCCCGGAAGCCTCAATGTCGAACACTTCACGGCTCTTTTGATTCACGCGGCATTGTGAAGCGAACGAAGCGCCGGACGAAAAGTTCGTTGCAAATTTCGCAACAATCACATCCGGTTCAGGGTCTTTGAGTGCTTCCTGGTATTCCGGCAATCCGCGATAGGCAACCCGCTTGGAGGTCCCATCTGGTTCCAGTTCATACACAGCTGAAATCACGTGCCCTTCATTGGCGAAATTCACGATTGCCCGGCACAGATTCAGCATCACGAAATGCTTATCGTTCAGGTCATGGGAGTCTCTGTCCGCCTGAACGGTAACGAGCTTGGACAAGCCGGTCATAGTCGAGATACGGTACAGATAATCGATGTTTTGCAGCTGATACATAGAGTCATTCTCCTTTTTGCTTATCAGAGGTGGTTGCGATTTTTTCTTTGGTTTGCTTCTGCCTTTTAGCCTGTACTGCCATGCCAGCCTTATAGGCAGCATAGATGGTGAAAGCCATATACAACGTCATGACGTCATCCACCTGCCGGACCTGAATCTCACCGTAGGTGAGGATTTCCAGAAGCTTCCAGATGGTGGTGGAGCACATAACGAGCAGACACATGATAAATTTCCAGTCCATAAAATTCCTTTCGTTTTCAATCAGTCGTCATAGAACAGCCCCGGAATGATGATGTAGTCCTCAGCATGAGCTTCGATGTCTTTCAGCTGAAAACCGTTTGGGAAACACTTCCAGGAGTCGCCGTCATAAAACAGCTCACCGCATTCCGGGTTTGGATGGTTGTCGAACAGTTCAGCGGCGTAGCGAAGAAGATAAGATTCGTTGGAATCCATTTCAATGGAGCGCAGGCAGGTATACATCGGCTTTGTGATATCGATGCCTTCTGCTTTATGCTTCTGCAATGCTGCACTGAACTCAGCCATTGCCATGCACTGCGTGCGTTCCTTCATGGTTTTCGCCCACTCAATGAGTTTTTGCGGTTCGCGAAGGCCCAGGATAACATCCTCGTCTTCGATGTTTCCTGCAATCTCGGATGTTGGGTAAATATTGAGGAGAGGGTCGTCGAAAGATGTCAGACGAGACGCAAAGTTCTGAAGAAAAGTCTCAGGATTGTAGGGATTTTGCCCCATACACTTGTTCACGGTATCGATGTCGGTCTTGATTAGGCAGGTTGCGTTAAACATACAATTTTTCCTTTCTCTTGATTGATATTTGTTTTTTCGGAAATGGTTGACAGAAAGCTGTCGGCACTCCTTTCTTGCAAATAAAAAAGCAGGCCCACCGAATTGGTGAGTCTGCTAATTTAGCTGCAGAATATGAATTGTACGCATTGGGCCAAAAGGCTGTTATCTATCGTACAACTATTATTGTACTTGTTCCGCAAGGCGCTGCAACAAGAAAAGCCCTAATTAGATTCGGAATCGTCAAACACGCCGAGCAGCTGCTCCACGCTCGGAGCCAACAGATAATATCTGCAGCCATCCTGCTCAATCACGAAAACAATATCCCCAGACCCGGTTCGGGCAGTGCTGTTGTATTTGGCTTCAATGCCGGATGGCAGAATCACGGATTTATCAAGAGGTTTGGGTTCCTTGATAGCAGCCGAACTTGTGATAAATACCCTGCCCTGATTCGTTTCGATTTTGGCAAGAGCGTTATCTACTTCAATCATCGAATTGTTCTTAACTGGAACGCCAAAGATTGTGATGGTCGGTGCGACATCGCAAAGAACCGCTCCATCCAAAAGCTGTTGTATCACTTTGGTTTGCTGCTGTTCTTCATTCACCTTGACAAGTGCCGTGACGACAAGGCTGGTATCCTCATTGATGTTCCTTGTTCCGGATATCAAGGCGGAATCATTTATCAGAAGAAAGTTGACGCCTTCTTCCTTGTGCCCATTCACAAGAGTCATATGATAGGCCCCAACGCAGGCAGTATGGTCTTGCGTCTGATACGATACCAGGCTCCTTTCACCGATGCTCTGTATCGGAATGCAGACCGTTGTATCATCCAAAGAGAGCGGCACACAGGAATTGAGAGTCAATTTGAGTCTTTCTTTGCTTGCAACAAAATTCATGTGCGGGTCACTTGCATCAAATGGAGTGATTTCTGCCGTTTCCGGCGTTGCTGGCAATAAATGAGATACAAACTCTGCAAATTCAGCCGTTTCCGGCGTCTGCTGTACCTTCTCCGCCAACTTTTCGTGCATTCTTTGAGCGTCCCTGAACGCCCAGATGCTTGTGACAAAAATCAGCAGCATCGCCGCAATCATCAGCCCTTCAAGCTTTTCTCCGTTGTTTTTCATGGTTCTCCTCACCCGATTCCCCGCAAAAAATACTGATTCAGTTTCTAATGATACGAGCATCGCAAGAACTGGCAAGCAAAGTGCCAACACAAAAGCCACCCCCCCGAAACGGGCAGATGGCTCAGTGAAAGATTGGTTCAGAACGTATTAACCCTGGAAGAATCCCTGCAGCGCTTCTACACTGGTTGCAAGAATTTTGATATTGCGGTTATTTACCGTAGAGACAAACGGGATATACCCGGTCTCTTTGTCCTGCACGTTCCCGTATCGAACGGTGAGTCCACCGGGAAGATTCAGAGTTTTAGAGAATACGTTTTTGTCATAATTGAAAGAGAAAGTCGATACCAAAACGGTGTTGTCATTCAGCTGCAGCTGCAAATAGCCATCGTCCGCTTCGATTACAACATCGTCTTTTACGGTTTCTCCAAACACGGTTGTCGCAGGAGCTGTATCGGTGATTACTGCATCAGCAAGCAGCTTTTCAATCACTGCCTCTTGTTCCGTCTCCTGCCCTTCCTCGGCTTCAGCAGCAACGGTCAAAGTCAATCCTTCTCCCATCGTCCTTGTCCCCGACAGGATTTCCTTGTCGTCGTTTTGGAAAGTCACAACGGAGTCTTCCGTATTCCCTTCCACCAACGCAATTTTGTAATCCCCGATTGCGGCAGTGGAATTACCGGAGCAATAGGTCACCGTGCATCCGCCCTGCCCGGCAGCGGCGACAGGAATGCAGACAGTCACGTCGCCCAGCGTGACCGGAACATAGGAGCCGTCATCTGGAACAATGCCGCTTTTCGTCACGGTGAAGTTCAGCTCTGGCTCCAGAGTCTTTGCGGTTTCGGCTGTTGCAGCCGTCGCGCCATAGAACAGCAAAGGTTCCAGCCGCTCTTCATAATTCACCGTTTGCTGCAGCTCTGAAAGACTACGATTGATGCGGTTCGCGTCAACGATAGCGAAAATCAGCAATGCAGCAAGTGCTGCCATGAGAATCGCCGCAAGGCATGTCATCTTTTTATTATTCTTCTGCATAAAACTCAGCTCCAAAAAGTCAATGTGATATCGTGATAATTCGAACCGTTGCAGGTATACATGATGGTTCCGCTGCCTGTCGTAGCGCTCGACCCATCCTCATACAGCAAATCATAACCAGCGTTCACGCCGCGACAGATGCCGGTACATGTAAGCGTTTGTATCGAAGTTCCGCGATAAATATAAGCTTTCGTTCCAACCGAGCAACGCTTGATTTTCCAGAACCCCTGATTCCAGTGGTCCGCAACCAGCATATAGTTTTTGAACGGAAAATATGCAGCGCTGTCCTGTGCATCCGCTGCTGCCTGGCTGACGACTGCAAACAACGCCACATTGACTCCCACGGAAGGAATCACGAGCCGCCCATACATATTCGGTCTTCTCGCCATCTCTTCCAGAACCGCGTCATTCGACACCGATGCCGTAATGGACTTCTCTTTGATGTTTGCGTTGCAGAGAGACGCGAGTCGTTTTGCTTCCCCCGCTACATTCTCATTTGAGAACGAAGCAATCGCGATTTGGGTATCGGCTCTCGTTAGAGCGGCGG
>ERZ780195.2069-NODE-2069-length-14469-cov-3.820105_pt1 | contig 14469 bp, 27 predicted proteins | sample MGYA00511017_ERZ780195 | MGnify/ENA primary metagenome ERZ780195 (study PRJEB29588, sample SAMEA2159974) | human gut metagenome | biome: human gut; feature: human-associated habitat; material: faeces | place: Denmark | collected 2008/2010 ...
TTCTTGATACTTACCTTTTTGTTTAAGATATTTAGACTTTAATTCTGAAGTAGTCTTTATTTTTTCTAATCCATTATAGTCTATTACTTTCCAAAGATGATTACCAGAAGCTTCAATTGTTCTACCATCTTGTAAAGTGATTTTATAAATTTCTGTCTCATTATCAAAAGGTATTTCTAATACTTTAGTAACTCCTCCTTGTGTATCAAATAGATAATCTCCTACTTTAATTTCTTCCCATCTTTGAAGTCCTTTTGGAGTATAAACTAATTGATCATAAGAATGAGCTTTATTGCCATACAGAGATGATTTAACAAGCTCTATATCTCTTAAGATATCTGGGGTATCACACAGCATATAAGTACAATGATGATTAGAGAAATAGGTAAATAAACCTTTCTTATCATTCTCATAGTTAAGAGAAGCATTATAGAATAAAGCTAATTTCCTACAAATCTCATAGAAGTCATCAGCAAAATTAGGTCTACCTGTATACTCTGCTACAATCCTATCAGTGAACATGTCAAGGACAAATATTGAGGGAAGAGATACAGTTGTACTATGATCATCATCAACAGGGTCAATGCCACCAATATACCTATAACTAGGCACCTTTCCATTAACTTCTTTAGGAAGTTCATATATTTCCAATGCACCTTTATGTCTATTATCTTTAAGAGGAAAGTCTCTAATAGGCTCTTCATCTGTTGGTCTAAATTGTACAATACCATTAGGATCTTGATATAGTTCACCTACTAGATGTCCTCTGTTCCATTCAATTTTATTACTCTCAATATAATTCAAATGATCTGTTAAATCAGCAACAGGAAATAAAGTGCCATCTCTTCTCATTACAGCTTCCTGTATTGACATAGGATGTTCTGCAATTCTTTGTGCAATAGTTGCAGGATCAGTACTATTATATTTAATAAACACTCTTTCCTTTACTTCTTCTAAGACTGCTTTAACTATATCTGAATTACCATCTTTATCATAACATCCCTTTCTATTCATGTATTCTCCTATGAATAGAATAGATTTAGATCCACCAGAAGTTCCTTTATCAAATACATTAGGAACACCATATACATTGTATCCTAAGGGATTGTATATCATCTCTAATGCACCACTAAAATCAGAACCTTCAGTATTGTGTGTGACTATACCATTTGCTACATAAGTATGAGTGTTATCTGCTGTAAGATTATAAATTGTTTGTAATCCAATATCTTCTATACTAATTATTTTTTCCTCTCTCTTAGAGGTTGGTAATTTTTTAGAAAATATTTCTTTGATTTTATCAAGTCTTTCTTGTTTTACTTTTGGATACAATTTTATAGAATTACAGAAGTTTAAAAGACTTACACTATCTGCAATTGTGTATTCATAATAAGAATTTTTATCTAAAGGATTATTTTCTCTTGGCTTTCTTTCTCTCATTCTTCCATGTATTCCAAATTTAATAAGAAGTAAGGAAAGCATTTCTAATAATTGCTTTGAAGCTGAACTAACTGAGATTTCAGCTAAATCTGATCCTTTAGCTTTTCTGCAATACACATATCCATCAGTGTCAAAGAATCCTCCTATAAGTTCAGATAATGCTTCTTTTGAATATTGTCCTATCTTAATAGGAAAAGTTTTTTTTAGTTTAGTCTGACCATAGACTCCCTCTTCTCTTAAGAATTTACAAAATCCTAAGATAGCAATCTCTTGATATAGTTTGCCTAACTTAGTCCTATGCTCTCTTTGCACTGAATATTTAAAATTAGATTTAATAAAATCTAAAATTTCAGGTTCACAATTAGATAATCTAGCAACTTGGTCTTTTCCATAACTTCCATCTCCTATCATCCATCCAATGACTCTAGCATATTTTGGAGAATAATTTCCAAATAGAGGAATTTCTTCAATTATCTTAATCTTATCCCCTAATTTTAAATTTTTTGCTTCTATAAATTTGTCTTTTACTAAAATAGGATGATCTTTACTACATCTTAATGATTTACCAAAAGAAGTAGTTATTTCTAAACACTCTTTCTTTTGAAGAGGTTGTATATAAGAAATAGTCTCTTTAGAATGTGTTTTAGTTTTTGTATTATATCCTATAATACCTTCTTCTTTTACTAAATCTTCAATATTTTTAATCTCACCTGAATTAGTAAATATCTTAGTTCCAGCACAAACACAACCTCCAGTTCCTAAAGCAATAGCTTGACCAAAAGAGTACCCACCTTCTTCAACATTAGGTCTAGATGTATTCCAAGCATCTATGAAGCCAGGAAACATACCAAACTCCTCCCATACCATTAAGTGAGATCTCTTACCCCTGGCCTTATCTGAATCATTATTTAATGATAATCCAATTACTTCATTTCTTGTTCCTAATGATACATCCTTATTCTTAGTATCTTTATATCCCATTACCCAATGCATTTCTTGAGTAGAGGATTTTAATCTACTAGAAGGAAATTGTGTATTAAGAGCAAGAAAGTCAGTCATAGCCATTACTTTATTCAAAGTACCATCTTTCTTAAGATACTCAGTATTACTAGCTACAATAACAGATTTAACCTTTTCACTTACATCAATGTTTTCTCCTAAGACAAAGTTCCTAGTAGTCATAGATGCAACTTTAAAAGAATTGTGAGTAACAATGAAGTCATTCATTAAGAATAAGTGAGAATCATTATCTACAACTACACATTTAGCTTTTTCATTATGAGAATAGGATATATCTGTAATAGCCACAAATTCTTCTTGATTCTTAAGAAAAGAAGTCTCTCTATTTTGAATCCTATTTACTTTTCTAGGAAGTTTAAAAATAACTTTAGAGGTAATTAATTTAACTCTAAAATACTCTCTCCTTTCTCCTTTATAAGATACAAATTTAGAAGTGATTCTACCTTTTATTCCTAAACTTCTGGCAATCCATAATACATCTTCAGCTAATTGTTTGGATTTAGATATAAATTCAATTCCATTCTTATATACAGACCCATCAGTGTCCATAAGACCTTTTAATATTTCTAATCTTACATGTTCTGAATTGTATTTGTATATATCTGGAACAAACTTATCTGCTGTAGATTTATCAAATAGTTCTAAATCTTTAAATGTCTGTTTTGCATTAGGATATTCTATAAACCAATTATTGTTCTTGTAATCTCTAATATTTCTATTAGTTAATGTTTTGTATTCTATTATATCATTAGGATGAGATGAAAATAGTATTCCATTTGAAGTACTATATCTTATGCAACCATCTCCTAAAGATAGTCCTAAGATATAAGGATCCATAGGAACTTGTTTCTCTTCAATTAAAATTGATTTATTAATAGGAACAAAACATTTATTTTCTATAGGATAGTGAACTTTTCCTTTAACTATCCTATTTCCAAAACCATTCTCTAGAATCCATTTAGTGTTAACAGTTTTAAGAGACTTTCCATATTTTACTGTCCATAAATGATCCTCACTAACAAAAGCTTCTCTATTGTCTTTAAAAGTAACTTTATAAATAGGAATTTCTCCTTGTTCATAGATTTCTTTAACTATAGTAGGAATGCCATCATCTCCATATAATTTACTTCCTATATGAATATCTTCCCATCTCTTATATCCATCTGGAGTATAAACTATTGTAGAATATGATATTGCTTTACCTTTGCCTCTGGCTGCAATTAAAGCTGAATGGTTACCTCCTTTATATTCATTATACATTCCACCATATCTAGCTTGGTTAATATAATGAAAGAATATGTAATCTCCATCATAGAAGTCTGGAAAGTCTACAACTCTATTTACTGCATTAGTATCTTTGATATTAGCTGTAGCTCTTTCAATTGGTGAGTAATTAAGATAGAAGTAGTGATAACCTGTAATCCATTCTCCATCTGAAGGTCTCTTACAGCCATACCAACATTTTAATACTTCTTTCCTAAGCCACTTCATATATGGACTATTAGGATTTCCATTAGGTCTTAAATTAGTATATTTTCCATACTTCTTATAAGCTAATGCAGGTTTCCTAAAATAGTTCATATTCTCTAAAATATGAGGCTTAACTACATTTACTATAATCTTTCCATCTGAATCTCTTTCAAGATCCTTTGCATAAGGTCTATTAGGATCTATCATCCATCTTATGAATGGATAGTTAGTCAAATACTCTAATAAATCAGTTCTTTCTTCTTTTGACAATGATTCTAGAAACTCAGGTGTTAATTGTGTATTAACTGCATTAGTTTCCATCTGGTGTCATTCTAATTGTTTCTAGATCTTTAAATGCTTTAAATCCACTATCTAAGACAGTTCTATCTTTAGATGTAGTAGATTCTTCTTCAATCTCTGCTAAGACTTCTCTTTCAAGTTTCTTAAACTCTTTTAATAAAGGTCCAACTTGTTTGATAGAGTTAGCTGACTTATTAATTTCTCCAGCATCCATTGTAGAATAATCTGCTGTTCTAAGATTCTGTGTAATCTTTCTAATAGCAACTCTAATGTCATCAAGAGCTGTTGAGAAAATAGTTACACTAAGTCTTAAATAGGTCTCCATAGCTTTTGCTACTGCATCATCAGGTTTCCATTTCTTAGGAAGACCTATATCAGTCTTAATAGCCTCCATTCTTTCATTAGGATCATCTATATAAAGATAATCAGATCTACTATCACAAAAGAAGAATATAAATGTCAATTCATTCTTAGCATTCTCTTTTGTTCTAGATTTATCTCTCTTAACAAGATCTTTAAAATCTAGTATGTTAAGAGCTTCAGGAGCTATTTCTACTTTCCAATTTTCTAATGTAAAAAGTTTCATATATAAACAAAAAAAGAGGAAGTATTAAACTTCCTCAATTATATACTTAACATCTGAATCATATATGAAAAGAACTTCTCTTCCTTCAGACTCTTCAACTGGCCATTCAACATAGAATGAGGTCTCATAGACTTGTTTATTAGGATCAGGTTGAAATGCTTTAGGCTTTTGTTCTTTCCTAATATATTGTTTAGGATTAATCATTACTGTATCTCCCACTTTAAGATCTTTACATGCTGTAGATCCTACAGAGATAATAGTCTGTTTTAATTTAATTTGACCTTCCATTTGGTCTAAGAGATACAAACCACTTTCTGATTTACACTCTTCTTCAGTATATCTGTTTGCTGTAGTTACAACAGCATTATACATAGGTACAATCTTCTCCATTATTTCTTTCTTTATATTTTTTGTCATACACTTCTAATTTCTCTGAATTAACTCTCATCTTTCCTAAGAAAGGAAGAACAAATGAAGTTCTTTGTTGTTCTAATGGTTGATGAAAGTCAATATGATCTAGCTCATCTCTAATGAATTTAAACATGCTAAGATAGATATTCTCAGCTTGAGCTTGTGTGATATTAAATTTCTTAGAAGCCTCTCTAAATATCCTGTTCATGTTTAAACTGTATATTTAAATTAAGATCTTCATATTTATATTCATCATTAAAAAGAATTAAGCTAGGATTGAATTCATTGTCAACAATAGCTCTCTTCTTCCTAATGGTAGATAAGATTGAAGCTAGAGACTTTTCAGAAATCCCTAGCTTCTCACATATAATTGGTTTATTGGATTTAACAATCTTAAATAGATTAGTGGTCTTCTGCATTCTACAGAGCCATTCTAAGACTATTAAAACTCTCTCTTCACTTTCAGTTAATTTGCTTATTGGTCTTATTATCTTCAGATAGTTTCTAAGAAAATCCTTTTCATTACTCACTATGGTTATCTTCCTGGATTTCATCTTTCTTAATTCCAAAAGCTACTTTAACTTGTTCTCTTAGGAGTTGATCAAATTGCTCATCCCAATTACCAATCTCTAGAGTTCTTAGAATAATCTCCAATCTAGAAATATTACCTAACTGTTGTTTCAAGAATTTATTCTCTTCATACAACTGCATTACTTCATTAACTGGATTCTTAGGATCACATGGCATAGATCCTTCATTACAATCATTGGCCTTAATTGCATTAACTCTCTCATTATCCTTAGGCTCTAGTTTAATATCTTTCTTCTTCTCCATTGTATTATTATTTTGTTATTTGACTTAATTTAATTGCCCACTTAGCAGGTCTTTCTACTTTAATTCCTTTCTCTTCTGCAAGAGAAACCCATTTATAAAAAGGTAGTGATCTAATATTATAATTACCACAACATCCACATACACTACCTTCTTTCTGTACACCTTTACTCATATAGTAAGACTTCTGAATATTCAGACTTAGACATTTGGTGCAATAATAAACAGGTTCTTTTTCTGTACACCAATCTGATCCCATTACTCTGCTCTATTAAAAAGTCTTTCCATATAAGAAACTTTAGTACCTTTAAATATTTTCTGATACTCTTGTGCAGCTTCTTTTCTTAATTTCTTCTCAATTATAGGATCCTTAGTTAAGGACAATCCTATATACATCATATAAATCACTTGTAACATATCTTCTCCATTTTAAATTAATAGTTTTGCAAAGATATAACATATCTTAAGAAAAACCAAATAAAATTGAAATTATTTTTTTATTTTGATAGTAGCTGTCATATATCCAGGATTAATTGTTACTTTAGCTCCTGATGGACCATGTTGCTGAAACATATAACTAATTGTTAATATAGATAAACTATTTCTAATTTCTCCATCTAATTCTGTTGTAAATTTTTTTGTTTTATAGATTTTTTCTAAAGTTGTTAATGTTCCATCATAGTCTATTCCTCCATCTTCTGTCTGTGGTATTTCCTTATTTATTGTCCAAGTGGGTGTAAGGTCATCTAAATTGTCTTGTGTAATCTCTCCAAAAGAAATATTTACATTCATACTTTGCCAATATCCTTGAATTGTATCTTGAGGATTAAGTCCTTGATATGCTAATGAATATTCAAATGTTGCTCCTCCTAAATCTGAATGTGTGATGTAAATTCCAAAGTGTAAAGTATTAATATCTGGAAGCTCTTCTTGAACTTCATATGTTATTGTAATAGTATCATCTGTTACTGTACACTCTTTAAGATACTGTTGACCTATGTATTGAATGTTTAAATTTTTCCCAAGTTCAAATTTGTAATTTAAATCATTATCTTCTCCTAAGACTATCTCCATACACTTTTCTCTAAATGCTTGTGTACCCCATCTTATCTTGTAATCATAAGAGATTTTACCACTCTTAATAGCAGGATTTATATATCTTTTTCTAAATTCTGCTGTTCCAATTTTATAAATTATGTCTGATTTCATTTTAATTTAATTCTCCATTATCTGTTTCTATAGGACTTTCTTTACTGTAACATATCTTCTTATAGGTTAAGATATGATTAGGACTTACTTCATAGTAGAAGTTATCTATTAAGACAGCTAGATACTGTCTATTGTTGAATGTAATTAGTTTGGATTCTTTTACTTTCATTTTGGAAATTTCTTGCAAAGATAATTTATTTTTTGGGAAAATGCAAATTTTTGATGAAATTTTTGAGATTGAGATGGAGATGTGGGGAGATGGAAAAATGAGAATGGGGACATATGATCACACTACAATAGCAAACATCCCCCTTCAAACTTTGGAGGATGCCTTATCCCCCCACTAAAATTGGAGAAGAAATTTTGCTAGGCAATTTGTCAAACAATTTAAATTCTAAAAGTTATGGAAACACTTGAAGAGACAATTGCTAAACAGCAAAAAGAAATTGAGTCATTAAAATTAAAACTATCATTTGCTAATGAACAGATTGAGTTCCTGAATAAGCAAATTAAATCTTATCAGAATTTGATTCATATTAGCATTGGTATGTTAGATGAGTTAGATAGATGACTTCAATAGAGACATTTTAAGGCACTTTCATTGTTGAGTTGATAAAGTAATCCACTTAATATGTGAAAGTGTCTTAAATGGCTTATTTGGTGCCTTAAATTGCATTTAAATAAATAATAGACAACTGTTGTTACACATTGGTAGTAATCTTAAAGATATTTGTTATGGAAGAGAATGAAGTTATTTATCCTATTTACAGTGATGCTGAAGAGCAATTTGATGAAGTTGCTTGGGGATCTTATTGGAATGAATCTAATGATGATTGGTTATGGTAAAGATTTTAAAACTTATTGTCATTACAGTTATCTTAGCTGTGATGACATTATCACTGTTAGCTTATGGTGATATTCCTTATGTTTGGATAACTGTTGTTATTTTGAGTTGTCCATTGTTAAGACTTTTGATATTGTTTTACAGAAAATAGTGTTTAAATCAATTTTAAGGCATTTTTATTTGTCAGATGAGTAAATTATCCAGTTGATAGATAAAAGTGTCTTAAATTGAAGATTTAGGGCCTTAAATTGAATTTAAAATATATTCTCACTATGGAACCTGAACTTATTGACTTAATTAATGATTGGGGATTTGGTTGGTAATCAAGTCCTCAATTGCCTTATAAAAAAGAGAGAAAAAAAGAAAGAAAAAGAAGAAAAGAAAAGTAATACAAAAGAAAAGAAGTAAAAGAAAGAAAAAAAGAGATAAAAAACTCTTGGGTAAAATAAGATATAATCTTATTTTCTTTTATGTTACTTTTCTTTGTTTCTATTTAAGTGAAGAACCCCCTTGTAGCACTTTGTTAAAATTTTAACATTTGTTAACATTTTTTTGTAGCACTCTAATTATAAGTATATATAGAGAGAAATTGTAGAAGTTTAATTATAGTATAAGAATAAAAAAAAATAAAAAACAAGACATCATCATCCAAATATTGGTGAGTAACCAAATTGTAGTATTTATTGATTTAAATTTATTTATTATGAAAAAGTTAAACAGTGCTTATCAAGAAACATTCAACTATTGTATCACAATGCTAAGATCTTTCTTAAAGAAAGGAGATGTTAGCTTTGATGAAGTGTATAGTTTTGCAAGAAAACATAAATTGAAATATGCTTCAGCATGGTTCTCAATTCTTAGGAGTTCTGGAGTTTTAATGAGAACTGCAGATCTTCCTAAAGGAAGGTGGACTACAAGTAGTTGGTTTAACTATGCAGATGCAGATCAATTAGAATCAGTTGAACAAGCTTTTGCAAGATCTGTATTATCTTGTGGAGGTCAACCTTTTGTTGAAAGAGTTGAAACTTACAAACCTAATAGGAAAAAAGAAGAATTGTTCACTATTGTTGAACAACCTAAAGCAAATGAGAATATTGAAGAGGATCTTATAGATTCAGCAATTAAACTCTTGGCTAAGAATGGTTACAATGTATTTAAATTTCATTGGTGCCAAACATCACAAGTTGATGCTAACTCAGTGAAAGTTGTTGGGTATTATAATTTAAATCAAAAATAAGCCCTGTTTTAGCTGTTTTAAGACACTTTTAGTAGTTAGGTGGATAACTTATTCATTTAATTATTTTAAGTGTCTTAAATTGCCTTATTTGAAGTCTTAGTGTTTACTCTGTTTTGTCATTTTATATTGGTAATTGTCCCACTTGTTTTTGTTATTATATATAAAAAATAATTAAAAACATCTGGGACTTTTTATTTTCTTAAAACAAAATAAAAGTACAGTCCTAAAATTAATCATAATAAAAATTAGACCTGTAACTGTTGCACTTAGTTGTTATAAAATACATAAACTATCTGCAACATAAATGTTCAAAAAATAAATTAAGATAGAGACAATTGAAATAAATTTTAGGTCATAGTGCATACAATTGAAGTGTAGTAAATGACCCAAAATATAAGATTTTGCTATAGTGAAAATGATTGTAGTTGAAAAAAGAGAATCAACTACAAAAAGTGTGCCAAACTATTATTTTTAATAATTTTACAAAAATAAAAAACATGACATCTTATACCAAATTTTGGTGACAGACATTATAATTTGTTCACATTAGTATGATTAAGAAAGGTACACAAATCTCCCTGACTATGGAATTAGAAGGGAGTGTTCTTCTAAGGAAGGATATTAGATGTAAGACTGTATTGTTGACTAGAGTTATCAACACTAAGAATGGTCCAATTCCTATGAAAGATAAACAAGGTAAGATCATTAAGAAAGAACATGAGATTGTTGAAGAGATACCAGTTTATGGTAAAGCTTATAAACATATCAATCTTCCTTGGGAGTTTGTTGAGAATAGTTTGAATAGTCCTTTAAGAGGCTATAAACAAAAGATTTGGGATAGTTTACCTGAGTTGAAGAGAATAGAACTTCACATTTTTGAAGTTTGCAATGCCAACAAAGCTCACAACCCAACCTATTCCCTCATTCAATAACAGATAGCATCCAAACTCAATAACCATAAGTTATAGATAATAACCAAAACTATAACTTATAGTTACAAACTACTTTGAATTACAAAGTAAATTCTTATTTTATTTGAAATATTACACATTTTTAACATTCAAATTCTTATTATTATGAAAAATTCAGTTATTATTATTCCATTTGATGATTCAGATCCTGAAAATCCCATTTTAATGGCAGATTCTCAAAATCCTGATTTTGTCAGAATTAGAGTTGAATCAAAACAATTAGTGTCCAATGGAGGTTCATTGTTAACCTTTCAAACCAGAAGACACAGGTTCACTATTGCTAAAGAAGTCTTAGATGAATACAAATTAACTATTGGCTCTGACTTCTGCAAATTCTTCCCTGAATGTAGAATTTCAGTAAGAGAACAAGTAGGTGAGCCATTCTGGAAATTGGAAGATAGAGTACAATCTCCTAAGATGACACCTGCAAATGAAGAAAAAGGTACACCAGCAATGGTTCATCTTCATGAAGGATTGCCTATCTACAGGCAAACATTCTTCAATGTAAATGCTGGATCTCCTAACTATGATGATGTATTTGTACAAACTACAACTACCATCACAGAAGAGGAATGGGCTGCAATGACACCTCATGAAGAAGTGATTGAGGGTGAAGACTAACAAGCAACATCATAGGACTAATTACCCATGTGAGGGCATCAGAAATGGTGCCTTCATTTGTTCTTTTTGCTTCTCCTCAACATCTAGGCCACTATACATTTCTTATACAATAACATCTTCACAATGAACAAAAATATTTCCAAACCTGCAGTCTTTATATTCCTAAATGCTAAGACAAAAGAAGCAGTTAAACTTGCAGCTAATCTATATACTCTTAAACCTTCCCTAGCACATCTAGGCTTATCTGTAGATATAGTAAGAAATGAATTAAGTGATTTTTACTTTGTCTCTAATAAATCTGTTCCATTCAAAATATTCTGTTTCTCTAAGAGAGACAAACAATTTAGAAACTGGCTTAATTCTTATCTACCACTTAGAAATGTTCATCTAATTCAACTACAATGAAGACAATTCTTGTTATTAATAGACCTCAAATAGAAGCATATTGGACATTACCTTTTCTATTCTTAAAGATACAAACAAACTACAATAAAGTATTAGAAGCAGAAGATAAATACTGGTTAAAGAATATTGCAAAACACTTAGACTCTAATCCTAATCAAAAATTTAAGATTGTTTTCAATGATTTATCTGATAGAAAAAGAAATAGAATCACTATAGATGAGCCATATCTAATACTTCCTAATGTGCAAGTAATACATTTATTATGAAGACACCTATCTTATGTATAGTTTCTAAAAACATAAATAACCTAGAAAACCTTCCAAGATATTTAGGTCTCTTAAAAGATCCATTAACATTATTCTCATCTATCTATCTTATAGAAACTTTAAGAGATATGGCTTCAACTTCCTATATATACAAAATAGATTTGGGGAACTTCTCTCTACAATATTGGAAAGACTTTGTATCTAGATTTAAAAAAGTAAAAATCATATGGCTAGTATAAAATCACATATTGTCTGTATTTTAGACAAAACAAGCCCTAGCAAGATATTTCAAAGTATGATAAGTTCTAACACTTTCTATGATAAACATTATATTACTAAAGTGAGCTTTCCTTCTGATCTATCTGACTGGATTGAAGCAGACCCTCATTTCAAAATAGAATATTATATAATTTCTACTAACTACTACAAAATAGAATCATTTAAAAGAAAATTAGCAACAATAAAAGATAAACATATAATTTGGATAGTATGAAAACTACAATAGTTTGTATTAGAATAGATATGATATATATGCCTAAGAAAGTATATTTAATACACACATTAGCATATAGAATAATTGCAAGTATTCAATTTCATAATCTTTTAAAAGCAGTGCAAAGAAATGATTATAAACAAAGAAAAATACTTGTTTATTATCATGCAGATCAAAGAGAAATGCATAGTATTGCTGAGAAACATCAAAAAGATATTATCATAAAATGGCTAAAATGATATCTAAAACTTTAGTTATAATTAAAGGTCCTGTTGATTATTCACTTATAGCTTTCATAAACACTTTCAGAAAGAAAGAAGAAGATTACATAAAGAATATTATGGATTTAGATACACCAGAAAGTGTATCACATGTAAAAGACCTTTTATTTAATAACTGGTCTGATAAAACATTTATGGTTATATATCCTGAAAGTATACCTGATAGAGTTCTTCTTAAACCATATCTTGATCTAAAAATAAAGTTATTGAAATGAAAAAAATAATATTTATACATACAAAAGAATCAACTGGAGGTATGCTTGCATGTGACTTACATTCTCTCCATAGACTAAAAAACTATTCAAAATATAATAGTTATATTGGAATGATGGTTTATCATAGTAAGTATTCTATAATAAGTCTTAAAGTAATAGTAACTAACAAATATCAGAATGGTTTAGCAGTAGTATCTAAAGCTATTGAAGAAAGTCATCTCTTAAAAAAATATTCTAATGTAAAAACAATAGTTTTAAAATGAAATATATAATCATTCTTAAATCTAATGCAGAAAAGTTAGATATTGAATTATCACTATTAAATATAGGAGCTATTGAAATATGTGATAGAAGTAATCTATACTACTTTACAAATTTATATGTAGAATATTGGAGTACTCCTAAATTACATAAACTTAATTGTATCTTCTTCATATATAAGAAATTAAAAGAAGAAACACTATACAATGAAGAGACACTAAAAGAACTACTTCAAAGAAAAATAAAAATAATATATTTAAAATGAAACATATTGTTATACTATATCCTAAGACTCAGATCAAAGCAAATATGATTAAACTAAATCATATACTTGCTTATTTAACTGTCTTAAAAGGAATTGATGCAAAAACAGCAGTAGCAGGAGCTAGAAATCATTATGAAATAGCACAATTAGCATATAACTTATTACATTTTAGAGGTATTAAAAATATTCTTATAGTAGGAACACCAAATCTAAGTGTCAAAAGAATATTTGGACCTGATAATGTAAAAATAACAATTTTTAGATAGAAAATCTTATGAGAAAATGTGTAGTAGTTGTAAATCCAAAAACAAATTGTGCATCTCTTTTTCAAAAACTAAATAGGAATAATAAAGGACTTGCATTTGGATAGGGAGATTAATAAAAAAAGATATTATAGTAGAACTCTGGATGGGAGTATATTTATCTAACCAACTACCATACTATCTATCCATATATCAAAAAGATTTTATAATCTTTACCACTTATTATCATTTGCCTGAAGAGGGGTTATTAACTGAAATTGAAGCTAATTGTAAGCATTATCATATAAAACTTATTAAATTAAAATAGAGATGAATCAGATTATCATTATTACCAACACAGTAGACAAACCAGAAATTGTTAAGTCTATTTTAGAGTCTATGAATGGAACTCTTGTTGAAACTATTTCTTATGAATGTAAGAGTATTGAGGATTTACAAGGTGTAATTCTTAATGGAGAAACTAAAGATAAAGTAATTATCTATAGTGATCCTGACATCAATGAAAGGAAATTGAAAGCTTATGTTCAAGAAATTGAAGAAGATATTGACCAAGTCTTAGATGTAACTATTCTTGATTAATATGGATGGAATATAGTTAGGAGAACAAACAATAGAATATGAATATGTAGAAAAAGATAAATCTATACATATTCAAATTAGACCTTCTCTTAATCAAATGAGTATTACTGGAAAATTTGGAAATATTCAAATGAGAGAACTTCTTGTTAATAAAACTTATCCTAATTGGACACAAGCTCTTAAAAATGGTTTGTATGAAATGGATTGGAGTTTAATTATGCAAAATTTAGTTATAAAACTATTTTATTTAAAAAGGTATGGGAGCTAGATATGTAAGAAAAGAAATGGATTGTCCTACTGTAAAATTAAAAGATCTTAAAGTAGGAGTAATTGCAGAATGTGATGGAGAAATTATAATGAAAGTGTGCTCAGATGATTACAAATTTCATTTTTACAATTTTACTGAAGGAAGTAATGATTGTTATCTTCTAGGAGGTCCAAATGAAAATTTAGATTGTAAAATAATTCAAGGAGAAATAACAGTAAAAAACTTTAACTGTA
>ERZ780195.2071-NODE-2071-length-14454-cov-4.796305_pt1 | contig 14454 bp, 12 predicted proteins | sample MGYA00511017_ERZ780195 | MGnify/ENA primary metagenome ERZ780195 (study PRJEB29588, sample SAMEA2159974) | human gut metagenome | biome: human gut; feature: human-associated habitat; material: faeces | place: Denmark | collected 2008/2010 ...
CTCTGCAGGATGCAGGCCTGCGTCCCTCTGACCTGAAGAAGGTCCTGATGGTCGGCGGCTCCACCCGTATCCCCGCCGTTTACGACGCTGTCAAGAAGGAACTGGGCTGCGAGCCGTTCAAGGGCATCAACCCCGATGAGTGCGTTGCTGTCGGCGCTGCCATCCAGGGCGGCGTTCTGCAGGGCGACGTCAAGGGTCTGCTGCTGCTCGACGTTACCCCGCTGAGCCTGGGCATTGAGACTCTGGGCGGCGTCTGCACCAAGATCATTGACCGCAACACCACCATCCCTACCAAGAAGAGCCAGATCTTCTCCACTGCGGCTGATAACCAGCCCAGCGTTGAGGTCAACGTCCTGCAGGGCGAGCGTGAGTTTGCCCGCGACAACAAGAGCCTGGGAACCTTCCATCTGGACGGCATCGCTCCGGCTCCCCGCGGCGTGCCGCAGATCGAGGTCACCTTCGATATTGATGCCAACGGTATCGTTCACGTCAGCGCGAAGGACCTGGGCACCGGCAAGGAGCAGAGCATCACGATCACTGCTTCCACCAACATGAGCAAGGACGACATCGACAAGGCTGTCAAGGACGCCGAGCAGTATGCCGCCGAGGATAAGAAGCGCCGCGAGGAAGTCGATGTGCGCAACAACGCCGACCAAATGGTGTTCCAGACCGAGAAGGCACTGGGCGAGTTCGGCGACAAGGTTTCCGCCGAGGAAAAGAGCGAGGTCGAGACCAAGCTGTCTGCCCTGAAGGAAGCCCTGAAGTCCGGCAGCGTTGATGACATCAAGGCAAAGCAGGATGACCTGCAGAAGGCCTTCTACGCCATCAGCGAGAAGGTCTACCAGCAGGCCGCCCAGGCACAGGGCCAGCAGCCCGGTGCACAGCCCGGCCCCGATGCCGGTGCGCAGCCGAAGGACGACGGCGCCGTTGACGCCGACTTCCACGAGGTCTAAGCTGTAACAAACCCATAATAAGGCCGCCGCTGGGCAAACCCGGCGGCGGCCCTTGGGGGTTATAGAGAAAGTTAAAATAAAGCCTTCCCCCCGCGGGGGAAGGTGGCCGTGCGAAGCAAGGCTGGATGAGGGCCAAGCTGCCGGGATTGCCTGTTTGCGGGCAATATCCGGCAGGTCTCACCTCATCAGTCCGCTCCGCGGGCAGCTTCCCCGCAAGGGGAAGCCTTTTCACAACCCATAAATAGAGGGGATAGATTCTATGGCAGAAAAACGTGATTACTACGAGGTGCTGGGGATCGGCAAAAACGCCACCGATGCCGAGATCAAAAGCGCCTACCGCAAGCTGGCCAAAAAGTACCACCCCGACCTGAACCCCGGCGACAAGGACGCCGAGGAAAAGTTCAAGGAGGTCAATGAGGCCAACGATGTTCTTTCCGACCCGAACAAGCGCAAGCGCTATGACCAGTTCGGATTCGCTGGGGTCGATCCCAACTATGGGGCCGGCCAGCCCGGCGGCGGCTACGGTGGCGGCTTTGGCGGCTTCGGCGGCACCGGCGGCGTCGATCTGGGCGACATCTTCGGCGATATTTTCGGCGGCGGCTTTGGCGGCTTCGGCGGCTCGACCCGCTCCAACCCCAACGCGCCGCGCAAGGGCCATGACATTCAGGCCAATGTGATCCTGACCTTTGAGGAGGCCGCCCACGGCTGCGCCAAAAAGGTCACGCTGAACCGTCAGCAGACCTGCCCGGACTGCGGCGGCAACGGCTGTACGCCCGGCTCCAGCCCCGAGACCTGTACCGAGTGCGGTGGCCGCGGCTATGTCGTGACCCAGCAGCGCACGCCGTTTGGTGTGATGCAGAGCCAGCAGCCCTGCCCGCACTGCGGCGGACGCGGCACCATCATCAAGAACCCCTGCAAGACCTGCCGCGGCACCGGCAAGACCAGTGCCCGCAAGACGCTGGAGGTCAAGATCCCCGCGGGTATCGACGACGACCAGAACATTGCGCTGCGCGGCCAGGGCGACGCCGGTACGAACGGCGGCCCTGCGGGCGACGTGATCGTCCATGTGACGGTCAAGCCCGACGCCGTGTTTGAGCGCGACGGCTACGATGTGTACGTCCGCGTGCCCATTACCTACTCCCAGGCTGTGCTGGGCGCTGAAATTGAGGTCCCCACCGTGGACGGCAAGGTCGTTCAGAAGATTCCCGAGGGCACCCAGAGCGGCACGAAGTTCCGCCTGCGCGGCCAGGGCATCCAGTACCTGAACGGGCGCGGACGCGGTGACCAGTACGTCATTGTGGATGTGGAGATCCCCAAGAAGCTGAACCGCACCCAGCGCGAAGCCCTGAAGGCCTTTGAGGACAGCCTGAAGGACGAGAACTACGAGAAGCGTAAGAGCTTCTTCAAGAACCTGAAGGATCGGTTCATGTCTTAAAGTTTTAAACAACCCAGCCCCCGCAATGTGGAAAACATTGCGGGGGCTGGGTTTTATTTTATGAATGGCATGTTGTAGGGCGGCCAGTCCTCTGGCCGCCGCAGCCGCGCCCACCGTTGTAGGGGGCGGCGTCCTCGACGACCCGGGAACCTTGCGGCGGCGGGAATGTCCCCGGCGGCATGGGGGCATGCCGCCCTACGGCCTACCGCATCGTGACTTGTAGGGCGGGGTGCCCTCACCCCGCCGCAGGGGGCAACCCTTTATCCGACAAATTCCATCTCGGTATACTCGGTACTCCCGCTCAAAAATGCGTCGGGGTCGATGGTAGCGTATCGGGTCATGTAGTCGTGATCGAGATCGTAGCCGATGTTTAGCAGCAACCGACCATCGTCCAGCATGGAAACAGGATAGTAAGACGATACCCCGGCGGGCGGGTTTACCTTCGCAATCTCTGTACCTTGCAGGTCGTATACCGTGAGGGTGCCCGGGTTGCTGCTCATTGCGAAAAGCCACTGAATCTCTCCGTTTTGGCGCAATTCGCGAAGCGACACATGGATCATAAGCCCTAAATCTTCCTGCGTGCCGTCGCTGCCCACACGGAGCACAGACATTTTAATGCCCTCCTCAGACGACCGGGAGTGTTCGCCGGTGAAGTAGAAATCGTCTCCGGATTTCCCAAGGTAGGTGTAATAGACATAGCCGCTGCCGTCGTCCGCACCTTTATACGGAAACTCTGCAATTTTCGTGGTGGGCTTTCCGGTTGTGGCATCCGTCAGGTCGTACTCGAGCATAGAGTTCTGCAAAAGGGCATCGGAAATTTCCGGGTCGCTCGTGAAGGGAACAGGGTGGTCTGAAATGAGCCGCGCGGTCACGGCAAAATCACCGGCGGCATCCGGTGCGGCGGCTGTCTCGGCGGGCAAGTCCCAGGGCGTTGTCTCACCGGTTTGCAAATCTAGACGGAACCCGCTTGCAGTATCATAAGGGGCAAGACCGTCCATGCAATAAAAATAACGGTCGCTGTATAAGACAACGGTCGAGGCGTATGGGTCAAAGGGAATCTCGTGGGTTTTGGTGCCATCCGGCGACAGGGCAATGATTTTGTTGTCGCGGTCTCTGTTGTAGGTGAGCAGGTACACCGCGTCGCTCGTCACATAGGGGTCGGCGATGCAGCAGTCGTCGCAACTGTAAAACAGCGAAACCTGCCCGGCGTTCAGGTCGTTTTTGTAAACGTTCGTTCCGATGTGGTCCAACTGGTCATTAAAGGCAGGCATGACATCATAGACAACATCCTGCGCATAGCGGTGGCTGTAAGTATAGAGTGGGCCGGTCTCCGCCGCAGCGGGCTTGCTTGTCGGTTCGGTGGTGGTTTCGGGTGTGGTGGCGGGTTCTGCGGCAGTTGCAGTTTCCGCCGCCGGGGTGCAGGCGGTCAGGGCGAACAGCGCGGCGGCAAGGACAAAGGCTAGTCGTTTCATAGCACAGGCTCCTTTCAACTTTTCATTTGTGACCAGCTTACACCCCGGTTGTGTCCGAGTTGTTACACGGGAAGAAGATTTGAAATAAATATTTTGGGTTTTTGTATTTTTCAGGTCGTTGCAGGGGTCGGCGCTCCCGGCAACCCGGGAGCATTGCGGCGGCGGAAAGATGCCCGGCGGCATGGGGGCATGCCGCCCTACAGTCTGTGCGCTTTGCGGCGGGAACGGTGCGGGCATCGGCCCCTACGGTTACCATGCCGTTCCCTGTAGGGCGGGGTGCCCTCACCCCGCCGCCAGGCAGACATCCACCTTGCGGGTCACCCGTAGGGGTCGGCGTCCCCGACGACCCGTGCCCGCTTCCGGCCAGTAAAAACCGCCCGGACAATGACACTCACTCCGCAAACGTCATCTCCGTATACTCCGTACTCCCGCTCAAAAATTCGTCGGCGTCCATCACGGCGTACCGGGCCGCGCTGTCGTGCTCCCAGTCGTAGCCGACGACCATCAGCAGGCGTCCGTCGTCCAGCATACAAAGCGGGAAGAAGGCCTCCAGCCCGGCGGGCCGCTCGTTGCGGCCAATCTCATGGCCTTGCGTGTCGTAAATCAGATAGATGCCGTCGGTGCCGCGGGTCAGGAGCCAGCGCACCTCATCGCCCTGCAAAACCGCACAGTAATCCAGGTAATCCGGCGTTTTGGTAATGCCAAGGTCGGTCCGGGTGCCGTCCGTGCCGATGCGCAGCACGGACTGGGAAACCAAAGCGTACTCATCGTCGCACTGGTCTGCGCGGAAATAGAAGTCACTGCCGCACTTGCCAAGGTAGGTGTAGACCGTAAGGTTCCCCGGCTGCGGTATGTCATAGGGGAGGGTAAAGCAGGTCTGCCGCACCGCGCCCGTCGCGGGGTCGGCCAGGGTGTATTCCAGCGTGGTGTTCTGCAAAAGCGCCTGGGACATCTCGTCGTCGTCCGGGTAGGGCACCGGATAATCCGAGACAACGCGGCAGAGCAGCAGCGCGTCCCCGACGACATCGGGAATGTACTTTGTCTCCACCGGGATATTCCACGGCGCGGTCTCCCCGGTCTGCAGGTCAAACCGCATACCGCCGGTGCGGCAGAACGGCGCGGCGCTGAGGCTCCGGAAGTAGAGGTAGTGACCCGCGTAAAAAACAGGCTCCCAGTCGTCGTAGGAGAACGGCAGCACGCGCGCCTCACCGCCCGCCGTCGGCAGGGCCAGCATACCGCCGTCGTAACAGATGAAATACAGCGTGTCGTCTATGACCAGCGGCGCGGACGTAAGAATGGAGTCCGTGCGGTACATCTCATAGGTCTGCCCGGTGGTAAGGTCTGTTTTATACACGGTGCTGTGATCAAAATTACCGAGACGATCCTCACTGCTTGAAAAGTGGGGGACCGCCACATAGACGCTGCTGCCGCTGACCGCGCAGGCGCTATTGGCCGAGAGGGGGTGCGGCTCACCCGGCAGCGCCGCTTCTGTGCTGTCCTCCGCCGCGGCGCTCTCCGCCGTACTCTCCGCCGGTGCGGCCTCCGAAGCTGCCGCCGCGGTATCGCCCGCAGACGCGCATCCGGCCAGCGCCAGCATGGCTGCCGCCAATAATAAAGCTACTTTTTTCATCCTCAAAGCTCCTTTCTGTGCCTGGTTTGCCCCTATCCTACACCCCGGATGTTGCAAAGTTGTCACACGGAGCGGGTGTTTTGGAGATTTTTGCAGTTTTTTTGCGGGAAGTGGACGCGGGGCGTCGGGGATGCCGCCCCCTACAGGCTGGCAGTAAAGTGGATGCCTGCCCGCGGCGAGATGGGGGCATCCCGACCTACGAATGACATAAAGTGAGTGCGTAGGGCGGCATGCCCTTATGCCGTCGCCACTCGCCGCCTGCAAAAAAGGGGAGAGCACCGCCTCCGGCACTCTCCCCATGCGTTTGTTTAAAATTCTTTTGGTTCTTTTCTTCTAAGAAAAGAACACCCGCGTCCCGAAAAATCAGAACTCGTGCTTCTCCATCAGCTTGCGGCCCATCAGGACGCCCATGACGGAGGCCATCATCAGGCCACGGGTCCAGCCGGAGGAATCGCCCAGGCAGTGCAGACCCGCAATGTTCGTCTCCAAGTCGGTGTCCATCTTGACCTTGTTGGAGTAGAACTTCAGCTCAGGGCTGTACAGCAGCGTTTCGGGGCTGGCAAAGCCGGGCACGACCTCGTCCATCATCTTGATGAACTCGATGATGTTGACCATGGCGCGGTAGGGCATGGCGGCGGTGATGTCACCGGCCACGGCGTCCTTCAGCGTCGGGCGGACGTTCGTGCGGGCCAGCTCGTTGGCCCAGGTGCGCTTGCCGTCCAGAATATCGCCGTAGCGCTGCACCAGAATGTGGCCCGCGCCCAGCATGTTTGTCAGCTCACCGACCTTCTGCGCGTAGGCGATGGGCTGGTTGAACGGCTCGGTGAAGTTGTGGCTGACCAGAATGGCCAGGTTCGTGTTGTTGCTCTTTTTCTCCTTGAAGCTGTGGCCGTTGACGACGGCCAGATCGTTGTCGTAGTTCTCCTGCGCAACGAAGCCGCCGGGGTTCTGGCAGAAGGTGCGCACCTTGTTGCGCCACGGGGCCGGGTAGCCGATCAGCTTGCCCTCATACAGGACCTTGTTGATCTTCTCCATGATCTCGTTGCGGCACTCAACACGGACGCCGATGTCAACGGTGCCGGGCTTGTGGGCAATGTTGTGCTCGGCGCAGATCTTTTCCAGCCAGTCCGCACCGCGGCGGCCCGTGGCAATAACGACCTGCTTGGCGTAGACTTCGCGGACGCCGTCCTTCTCGCGCAGGCGGACGCCCTTGCAGACGGAATCCTCGAGGATGATGTTCTCGCACTCGGTACTGAACAGCATCTCAACACCGGCGTCGGCCAGATAGTTCTGGATGTTCAGGTAGAGCTGCTGGGCCTTCTCGGTGCCCAGATGGCGGATGGGGCAGTCAACGAGCTGCAGACCCGCCTGAATGGCGCGCTTGCGGATGTCCTTGATGTCGGGACCCTCGTAGATGCCCTCGACCTTCGGGTCGGCGCCAAACTCGAGGTAAATTTTGTCGGTGTAGTCAATGAGCTCCTGCGCGAAATCCTCGCCGATCAGGTCGGGAAGCTCGCCGCCGACCTGATAGGACAGGGACAGCTTGCCGTCCGAGAATGCGCCCGCGCCGGAAAAGCCGGTGGTGATGGCACAGGTCGGCTTGCAGTTTACGCAGACGCCGGTTTTATCCTTGGGGCAGTGGCGCTTTTCCACAGGCTTGCCCTTTTCGACGAGCAAAATTTTGTGGGGGGTGCTGCTCTTGCGCAGCAGCTCCAGCGCGGTGAAAATGCCGGCAGGGCCGGCGCCTACGATGATCAGATCATACATGGATGGGGGTTCTCTCCTTTAAAAATATGTGGGGACATTTATAACAGGGTGCAGGCACCCGGTCAGGTTTTGCTGGAGTCCTCATCGGACACGTCAGTACTCTCGGCATCGTACACGACAGGTTCGCCGTCCCGGGTCGCGTCCACGATGTCGGTGCCCGCGGCCTCGGCTTCGTCCAGGGCATCGCCCAGGGCGGTCAGGGTCGCGTTGACGGCGGCATTGGCCATGCGGTCCAGCGTGCGCAGCTCCATGGCCGCATACAGGATGCAGCCAAGATTCAACGCACCTTCGACGATCAACAGGATGCCGCAGAGCATCACCACGCTGACAGCCGCGCCGAACGGGTGCCAGATGAGCAGCGCACCCAGCGCAATGGACACAATGCTGAACAGCAGCAGCATCCACCACTTTTCGCCTTTGCGCTTTGCCAGGTCAATAGCCGAGCCGATGCGGCTGCAGCCATCCACCACGATAAAGATGCCAAACACTACCGGCAGAAAGCTGGCCACCACCTGGGGTTTTGCTAAAGTGAACAGGCCCAGCCCTGCCGTGATGACGCCGCCCACCAGCATAAAGGGCGCGGTGAAGCCGGTGCCCCGGATGCGGGCGTACTGGATCAGACAGACAATGCCGGTGATAAGCACCACCACGCCAAAGGCGTAGCAGATCCACAGCAGACTGGTTTCCGGCATGATGAGCAGCATCAGCCCCAGCACGATATAGGCGATGCTCATCAGCATCATTCCGCTTTTGACATAGCGCAGCATAGCAGCACGCTCCTTACTTGTTCATGGCCTTGGCGGCATCCACGATCAGGTCGGCACAGGTGTCCAGACCCAGCGCGGCATTCAGGCACAGGTCATAGTTTTTGGCTTCGCCCCAGCGGTTCTCGGTATAGTAGTTGTAGTAGCTGGCACGGGCACGGTCGTGCTTGGCCAGCTGGCTTTCCCACATGCGGTCGGGCATCTCCTTGGCATCGGGGCGGATTTTTGCGCGCCCCACACGGTCGGCCACCGGTGCATAAACAAAGGTGCGCAGCACATTGGGACGCTCCCGCAGAACATAGTCACCGCAGCGGCCCAGGATCACGCAGGGGCCTTCCTCGGCCAGCTGCTTGATGATGCGGCTCTGCAGAATAAACACCTGATCGCCCAGCGGCAGCTCGTTGCCCATGGTGTACAGGCTGTACAGCAGGCTGTGGGTGTGCCGTTTTTCGCTGGCGGCAACGGCTTCTTCCGACAAGCCGGAATGCTTTGCTGCCATGGTGATCAGTTCCTTGTCGTAAAGCTTGATGCCCAGTGCATTGGCCACATCCTCAGCGATGTAACGGCCGCCCGTGCAGTACTCACGTCCCAAAGTAATGATCGTCTTTGCCATAATGTGTTCCTCCCATGTCGATTTATTGCCCGAAAGCTCCGGGTGCAGCCGGAGCGGTGTCCGGCTTGTCCTGTGCTTGGGTGACTGGTTGTTCCGGTGCGGGGCGCGGCTTTGGCAGCCGTACCTCCGCTACCCGCATCCTGCCGGTCTGGTCCACGGCATACACGCTGAAGCGCCCGCCTGCGGCAAGCACTTCCGGCAGAAAACGCACCCCGCCGTCCTCGGTGCGCTCCATGCGCACAAAGCTGCGGTGTGCGGTGGTGGCGTGCGCCACCCCATCGTGGGCAGCACACGCGATCCATCCGGCAAAGTTGTCCGGCAGCGCATCCCGCTGCCCGTGCTGGGAAAAATAATAGGTACCCGGCTGCTGCCCCGGCTCCAACTCACACCGGAGGCGGAGCGGCCGGTTGGCCGCCAGGTCGCGGGGTTTTGCCCGCAGCGCAATGGCGCGGCCGGTAAAGTAGCGCATAAAATCCACCAGTGCCATGGTACAGTTCACGGCACCGTCGGTGTCGGCGGTGGGGTCGTTGAGCAGAACGTAGTCCGCCATCACGGCATCGTCATGGCCGAAGCCCCGCAGCCCCATCCACACCCGGGCCGGGTCGCGCTGGCCGCGGATGCGGCGCTCCACCTGCACGGCCACCGAGCAGCCGTCGTGGATCTGGGCACGCAGGTCGGCAAGGTCCATCCAGGCCTGCCAGCAGGGGTAGCCGCAGCAGCCCGCCGCCGCAGCCGCAAAGGCGGCGTTGCCGGTGCTGCCGGTGGCCTTGTCGGCCATGATGTGGGCCACCTCCTCGGGCAGGATATCCTCGCCCCAGCGGTTCATCAGGGCCGCCATGATCAGCGGCAGATCCATCTCCCGGCCAAAGCTGGGGTCGTGGGTGTTCAGGCAGTATTCCGGCAGGTAAAGGCGCCGGTTCAGCGGGTGGCCGTGGTGCTTTTCCCAGGTAAGGGGCCGCACCGCCACCGCCAGCAGCCGCACTGCCGGGGTCACTTTATCGTTGTTGGTGGAAAGGTTCACCTGCAGCTGCACACCGGTGCCGCCGCCGGGGGTGGCCACCGTCACGGTGTCCCCCATCAGGAAGATCATGCCGTCCTCGCTCTGGGCGTGGGTGCTGCACCGGGGGTAATCCGGTGCCCACTTGCCAAAGCTCATCCAGCCGGTCCAGGCATTTCCGGCATACACCCGGCACCGCACCTCCACCATGGTGTTGTGGGGGGCGCTGGCGTTCCAGCTCACACTCAGGTTGCAGAACGCCGGCATGGCAAATTCCGGAGTGGTGTAGCTGCCGTATTGCAGGCTGCGTCCGGCCACGCTGTCCAGCACAAGGCTGCCGTTTTCCAGCGCAAGGTTGTCCAGCTGCCCGCGGGAAAAGGTCTCGGTGCCCTGCAGGACCAGATTGTTGCGTTGTTCCATCATCCGGCCAGTCTCCTTTCCGCACGCAGCACAGGCGGGATCATTCCTCGGTATCGTCCTCCGCGGCGGCGTAATCCTCGCGGAGGGCAGCTTCCAGCTCGGCATCCTTCAGCTTGCGGATGCTCTCCTCGATGTGGAACACCCGGTCCAGGTCGCCGTACACGATCTGACAGGACACCTCGGTGACGAACCAGAAGCCGAACACCAGCATGAGCAGCAGGCCCAGCGGCATGCACAGGATCACCACGCCCCAGAACAGGATCTGCACGATGGACGCTGCCAGTGCATGGGGCAGGAAAGCGATCATGCAGTTGATGCTGTTCTTCAGCGTCAGGCTCAGGGGCTGGTCCAGCAGGGCGATCTGCGGCCACATGTAGGCAAACAGCATCTGGAAGATGAGCAGATTCAGCACCGTGGCCACCCACAGGGGCACACCCACGTTGGTGCCGTGATACAGCATGTTGAAGCAGAAATAGACCAGGAAGATCTGCAGCGTGACCACCACGCAGTACAGCACACCCGGCAGGATGCTGGCCTTGAAGTTGCGCTTGAAGGCCTTGCGGTAGGTCACCCACCAGTAGCCGGCCTCGTCGCGCAGGGCGCGCAGCACGGTGTCGTACATCCCGGCCAGCACCGGCCCGGCCAGGATGCCGCCCACGGCGGCGCTGATCAGCATGACCGGCAGGTTGTTCATCAGGAAGCCGATATACACCAGACTGATCACCGGCACAAAGCCCAGGCAGGTGAGCAGGTTTGCCAGAAACATGCTGTTCATGTCGCGCCCTACCAGCTCAAAAAAGCGGCCGATGCCGGTCTTGCGGGGAGCGTCCTTTTCAACGCCCTTGCCCGCCTTGAAATCGTTTGCAGAAGGAAACAGACCCATAATGCTGTGGTTACCTCGTTCTTTCCTTTCCGTTCCGCAGCAGGCCGCCGCAGCCGGAAAGCGCCATTGTGCTGGCTTTACAGATATAAATATACCCGGATTTTGTCAATTTTGCAAGGGTACAGGCCACCCAATTGTAAAAAAAGTATTTTTTCTCCCTTTTTCTGCAAAAGTATGTTACAATGGCTCTGGCATCCCCATGCCATAAGGAGGAGAATTTATGAGTATTTTTCGCACCATTGCGATGTTTCTGTATCTGTTCGGCTACATGATCGTACACTACGGCACCCTGCGCCGGGCCGAACGGGCCCTGGCTGCCGGGGACCTGGCCACAGTGCAGCAGCTGGTGGACCGTCACATCCCCCGCTGGAGCCGCGGCATCCTGAAGGTGACCGGCGTTACCCTGACCGTGGAAGGGCTGGAGAACATCCCCAAGGAAGGCCCCTGCGTGTTCGTGGGCAACCACCGCAGCTACTACGACATCCCCCTGCTGCTGGCCAGCCTCGACAAGCCCCACGGCATCCTGGCCAAGGAAGAGCTGGAAAAAATTCCCCTGCTGAACCGCTGGATGAAGCTGCTGGGCTGCGTGTTCGTGCAGCGTGACGACCTGCGCGCCTCGGTGCGCGCCCTGAACGACGCCACCGCCATCGTGGAGAGCGGCCGCAGCTTCGTCATCTTCCCGGAGGGCACCCGCTACAAGGGCGAAGAGGGCGGTGTCGGCGAGTTCAAGAACGGCGCATTCCGCATTGCGGTCAAGACCGGTGCCCCGGTGGTTCCGGTGGCCATGACCGGTGCCCGCGCCCTGTTTGAGAACAACGGCAACCGCTGCCACCCGGGCCGGGTGCACATCTGCATCCTGCCGCCCATCCGCACCTCCGGCATGAGCAAGGCTGAGCAGAAGCAGCTGCCGGAAGCCGTGCGCCAGACCATTCTGGCCAAGCTGAAATAAACATTCTGGAGGACACCGTCCCATGGCAAGCTACCGTTACGAACGCGACATTGACCCCAAAGACCTCACCCCGCGCAAAAAGCGCGCCTACACCCGCAAGGAGCGCTGGGCCAACTGGTGGGACTACAACCTGAAATGGGTGATCATCATCGGCATTGCCGCGGCCTTTGTGGGCTACTGCTTCATCGGGCAGTATTTCCTTACCACCCACGCCGACTACAATGTGGCCGTGGTGGCCCCCCACTACCTGCCGGAGGCCACCCAGACCGCCCTGCAGGACGCCCTTGCCGCCTACGGCGAAGATCGGAACGGCGACGGCAAGGTGGTGGTCAAGCTGAACGTCTACACCATGAACTTCGGCAGCGATGACTCGGACGCCTACCTTGACATGGCCGGCACCACCAAACTGTCCACCGACATTCAGGGTGCCCTGAGCTCCATCTTCATCCTCTACGACCCGGCCGGGTTCCAGAGCACCACCGGCACCCTGCGGTATCTGGACGGCAGCCTGCCCCAGTCCGACGCAGACAACGACTGGTGGAATATGGTATACCACTGGGACGACTGCCCCGTGCTGGCCGGGCTGGACCTGGGGGACTACACCTCCGATGCCGTGCAGAACGACAGCGGCTCCAGTCAGGAACTGCTGAGCCACTACTACATCGGCATCCGGGGCGCCTGGACCAAGGACGCTGACGACCTGCTGTCCGGCGGCGAAGCGCTCTGGCAGGCCCTGACCGCCGGGGCCGTTTCCACCGTGACCAAGGAGGGCTGAGGCCATGCGCTTCCGCATAAAGAGCGGGCAGAGCGCTCGCCGGTTCGTGTTCGACCGCACCCCGGCCCCCGCAAAGCCCCCGCAGCCGTCCGCGCCCCGCGCCGCCGACCTCGACAACCCCTACGGGCGGTACTACGGTACCGCCCGCAGCCGCGAGGACCTCTTAAAAAACAGACCAGACCCTTGACCCAGAGCTGCCGCACAGCATTGTGCGGCAGCTTTTTTTGCAGGGGACGAACCCTCTCCGCGCATTTCTGTTTTCTATTTTTGTCTTTTTACGCCGGTGTGATTTGAAATATTCTCCACTCTGAAAGCAGGGGCCCTTTGTTGTTTCTTCGTCCCGGTTATGGTATACTTACTGGGTATCGTACCCAAACCAGACATAAAGGATGTGACCCCCATGGACGCACTGGAACAAGCCCGTGCCGAGATCGACGAGGTGGACGCCCAGCTGGCTGCCCTGTTTGAGCGGCGCATGGCCGCTGTGCTGCAGGTGGCCGAGTACAAGCGTGCCCACGGCCTGCCGATCTTTGATGCCGCGCGGGAAGCCGCCGTGCTGGAAAAGGCCGCCGCCCGCATCCATGCCCCGGCGCTGCGCCCTTATTATAAAGACCATGTCCAGAACATGATGGACGTGGCCAAGCAGTACGAAGCCCTCATTCTGGGCCAGAACCGCGCCGCCTATCAGGGCGTGGAGGGCGCTTTTGCCCACATCGCGCTGCGGGCGCTCTTCCCCCACGCGGAGGCAGTGAGCTACCCGACGTGGGACGAGGTCTTCGAGGCCGTCCGGCGGGGGGACGCCGCCCACGGCGTCGTGCCCTTCGAGAACAGCCACGCGGGCGATGTCTCCGCCGTGCTGGACCTGTGCTATAACTACCCGGAGCTGTGGGTGGTGGACGTCTACGACCTGCCCATCTCCCAGAACCTGCTCGTTTTGCCCGGCACCCAGCTGGCCCAGCTCCGGCACGTCTACAGCCACCAGCAGGCCATCGCCCAGAGCGAGACGTTCTTAAAGCAGTTCCATCTGCCCGCCACAGCCATGCCGAATACGGCCATGGCGGCAAAGTTCGTGGCAGAAGTTTCCGGCGTAGCTGTAGGGTCCGGGGATTCTGTTGCTTCCGGTGCCGGAGTCTCTTCTGCTGAATCCGAAGCCTTCTTCGTAAGTGTCAGTGTATCGATATAGATCCATGCACCTTTTTTACTGGTAATCTGGAATCCGACTTTATAGTTGCTGACAGCTTCTGCCACCGTAAATTCATCTGTGAACATGGCATATTCTTTCGTCAATTGTGTCGATTTCTCCGACACATTCCAACTGCCGTCTTTTGCTGCATGGTACAGAGCAATTGTACTGTTACTCCCACTGCCATCTTTAATGTATCCCGTTACAGTGTAGCTCCCGGCTTCCAGTAAACTGATTTCCTGATACATGCAAACAGTTCCATCTGCTTTATCAAAATCAATCTCCAGTCCACATCCTCCTGCCTGATTGGCCCATTCTGAATATTTTATTGTATCGGTACAATCCCAGGTATCACCTTCGAAATACCACTTTTGATTGTTCCAAAAATTTGAAGCGCCCCAATTAGGGTCATTAAGAATACCTACGTGTTCATACCTTGAATTATTATAACTTAAAGTGTTTGTTAGAGTATCAGATATTTTTTGATTATAAACCAACTGTAAGTTTTTTGATTTTGCATATCCATTGACCTCCTTCGCTCATATTGTAGCAAGGAGCATTTCAAAATACAAATGTGCGATTTATGCTGGAAATAAAGGAAGACAGCGTAAAA
>ERZ780195.2072-NODE-2072-length-14452-cov-45.553101_pt1 | contig 14452 bp, 6 predicted proteins | sample MGYA00511017_ERZ780195 | MGnify/ENA primary metagenome ERZ780195 (study PRJEB29588, sample SAMEA2159974) | human gut metagenome | biome: human gut; feature: human-associated habitat; material: faeces | place: Denmark | collected 2008/2010 ...
CAGCTGTTACTGCTTTTTTTTGAATTATGCAAGGTATAAACGCGGAGCCGCTTACATAGGGGCGTGGTAATAGGTGGTAATAAGTGGTAATGGAAATACCCCTTATTACCACGCGTTATTCACTCATAATCAGGGTGTTATAGCAAGCGTGGTAATTGTGGTATTAAATTTGAAGAAAAAAACTTTTCTTTCAATAAATTCGGCCTTTGAAGTAAGCTTATGAAACCATGTACGTCATTGCGCAAGTTCATACACTTCATAGCGCAAGTTCATACGAAAGAATGTGATTAAATAAGCAAAAGGAGACGTTTCTTTGGGTTCAAGGAGACGTCTCTTTTAGTTTAAAGAGATAGTTTCTTAGGTTGAAGGAGACAGCTTCTCGAAGGTTGCCACTAGGCTCGGCAGGTCTGCCGACTGCAGTCAGCAGACCTGCCGAGCCTAGTGGCAACACCTATTTTTATTATTTGTTCAACATATCAGTTATGTTCAATTTTATTGAACACAGCAAAGATAATGAACAAAACTTAAACGAACGAACTTTTTGTTCAATATTTTATGTTGTTCAATACTATTTGACATAGTGTCATGATTGAACAGAATAAAAAAGTGCAATGCCCACACTGGGCGTTGCACTTCTTTTAAATATAGTTTGATTGAAGTTATACAATCCAACAATCTAAAAACGTAGTACACTCTTCCTTATCTACTCTCGCTGCAAAGATACGCTTTTCTTTCGTAACTTCCAAGAAATTAGCTAAAAAAGTTTTTGTGTGTGGTAGGAGAGAGGGAGATAAACAAAAAAAGTGCAACGCCCGATGGGGCATTGCACTTCATTTAGTACGCTCGGTATGAGCATTGTCTAACGGGTGAAAGTCCCGAGCAAGCCCTAATAGCGGGAATTGCATAGTCAAAGGCAAGGGTGTCCATCGCGAGGTGGAATCTGAAGGAAGCCGGCGACAAATATCTGACCTAACGAACAGAAACTTCATACAAGGCATATGACCGTGGATAAATATGCCAAGAGAAAGCAAAAACTGAAAGAATACATAAGAGGATGGGTTGGTTATTATCATCTTGCCGATATGAAAAGTCTTTTACGTAAAACAGACGAATGGTTAAGACGTAGAATCCGCATGTGTATATGGAAAGCTTGGAAGAAACCCAAGACAAAAGTGGCAAACCTCATTAAATGTGGTATTAATAAATACAAAGCATACGAATGGGGTAATACTCGCAAGGGCTATTGGCGAATAGCTGATAGCCACATACTGCATAGAGCTATAACAAATGAGAATCTATGTAGGGCTGGGTATGCTACTTTAATGGGGGCGTATCTCGAATGGTATCCCAAATAGGAACCGCCGTATGCCGAACGGCACGTACGGTGGTGTGAGAGGTCGGTAAACACGAAAGTAGGAGATAAACACCTATGATTAGTGTTTACCTCCTACTCGATTTTATATGAGATGTTAATCCTTATGGATTAATCCTCTACTACATACCAACGTGGGTCACCAGCCTTTTCCTTCAAAGTACCAGCCTTGATGGTGAAGTTGCCATTGGCTGGGTCAGTGAATAACTGCTCAGAGCTGAATTCTGTTTCAGTTACGCCCTTAATCACCTTGAAGAAGTCTGTTGTTCTGAAGCTGTTGGATACAGTAGCTGGAGTCTTGCTTCTGATGTTTTTGTTGGTTGCCTCATCTGCGCTTTTACCGAAGATACAGCCTTCAATTGTGAATGTGTTTGGTCCAAATTTGGCATCTTTGCCGAAGTCAACGAAGAACTGACCGTTACCATTACAGTTGTAGAATGTGCTGTTCTTGATGGTGATATCCTGCATATCTGTATTATTGCTGTAGATGAATACCTTACCCGTTACACAGATGCTGTTGAATGTACAGCCGTCAATCTTTACGTTGTCGAGATGACCTGCACCGCTGCCTGCATCAATGTTGATGAAACCATAACCTGCACAGAGGTTGGTGAAGATACTATTCTTCAAGGTAAGTTTGCCGACAGACTTCGCATCACTTTTCTGGAAACGGAAGAATGAATTTTTGATATTGCTAACCTCGCAATCCTCCAAAGTGAACTCGCTTACGGTACAAGCCTTGCTCTGGTTGATGAAGTAGCCAGCACCATTCTCTTCCAATTTCACGTTTTGGAACTTGATGAATGCATGAGAACCTGCAATATCGAAGTTCTTGTCGAGGGTGACGGTTGGCGTCTCGCCTCCTGCCAAACCGAAGAATGTAACAGACATTCCGTCTGGGATGGTTACGTTGGTCTTGCCACCGTCTGTATCATTTGTGCCGTAGAGAGCTACCTTGGCACCGGCTGGGATACCGATGGTTGCGCTATAGTTTGTCTCGTTACCTGCAGCAGCCTTAGCCTTTTCTGCTATCTCCTCGATGAGAGTCTGTGAGATGACTGTTACATCGCTGGAAAGAGAATACTTATAGTTAGCTGCTGGCATGGCAGCAGGAGTTGTAATCTGCAACTGGCCGCGCTTTACGTCATTCTTATAGATAGTGATGGTATAAGTGCTTGTTGGCTGTAAGCCAGCAAGAGTATATTTACCAGCTGCCTTTTCCGCATCTGTCAGATTGATAGTCTGGATGTTCTCTGCATCGTTAGCGTTAGCATAAGTGATGTGAGTAACCTCAGCACCTGGAGTCCAGCTCAAGTTCACGTGATCCTCGAAGAGGTCGGTTGCCTCTACATTGTTGAAGATTTGCTCAGCCTTTGTCTTGAAAGATGAACCATCCTTGTAGTAAACCCATTTAGACTCGTTGACAGTAGAAGACATAGCCTTTACACGCATATAGTACTTGCTGTCGCCATCGAGACCAGAGAGAACTACTGGAGATGAAGTCAACGACTTATCTTCACCGAACTTGATGATGTTGGCATTCTCAACACCTTCGTAAAGAGAGTCCTTGCTTACCTCGAATACATAGTACTCTGGTGAAGAAACTGCTTTTGATGTGAAGGCAGAGAATGTAACCGTAGCTGATGTTTCGGCAGTTTCAACGGTGATTTTGTCACCGTTGAGACCGAACAATCTTGACAGGCTGCCATCTACGTCCCAGTCATTGCCATCGGTACAAGAAGTAGCCGACAGAGCCAATGCAATCATAGACGCTGTGCTCAATATGTTTTTAATGCTCTTCATTTTCTTGTCTTTTTTGATTAAAGATGAATTAGTCTGCATAACCATAAGAGTTGTGAATCTTACCGTTGGTTGCAGAGATGGTTGTTGAAGCGATTGGCATGAGATAGCGGTTCTTCACTGCCACATCATCGCTAACGAGACCGCTGCTGATAGATGGCAGGTTTACGTCAACCTGTGTATCAGAACCAGAATCCAACTTAGCTGCACCGAATGAGTCGATGCTGCCATCGTAGTCAGCAGATGTTTTTCCGTCAGGAATACCATACCATGTTACGCTAGAGAAGTCAATCTTGGTTTTCTTCTCATCCAGGTAGTTGAAGTAGATGGTCTTCTGGTAAGTACCATCTGCAAGCTCAGCCAGATAAGTCTGTTTGAACTCTTTGATCTTCTCTACGAGGAGGTTCCAGCGAATCAGGTCGTATTTACGGATACCTTCACCTGCAAACTCCCACATGTTCTCCTGAACGAGAGCATTGAAGAATGCGTCCTTGTCAGAAGCAATGTTGTTGACGTATGCCTTAGCTTCATTCTTGTCAGCCTGGTTGAAGGCACGGGTATGTACTGCTTCCAAAGCCTGGCGGGCTGTCATGCCGTTTGCTGAACCTTCGTAGTTGGCATCTGGATTGCCAGCCAACTCGTTCATGCACTCAGCATAGTAGAGCAATACCTGAGCATAGCGCATCTTTACAGGGTTGATACCTGTAGTGTGCTTAGCTGTAGCCTTCAGGTTGTTCTGCAACCAGGTGTTGTTCATTTTGCGGGCATCCCACTTTCCTACATATATACCGAAAGGAGCATTTTTGAGCATGCTCTCTATGGTGTTGCTGCCATCCTGCTTGATTTCAAAGTTTGCGCAAGTGATGTCACGGCGTGTATCCTTCTTGTCGTAAGAATAGAGCAGAGGTGCAGTAACCTTCATCTTACCAGATGAGTTGCCATAGCCATATTCTGTTGTAACACCATTCATGCGGACACCTACAGTGTAACCCAACTCACCAGTTACGTTCTCACCGAAAGGAATCTCGAAGAGGTTCTCGTGGTAAGTCTTGTCGAGAGAGAGCTGGTTAATCAAGTACCACTCGTTCTCGAAAGATGGGTTGAGATTGTGAGTATTGTCGTTGATGATAGCAGACCAGTGCTTCAGGGCACGCTCGTAGAGAGCCTTGCGGTCTGCTGCACCAGGGCGCTGTGTTGGATAAGTAGCATCGCTGTAAGATGCTGTCTCATATCCGTCCTTTGACTTCTCACGGATGGCGTAGCCGGCACGTGTCATGGCAATCTGTGCCAGGAGAGCGTGAGCATAACCCTTGGTTGTGCGCTCTGTGGTATAGCCTGTTGCCTGGTCTGCCCATGGCAAGTATTCGATAGCCTCATCCAGGTCGTTCATCAGGAAATCCATAATCACGTCGCGGTCGGTCTTCTCCAGGTAAGCGTTGCTCAAGTCAGACTTTGATGCTTCAACTTTGAAAGGAATATCACCGAAAATACGAACCAGGTCAAAGTAAACCATGGCACGGATGGTGAGTGCCTCGCCGAGGCTACGCTCCATAGATTTCTGGTTAGCACCACCGGCAGTGAGAGTTGCGCTGCTGCGGATACCCTCGATAATCTGGTTGGCATCCTCGATGATACCATACTCAGCATCCCATACGCCGCTAATCTTGCTCCATCCCGGGTCCATGTTATAGTTCATGTTACCACGTTCACTTGAGGTGTTGGTAGCATTGCTGCCAAGACCGTCAATCAATTCGCAGTCGCTGTTCAGGTTCCATACAATAGACAGGTCCTGTGCGTAGGTACGGTCCTGAGCCATTCCGCCATAGAGCTTATTGACGCGAAGATTGGTATAATAAGGTGAGGCGTAGGTATTCTCAGCAGTCATCTCTGATGGAGAGTTCTGGTCCAGGAAGTCGGAGCATGAAGACAATCCTAATACGCCTGCCAATGCAAATGCATATAATATCTTGTTCATTGTTATTATCTTATAAAGTTTTAGAATGTAACGTTAATACCACCTACGAAGGTGCGGCTCTTTGGATAAGCTGCATAATCGATACCTGGGGTCATTGGGTTCTTCTTAGAACTTGTATCAACCTCTGGATCGTAGCCTGAGTAGTTGGTGAAGCAAAGCAGGTTGTAACCTGTGAAGTAGATGCGTACGTTCTGCATATAGCACTTGTTTACCCACTTCTTTGGCAAGGTGTAACCCACTGTTACGTTCTGCAGACGCAGGAATGATGCATCTTCTACAGCATAGCTGATGAGCTGCATGGTTGATACGCCTGCTGGATTGTAGATATTGGCGTTGGCATTGATCTCGTTCAAGCGGTTCATCACCTTTTCTACACCACCATATTCTGTGATGAGGCTAGCTGATGGGCGGCCGATGTTGTTTCCGTTGGCTGGGTCAATCCAGGTATAGCGGTTGCCTACGTTGAAGTCATCCACCAGGTTGTAGTTCTTGGCTGAACCTGCATAGAATGAGTTAGCAAGCTTGGTACCGTTTACCAGCTTGTTGCCCAGTGAGTAGTTGAAGAACAGGTTGAAGTCGAAGTTACCAACGTGACCGTCGAAACCGAAACCACCCGTTGTGGTAGGTACGGTGTTACCCAGGCGCTGCTTCACTGCTTCACCATTCTCGTCAACTTCTACCTTGGCAACGCCTGGATAGAGGTTACCGCCGAAGAGCTTGTAGCTGTTGTCCTTTACGCCTTCTGCCAGTGCCCAGGTTCCGTTTTCCTTCAATACCAAGTCTCCCTTGCCTGTTGCAGCATCAAATACGGTGTAGAAGCCGTTGCTCTTGTAGCCCCAAAGCTCACCGAGGCGGCCGCCTTGCTCTACGCGGAAGTCTTCATACTTGGCGATGGTAGAACCACTCCAGTTAGAACTCTGCCATGGGTTCTCCATGTTCAACTCATCAATCTTGTTCTTGTTATAAGATACGTTGAAGTTGAAGTTCAAGCCGAAGTTCTTCTTGTCTACGATTACTGCATTGAGTGCCAACTCAACACCCTTGTTAGAGGTCTTACCGAAGTTCTGGAACTGGTAAGAGTAACCTGTGTTGGCAGGAACGATACTTTGCATCAAGAGGTCCTTGGTGGTATTCCAGTAGAAGTCCAATGTACCGCTGAGGCGACCATTGAAGAAACCGTAGTCGATACCGAAGTTACGGGTCACTGTGGTTTCCCACTTCAAGTCTGGATTATAGAGAAATTTACCATGCTCAAGCATCGAAGCCCTGTTCTCATCGAAGAATGGAGCCTTTGATGTGTTGTCTGCCATAGAGTAGGTGGTAGTCAACAAACCAGAGTTGATACGGTTGTTACCTGCTGTACCGAAGCTCAGACGGGCCTTCAAGTTAGAAAGCCAGCTGGAAGCACCCTTCAGGAACTCCTCGTCAGACATACGCCAAGCCAAGGCTGCAGATGGGAAGATACCCCAACGGTTGTCCTTGCCAAACTTACTGGAACCATCGGCACGAACGGTAATGGTAGCCAGATACTTGTCGTTGAGTGTATAGTTGATACGGCCGAAGTAAGAGAGAATGTTCTCCTCTGCCTTGATATTACCTTCGTTTGGAAGTGCTGTACCTGCTGCTGTGTTTGCCAATACCTCGTTCAATGTGAATGAAGTAGGGAAGGCTACAGAAGTGTTGGTGCGGGTTACGTCCTGGCTGCTGCTCCACTCCTGACCTACCAATACATTGATGTGGTCACGACCATGGAAAAGCTTCTTGTTGTCGTAAGTCAATGTATTTGCGTTACGCCAGTTCTTGTTCTCCAAGCGTACGAACTGTGCCTGTGGCTGACCGTTGTAACCATACTTAGAGTTGGTAGTTGCATTAGACCCCCAAACCTGTTCGGTATTGTTGTACTTCCAACCATAGCCGAACTCAGAACGGAATGTGATATTCTTGAATGGCTTCCAGTTTAAGCCAACGTTGTAGTTTTGCTGGAAACGTTCCTGATACTTATAGGTATCGGTGATACGCTCTGTTGGGTTACGGCGTGTAGATGTGCTGTTCTCCTCATCATCGTCTGATGTACCAGAGAGAGGCTCTACCGGGTTCCATCTTACGGTGTTGGCAACAACTGAGTTTGCTGCACTTGACTCGTTGGTATCAGCACCACCATTCAAGCCATCCAGCTTGGTGAATGCCATACGTCCATTGAAGTCGACAGACAACCACTTGTTCAGGTTGGCATTAATCTTGGCGTTTACATTGTTCTTGGCGTAGCCAGAACCCTGCATGATGCTCTTCTCGTCGTTGTGAGAGAACCCGATGTTGTATTTCAGGTCCTTGGTACCACCGCTTACGTTCACGTTATACTGTTTCTGGTTACCTGTACGGCCGAATACCTCATCCTGATAGTCACGTCCTTCGATAGACTTCCAGATATCGAGATCGTTGTAGTTACCATAGTCAGTGCTACCCAACTCATACTGATAGTATGCATAGTCATATGGAGACATAGTCTTCACCAACTTAGAAACCTTCTTGTAGCCGAGAGAAGCATTGAAGTTTACCTGGGTCTTACCCTCAGAACCGCTCTTGGTTGTTACGATGATAACACCATTGGCACCACGGGCACCATAGATGGCTGTAGAAGAAGCATCCTTCAATACGTCGATGCTCTGAATTTCGCTAGGAGCGATGTCGCTGATTGAGCTAACTGGGAAACCGTCTACGATGTAAAGAGGAGAGTTGTCCTGTGAAAGAGAACCACCACCACGCACGCGAATCTTCACGTCAGCATCTGGTGAACCTTCAGTGGTGGTGATGTTCACACCCGCCATCTTACCGGTCATCGCCTCGCTTACGTTAGAAACTGGAATGTTGGCAATCTGCTTGTCGCTGATAGAAGATACAGAACCTGTGAGGTCTTTCTTTCTAACAGTACCATAACCGATTACTACGACATCGTTGAGGGTGGTGTTGTCATCCTCAAGTTTTACATCGATTGATTCTTTACCTGCAACGCTTACTTCCTTAGCTTTCATACCAATGTATGAAATCTTCAGTTTCTTGCTTTTGCCTTTTAAGTTTACTGTGAAGTTACCGTCAATGTCGGTCACGCCACCATTGCCCGCTACACCTACCTCCATGACAGATGCGCCGATGATTGGCTCGCCCGTATTGTCAGTAACAACGCCTTTTACTGTTTGTGCAGATACACTTGTTACTACGAACATCAGTGCGCCTGCCAAAGCAATTTTCTTTTTTCTAAAATTACCAGACATACACTTTAGGTTTAGATAAAACTTATTCTAAATTACTAATTTTCTAATGTTTTTTCTTAATGTTTTTAAGTAGAATCCCAGTTCTGAGCAGATGCTTGCTGAAGGGATGTTCCTCTTGGAACCCGAAGGCTCCGGTGGGGGCAACCTGGATGCGTAGCAATAGCTAAGTCTTGGTTTTCTTGTTGCAAAAGTATATAAAAAATATGAGAATATAGGTATATTGGGGGTAAAAAAATACGTAAACGTTTACAGATTTTTGCGTAAATACTCTGTTTTTTACATTTCGACGGTCTGTTTTCTCAGTTCCCGTTTCTGCTGTTTCAGAAGCAGAGGGAACAAAAAAAGTGCAATATCCGGCACCCTTCTGAAAGAGAATGGGGATATTGCACTCCGAAAGTTATCTGTCAATCTAATTACTTATGGTCTCTGTTTCTTTACTTTACGATGACCTTGCTTGTCTTCTTGCTGCCATCTGCCAGGGTCTTCACAATGATGTTGATACCCTTCTGAAGATTTGAAAGCTGTGTGCCGTCGGCTGCGAAGATGGTGGTCTTGATGACTGCTGCATCTGTAGCTGAGGCGATGTTGTGGATGCCGGTGCCCTGACCAACAACTGTAGCTTCGCTCAAACCGCCCATCTCGTTGGCTGCACGTACGCTCCATGTTGCAGAGGCGTCATCAACGATATAGCTAGGAGTGATGGTGAAGTCTACTACCTTGCCGTTCTTGCATACTGCCCAGAGAAGCGCGTAGTCGTTATTGTCCCAAGCGAGGGTTGTGCCGTTCAACTTTACGTTGGTTGGAGCTGAAGCCTGTTCGGTAGCTGCTGTAGGATCCCAGTCATCATCCTGACCCATTACTGTTTCAATGGTGTAGGTTGCAGCTTCCTCTGCTGTGAGGATAGGGTCTCCTGCTGTTTCATTACGACGGTTTACATAATTGTCACCATTCTTTGAGTCGTAGGCATCATAAACTTTCTTTCTGTCCTTGAGGTCTACTATGCTTCCTGTTGATGTGTATGAGTTGTACTCAGCGAAACGCTTAGGGTATCCGCCACTCATCTCGTTCCATCCTGCAGCTGACGGGATGGCTTCCATCTTGGTGTCAATGTAGAGCGCGATAGGTGTTCCCTTGCCCCATGGACGACCTAAGGTGTAGTTACCATTCAGGTCTTTTGCCTCAGTAGCATCCTTGATGGTACAGTCTTTGAAGATGTAGCCATACTTCTTTGGTTGAGAAGGAACGGCGAGGTATCCTCCCTTTTCGCAAATCCAGAGTTCTACATTATTATAATATACGTCACCATTACCGCAAAGGTAGTCGGTACGACCACGAAGGATTCCGTCTTCGAAGTAGAATTTACCGTTCTGGTTGTTTGATACGTAGGTGTCCTGGTAAGCCCAGAGGTTTACGTTCTTACAGATGGTCTTGTTGCTCTGGTCGTTGAGTACGATGTCGCGACCTTTGGCATCACCCATACTGCTGTACATCTTCAGATCCTGGAAATAGGTGTTTGTTGCTCCCTTCTGCAAGCAGAGTACGTCACCCTTGCCGATACCTTCCAATACGTTGGCTGATTGGCCTGAGTTTGGAATGGTGTTGGTCAGTGAGGTGTTGTCCATGCTTTCACCAATGATTGATACGTTTGGCGTATTCATATAGGTGGTTGGGTTAGCATAACTCTTGCCGTCGCTACCTGTTACCTTACTCTTCTCGTCAGCAGGAATCTTGTAGTCGCCCTGCTTGATGAAGATGCGGAAACGCTTGCTAGTATCTGTACGCTTGGCTGCTGCATCAAGTGCTGCCTTGAAGTCTCCGTCGGTTGGTACGATGAAGTCGTAGAGGGCTTTGGTTACTGCTGGCTTGGTCTTGGTAGTGAAGTTCAGAACAATTGCCTGGTCTGTGGCATTGTCTGTCAAATCGGCTACCGAACCTGCAGCGAGTGTGAAGGTATAAGCTGTAGCGTAGTTCAAGCCTTTGTATGCGAAGGTGATGGTCTTGCCTGATACAGTTCCTTCTATCTTTGCTGTTCCGAGAGTGGCTGCAGCGTTGTCGGTGAGTTTTACCTTCTCATCAAAAGTCAGTACAATCTTGCCGTTGGCAGATGCGTTGGTTGCGCCTTCTGCTGGTATGGTGCTTACGAGTACAGGGGCCTTGCCGTCGTTAACGAGCTGGGCAGTACCTGTGATGTAGATATTTGTGATAGCGATTCCGTCGTTGTCGCCTGTTGCTCCCTTGATGGAAGAAGTCTTGTCGGCAATCCAGCGGATGTATACTTCTGCCTTGTTGTTTGCATCGGCTGGGAGAGTGAACTCGCCATCGGTCCAGGCTTTGGTTCCTGGCATCTTGATGGCGCCTACCTTGGTCCAGTCGGTGCCGTTGAGAGAGTATTCCACATTATATGTTTCGTATGCATTATAATTGTAGAGCATACTGCTCTTTACCTTGATATCGGTGAAGGCTGTTGCGTTGACCTTGGTCTGCCAATAGGTTTCGCCCAGTGCCTTGGTTTTCTTGGAGGTCCAGTTTACAGCTGCATTCTTTCCTTCGTAGCCGCCAGCACTGTTGCTCTTGTCGAGCCATGCGTATGTATTTCCGTCTGCATCGCGCAGGATGAGCTGGTCTACATCGTTGTCTGCTGCAGCGAAGTCTGCTGTACGACCTTCTCTTGCTGACTTATAGAAGTCCCAGCCTGCGATGAAGTCTTTTGCAGAATATGCAGCAGTGTATGATTGGTCGACATTCATCTTTATTTTGCGTTCTGCTCCTGTTTCACCATCATTCCAGTTGGTAAAGGTGAGGATGTCGTTGCTGCTGGCTGTGAGGGTTACTTCTGTTCCCTCTTCATACATATTCTTTCCGTTAACAACGGTTGGGGCAGGAGTTGCGCTTACCATATAGTCTTTTGCACCACCTTCTACCATGTAATCCAAAGCGTAGGTGTTTATCTTCTCAAAGTTTGCCTTCAATGCTGTGTTGGCAGAGATAGAGAAGGTATATTCTTCATCTGTAGATACTACCTTATTATTGGCATCTGTCCAATTGACAAATTTGTAGCCGAAATTTTTTGTCGCAGTTACGGTGATTTGTGTTTCTGCGTCAAATACTGTACCAGAAGGAGATACTTTGATGGTTCCTGCTCCTGCATTTGATACAACAGCTGACAGAGTATACTGTGCAACCTTTTCAATGGTTCCGTTCAGAAGACCATTGATGTGTACATCGGCAAAGCCTTGCTGCTTAGTAGAGCCAACGCCAACGGTGCAGCTCAGCGTGAAGCCTTCAGCTGATGTCAGTTTGGCTTGCTGGTCGGCAGTGAGCTGGATGACGATGTGGTTGGTCAGGTTTTCATTTTTCGAAAACTTGTCAGTCTCTGTTGTCTTGTTCTCTCTTAATGCAGTGAAATTGCCCAAATCTACCGAAGTTCCGTCGCTGAGTTTGGCGGTTACGGTTACTCCATTTTCTGCATCTGTACCGAATCGGTTTACATAGGTGCTGATAGATGTTGGGGTGAATGTAAGCCCCTTGCTTGGTTTAACGGTCCATTCTACGGCTTTTGTTGAACCAACAGGACTGAAACCTGCCATGACCATCGGGCTGCCGTTTTTATCCAGTGTTTTCGTTGATGTCTTGGCAACATACTTCAAGTCACCGGTGTTTACGGAAACCAGACTAAAACCTTTTTCTGGTGATTTTGTGTACTGCGTAGCGTAGTTGGCGTCATTAAACGGCCATGAAACACTAGCTTCTTCGTTCTGGTAGGTTTGCGCATTTGCTACTACCATAACAAACAGGGCTATGAGTGAGAGCCCCAATCTGAGTAGATTTCTTTTCATTTGTTTGCCTTTTAGGTTGTTATACTTTATTTTATTGTTTACATAATTAAGTTTGTTGGTGCAAAAATACACTTATTATTTCTATTTAAGAACTTTTTGTTTCAATTTTGTTGTAAAAGCTACGCAATCGTTTTCGTACATTTCCGTCTTTTTATCTCTCTTTCCTTTTGCCAAATGAGAATTAAGTCGTACTTTTGCAGGCGTAAACAAACGAATTTTAAACCAAATTATAATAATAAATCACAGAACTTTCGCAAGTGGTTCAAGAACGGGCTGAAGGTCCAAAAGCTCCTAGCCCAGGGCGTGTGGGGCAATACTTGCTATCTTTACAGTACTTCCTTATCTCCTTTCATTTCTTGATAAGTGAAAGTTAAGTTATTTGATTTTTTCTTTGGTTAATTCAGATTTTCTTTGTAATTTAGCCGCGCAAAACGTAAAGTTTGTAAGATTATGGCAAAAATAGTAAATAAATACCCTGTGGGGATACAGACATTCGAAAAACTCCGTGAGAAAGGTTATCTCTATGTAGATAAGACCCAATATATCGTGGATTTCAGAGAAAAGCAGATGTCGTATGTCTTTCTGAGTCGTCCAAGACGATTCGGAAAGTCGCTCTTTGCCTCTACTCTTCAAGCTTATTTCGAGGGTAGAAAGGAACTCTTCGAGGGATTGGCAATAGCTGATTATGAGAAGGATTGGGTGAAGCATCCTGTGCTTCATTTTGATATGAGCGGTGCCAAGCACTTTGATGCTGATGCCTTGAACAGTTATCTGAATCTGCAGCTTTTGCCCTATGAAAAGCTATACGGTAAGGGAGAAGGTGAAAAATATCCTAATGAAAGACTGGATGGTATCGTAAAGCGTGCTTATGAGCAAACGGGCGAAAAGGCGGTTGTCATCATCGATGAATATGATGCCCCATTGCTGGATGTGGTACATGAGAAGGAGAACCTGCAGCCCCTCCGCCGCATCATGCAGAACTTCTACAGTCCTCTGAAAAAGCTCGACCCATACCTGGAGTTTACCTTCATCACAGGTATCACCAAGTTCTCGCAGCTCAGCATCTTCAGCGAGCAGAATAACCTCGACAATATCAGCATGTTCGACCAGTACTCCGCCATCTGCGGTATCAGCAAGACGGAGCTTATCACACAGATGAAACCGGATATTGAGGCTTTGGGAGAAGACCTAGGTATGACGTATGAGGAGTGCCTGGCAGAGCTGACAAGATTCTACGACGGCTATCATTTCAGTAAGAAATCTGAAGATGTTTTCAATCCGTTCAGCCTGGTAAAGGCACTGAATGCACGGGATATTGCTCCTTACTGGTTTGGCTCGGGTACTCCGTCTTATCTTATTAAGACATTGCAGAAGTATCACGTCAATGTGATGGATATTGAGAAGAAATCATGTGATGTGGATGACTTTGATGTTTCGCCGGAAATGATGACTTCTGCGCTTCCGTTGCTCTATCAGAGCGGTTATCTCACCATCAAGAAGTATAATCCGATGTTGCATCGTTATACTTTGGAATATCCTAACAGGGAGGTAAAGATTGGTATGCTCAAGAGTCTTGCACCTAACTATCTTTCACCAATATCTTTGGATAATAACAGCCTGGTGGGTGATTTCCTGGAAATGCTTTATGATGGAGATGTAGAGGGAGCAATGATTCGATTGAAAGCATATCTTGCCAGCATCTCCAACCGTTTGAGCAATAAGAACGAACGGGATTTCCAGACGGTGTTCTATCTTATCTTCAACCTGATGGGCGCCCATATGAGGGTAGAGGAGGATAGTGCAATAGGCAGGGCTGATGCAGTGGTATATATGCCTGATGCTGTATTTGTTTTCGAATTGAAGTATGATGGTTCTGCCGAAGAAGCAATCAAACAGATAGATGAAAAGGGATATCTGATTCCATATTCTGCTGATGGTAAACGCTTGTTCAAAATTGGTGTTAATTACGATAGTAATCAGCGGACAATTAGTGATTGGAAGATAAAGGAAGGATAAAATACTGTACTTTAGTATATAGTTCTGCAACGGGCTGAAGGGGCAGCTGTCTCTTCAGCCCGTTTGGTTGTATGCTCAGCATGAGCTTATTCTAATGGGTGCAAGTCCCTAACAAGCCCTAATAGCGGGATTGTATAGCCAATAGCAAGGGTGTCCACTGCGAGGTGGAATCTGAAAGAAGCTG
>ERZ780195.2084-NODE-2084-length-14394-cov-3.681916_pt1 | contig 14394 bp, 13 predicted proteins | sample MGYA00511017_ERZ780195 | MGnify/ENA primary metagenome ERZ780195 (study PRJEB29588, sample SAMEA2159974) | human gut metagenome | biome: human gut; feature: human-associated habitat; material: faeces | place: Denmark | collected 2008/2010 ...
AATCTTTGATTAACCACTTCGCGATTACGATATCCGTCTCTTAACTATCTCGTCCATTGGACTAGCCTCTCTTTTCTGAAACATTTGTTTTTCGTTTCTTTTCTCTATATTCAATTGTGTGCCTCATTTCTTTCTCTTCCGCTTTTCTTTTCTCACTCTTTCTTTTTATATTTCTTTCTATCTTGGGAATCCAAAAATCACGATGACTTTTAATATCATCTTGTTTTATTTTCCAATTGTACCCGTGCCAGAATTCACTGTCACAAAAAACAGCAACCTTTTTCCCTTTAAACACAATATCAGGCTTGCCAAATACACTTTTGGCATTCTTTCTGTAACGAGTGCCACGTGACCAAAGTTCTTTTCTCAGAAGAACCTCAATCTTGGTATCCTTACATCTTATTGCCTGCATATTTTTGTGTCTTTGCTCTGCAGTATGCGTATCCATGACAACATCTCCCATTCACCCTGTATATGGAAAACAGAGCGTTATGACTGCCTGATGGAATAGCAGTTCATTAATTGCAGGATAAGACGCATTTTACTTTTGCGTCGTATATGCTTCATAAATAATAACACAAATTGGTTTTGTGGCATCTTTAGGCATCAACGAGAATTTGTGCTGTTTCTGACGCCCCTTTGATGCGTCCGCCTTTACCGTGATTTAGAACCCGACGGACTGGGAAAACCGTCTCTCGGAGGTCTTTTCTGCTGTCATAAAGCCTTCCGTTTGATGTCTTTCGATTGTATAACACAACAATTCTATTATATTATACAATCGTTCAAACAAAAGCGCAACGCATTTAGGTGAAAATGTCTACAAATCATTGTCTGACATTGCAAAAAAGTCCCAATTAATATCCATTACTCGGTGAGGCTCATGTAGATTCAGAGCTGAATGTATGCAATCGACATTACAATTTGTATGGGAGATTTGAAAAAATACAAAACGAACTATGAGATTATAGAGCTGCTGAAATCGCAGAATTGCATCTGTCGTTAGGAAACACGGCAGTGACAGTAAAATGAAAAGGTTCGTTCTGTTTGCAGGTGCTGCACGGTATCATTTTCCGAAACACTGATGTTCGGCATTGAGACTGTTGCTGTATCATTCCAACCAAGAAATCAAAAAGACCGAAGCTGCAAAGCACATTGCCTCGCAACTGCGGTCTTTTGGTTTGGCTTATAAGCGGCATTCTGCATCCATGAAAACAGAGCCTTCAGTAACACAAACGCACACTATATTGCCAAAACGTATTATCGTCCTTTTTTTACATCAAATAATATTTGTGCATCAATCTTGGGCGCACAATTTCTGCGGGTTCTATCGATAACGAAATCCCATAGGTCGGGGGCGTTTGTCTTGCGATCGACAAAGGAATCGTCAAGGTTTCCGACTCGTGCCATCAGGATGCTCATTTGACGGCGGTAGTGGGTATCTTTGTCGGCTATAAACTGCCGAAAATCCGGGCGGCTGCGCAGACTGTGATACTTCCGAACATCATAGTCACAGACAGCATAGAGATACTTCTCGCCATACTCGCCGAATTTCAGCACACTGTAGTCATTAAAGATGGCTTCGGCAATCTTATGCTGATTCTCTTTCAGTGAATAATTGTCCATAAAAAGGTTGATTGGATGAGCGTTCATAAGGGAATATCCTCGCTATTGAAATCTTTGGCTTTTGCTTCGCTTTCTTGGATCGATGCTTGATCTGCGCGAAGCTGGTTGTAATTGATTTCCGGCTTATACAAATCGATGGCGTGCATAAGCAGCCCTTCGTGTTCTTTATACCATCTGCGTTCCTGCCCTACGGTAACACCGGTATCCGGCAAAATCTCCGCGTCCTCGGCAAGTTGCTCCTCCGACTGATATTCCGGTTCAGGCAGGTTGCGTGTGCTTTGATCCAGAATATGCTTGATTCTAAGCAGAGATTTCTTGGCCGGCATAGCCTGCAGGGTGTCAGGCAGGCGGATCGAAACACGACCATCTTCATCTTCTACGATTTCCAGTCCGTGATAGCTGGTATGCATTTCATAGATGATACCCAAAAGACCCTCTACGGTATCAACATCCAAGGGCTGCAGCATACTTGGAACCACCTCAAGCGCGAGCGCCAGACGGTCGAGAATCTCCTCTTTGGGGTGACGTGTGCCATATTCATAAGCCTGAAGGTGGGTCGTCACAATTCCCACCATGTCGGCCAGCTTTTTTTGAGAAAAGCCATTTTCCATACGGAGCTTTTTTATTCGTCTGCCTTGGGTATCCATAATATTTCCCCCAAAATATGAAAAAAATAAGAAATAATAGCACAAATAGTTGACATACAAAAAGTGTGTGCTATAATGAGTGCATAGCCAAGACATACAAAAAGTATTTCTTGGTTATGCACCTTGAAAACTGAATATACCAAGTCTTCAATTTTTGCAAATGTTTGTGTTCCTGTGCACAGCGCTGAACAGATAAACACTTATTTATTAAATTATACCGCAGGAGGGATAGTTATGGCAAGATACAGCAAGCAAAAATCTCGTATGAACAGGGATGAACATCCAGCGTTCGTGCCTATGCTCAAAACCGTGGAGCAGATGGCGCTTATTTCCGGCATCGGAGAAAACAAGCTGCGTAAATTAGCCGAGGAAAATCCTGCCGCCGGGTGGGTTATTATGAACGGCAACCGTATTCAAATCAAGCGCAAACAGTTTGAAAAAATGATTGATACCATAGACACAATCTGATAGTGAAATTGAGCCTTGAATGTGCTATAATGGGATAAGCATATCAAGGCTCTTTCCGTCTTGGAAAGGAGCATTGAAAAATGTCAAAGAAAAGACGTGACAGCAAAAATCGAGTTTTGCGGTCGGGAGAGAGCCAGAGAAAAGACGGAAGATATGCTTACAAATATATAGATACCTTTGGTAATCCGCAGTTTGTGTATGCGTGGAAGTTAGTACCTACGGACAAGACCCCTGCCGGAAAGCGTGAGGATATATCCCTACGAGAAAAGGTAAAAGAGATACAGAAAGACCTTGACGACGGGATAGACACCATAGGCAAGAAAATGACGGTCTGCCAACTTTATGCAAAGCAGATACGCCACCGGGGAAATGTAAGGTACAATACGAAAAACGGACGCAAGCGGCTGATGAAGCTACTGCAAGAAGATAAACTTGGGGGCTGCCCGATTGACAGCGTGAAGCTGTCCGACGCGAAAGAATGGGCAATCCGCATGAAAGAAAAAGGAATTTCCTATAAGACTATCAGTAATGACAAGCGTTCCTTGAAAGCTGCCTTTTACACAGCGATACAGGACGATTGCATAAGGAAAAATCCTTTTGACTTCCAGTTAAACACTGTCATTGAAGATGATACAGAACCAAAGGTTCCGCTAACACCAGCGCAGGAAGAAAGTTTTTTGTCCTTTGCTCAAAATGACAAAGTTTATCAGAAGTATAATGACGAGCTTATTATTTTGCTTGGGACAGGGCTTCGTATCTCTGAACTTTGCGGGCTGACCGATACTGACATTGACTTTGAGAATAGGATAATCAATGTAGACCACCAACTTTTAAGAAGTGCGGAAACAGGATATTACATTGAAACACCAAAAACGAAAAGCGGTATTCGTCAAATTCCAATGAGCGAAAAAGTATATGAAGCATTTAACCGAGTGCTGAAACGGCGCAGGGGTGCAAAAGCTGTTACTATTGACGGTTACAGCAACTTCCTTTTCCTCAACCGGGACGGCTACCCGAAAACAGCTACCAATTATGACGGTATGTTTAGGGGGCTTGCAAAGAAGTACAACAAGTACCATGAGGAAGCTCTACCGAAAGTAATGACACCGCACACCTTACGTCATACGTTCTGTACCAACATGGCAAATGCCGGAATGAACCCGAAAGCATTACAGTACATTATGGGACATTCCAACATTACTATGACGCTGAACTATTACGCACACGCTACTTTCGACAGCGCAAAAGCTGAAATGCTGCGGATAGCAGCTTAGTAGTAAATCAAGGTTTTACTACTTCTTTACTACTTTTGAAAGCAAAAACCTAAGCGGATATAAAAATATATGTGAGTTTCTTCCGATACGAAAAATGCCGGAAAAGCCTGTAAATACGGGCTATACCGGCATATAAGAACTTCTAAAAAGATAATCAAAATTCATATCTAATTTTCCATAAAAAAGTTGATTATCTGATAGAAAAATGAAAAGGGGAGCAGATATGCAGTTACTAATCAAACAACGTGTATTTTCCTGGTCAGACACGTATGATATCTATGACGAGCAGGGGAACCAAAAGTATTTTGTGAAAAATGAATTTATCTCGCTGGGACACCGTCTGCATGTGTACGATGCGGCGCATAATGAAATTGGGTTTATCAAACAGAAATTATTTTGCTTTCTTCCGACTTTCGAAATTGAATGGAACGGGCAGTTAATGGGACATATCGAAAAACGTTTTGCACTGTTCCGCCCCAAATACGATGTAGATTTCATGGGATGGCGTGCAGAAGGTGACTTCATGGGATGGGATTACGATGTATATGAAGCCTGCAGTGCAGTCGTCCACGTACATAAAAAACTTCTGAGCTGGGGTGACATGTATGTCATCGAATATGATAATCCGAGCAATGAAATTCCGGCATTATTACTGGTGCTGGCGATCGATGCGGCAAACTGTTCACAAAATAATGGATAGCTGGTGGTGTCTGGAATGGCGTCAGGGGAGATGCGGATATGAGAACTTTGGGAAATATTCTGTGGTTTATATTTGGAGGCATGTTCGGCGGACTTGCATGGATTTTTGCAGGATGCATCTGGTGTATTACGATTGTTGGAATTCCGTTTGGACGGCAGTTTTTCAAGATGGCAAGGCTTTCGTTTATGCCATTTGGCACGAGTGTAATTGGATAAAAGGTGTATGGAAAAAGATCGGGTTACCGGTCTTTTTCTATGCGTATCATGAGGCGGCCATTCCTTTGATGCAAATAGAAACATGATAAAAGTATTGCGCAGCAGAATAAAGTATGATACTATAAATTTACAGAAAAAATAAAGAAACGATAGAATATTTAGTATTAATTAAAAAATCAGGAAACAGAAGGAGGGAAGTTTATGAAGATAAGACAGACAATCTTTTTATTACCTTTGTTTTTGCTGGCGGGCTGCGCATCTGCAGGAGGATCACAGAGCAGAGATCTGGATTTAAAGGAACTCTGTACAGAGGAGCAGGTTTTCCAGTATGCGGATTTTGAATGGGGAACGGATTCGGAACAGCTTTTCAAACAGAGCTCCCTGAAGTTTGATGAAAAAGATCTGGGACAGGGTGATGAGAGCAGCACAAAGACATACGAGAGCAAAGAAAAATTTTCCCTGGAAAATGCAGAATCTAACATGGATCTGGAATTTTCGGACGGTCAGCTGAGTCAGGTTTCCTTTACTTTTGACATCGAACAGGATGCCAATACATGGATTCAGAAAGAAGTAGACGAACTGAATTCTTTATACGGCGGAGGAATTGCAACTGGACTCGGAAATCAGATTTATCAGTGGCAGGGGGAGCAGGATACGGTTCTGCAGCTGACGGCTTTTACGGAAGGGGATGAAAGCGCAACCGTTATCTTAAGCGTGGCATCGATGGAATACTCGATTGGATCATAAAATTGACAGATACGGGCGCATCAGACGGCAATGTCTGGTGCGCCTGCTTTTTTGTGAAAAAACTTTCCAAAGCTTTTAAAAGCCAGAAAGATAGAATGACAAAAGTGTCACAGATGTGATATAGTAATAGAATAATGTGAAAAAGAGAAGGATTTGACAAAAGAGATGGAGTTAGGAAATTTTCAGAAATCAGTAGATTCAGATGAAATCAAAACAATGGCATTTGAAATCATCGGAAAACCGGTGAAAGCGGTTTCACGCATCTGCGAGCAGTGGGGCGAGGCGGAAGATGAAGTGCGGGAGTACGATGTGTATGTGATCGAGACAGATGCAGGAAAATATACACTGAAGAAAACCGGCAGCAAAGAAGCGCAGATTTATGCGCAGTATCTGTCAAAAGGAGAGTTTCACGTACCGCAGTATGTCGGCATGCGGCAGGCAGAGGATGCGGACTGGATCTGCATGAAGTATGTAGAAGGAAACGACATGCGGGATATGACGGACGAGACAACAGAAAAAGCGGCAGAAACCTTAAGTAAAATTCAGTCGTATTTCTGGACACCGTCGATGGACAAAGCGCCGGAAAATGAAGTGGAGCAGAGATTTGTCGAATACTGGAAACGCGTTCTGCGCCGAGCATCGTCCGTAGCGGATGATCCAATTCTGCGGAAAGTGTATCAGATGTTCCTGGACCGCCAGCTGACTTGTCCATGTACAATGTCAAACGGTGATTTCCTGCAGTGGAATGTGATCTATGACGGCGAAAATGTTGTCATGATTGACTGGGGATTTGGTGGAATGATGCCGTATTCTCTGGACATTGCAAGATTCCTGGCACATGCGACCGAGACACGGAGTACTTTCCCGTTCTACATGAACGATGCACAGAAAGAGCTGTTTCTGGATCGGATGTATGAAGCGTTAAAGACAAAGATTTCACGCGAACAGTTCAATCTGGATGTGAAGCTGGCCACGCTGAATGAGTATATCGAGTTTGTGGAAGCAGAAGAGGACGAAGACGGCTGGTATCTGGAGCATGCACAGGCGCTGGCAGAGGAACTTCTCAATTTGTAAAAAAACGGATTGCATTTATCTGTAAGTTGTCCTATAATAGGGAACAGAAAATAAAAAGAAAGAGCACCATTGGTGTAAAGGTGAGGGAATGTTTCTGCGATAATCGACTTTAAGAAAAACACAAAGAATGGACAGCCTGGAAAACAGGCCTGTTTTTCGTGTACGCTTAAAGACGAGAATCGCTGAATCATTTCCCTTTTTTATGAGAATAGAACAGGGATATTTTTTTGCGGGTCTGTTTTGCGTACGCAGGACAGGCTCGTTTTGCGTAAAAAAGCAGAAAAGAGGCTGCCGGAGCAAAGGGGGCTTCTGTATGATGCAGATAAAAAAATTAACACTGACACATAAAAAAGATCTGCGAGTGATTCTCGAAGATTTTCAGCTTGTACTGAATGACGGTGATAAGGCCGTTATCATTGGAGAGGAGGGAAACGGAAAATCGACGCTGCTGAAGTGGATGTACGATCCCGCACTGACGGAAGATTACATCGAATCCACAGGCGAGCGCATCATCGGAAAGGAGCGGCTTGGATATCTGCCGCAGGAACTTCCGGAGGCGGAGAAAACGAAGACGGTGTATGAGTATTTCTATGAAAAAGAAAAGTTCTGGGATCAGACACCGAAGGATCTGGCGGTGCTGGCAAGAAAATTTGGTCTGACGGAAGAGTTTTTCTATCGGGATCAGCAGATGAGTGAGCTTTCCGGCGGCGAGAAGGTGAAAGCGCAGATGATGCGTCTTCTCATGGAGGATGTCACGGTCCTTCTGCTGGATGAGCCGTCAAATGATATTGATCTTGCGACACTGGAACTTCTGGAGAAACTGATCCGCGAATGGGAGCATATTGTTGTTTTTATTTCGCACGATGAAACGCTGATTGAAAACACGGCAAATATGGTCATTCATATTGAACAGATTGTGCGGAAGACAAAATCGAGATACACGGTTGCGAAACTTCCCTATCGGACGTATGTAGAGGAGCGCCTGCAGAATTTCGAGCGCCAGGAACAGAAGGCGCAGAGTGACAGGAGAGAGAAAGCGCTGCGCGATGAGAAATACCGAAAGGTATACCAGAGCGTGCAGAACGCCTTGAACAACTGTTCCCGTCAGGCACCGTCCGTGGCGAAAAATCTGAAGGACAAAATGCATACCGTAAAGGCGATGAACCGCAGATTTGAAAAAGAAGATGCCCGCATGACAGAAATGCCGGAGCAGGAGGAAGCGATTTACTTCCAGCTTGGAGGAGCAGAGGCAGCCATGCCCGCCGGGAAAACGGTCATCGAATATCAGCTTCCGAAACTGGAAACGCCGGATGGGGAGCGGGTTCTGGCGGAAAATATCACCTTAAAGATAAGAGGACCGGAAAAAATATGCATTGTCGGCCCGAACGGGGCAGGCAAGACAACACTGCTGAAAAAGATTGCGGCAGAGCTGAAAGAACGGGAGGATCTCCGCGTAGATTATATGCCGCAGAATTATGAGGATCAGCTGGATCTTTCCATGACGCCGGTCGATTTTCTGGATTCCACCGGGGAGAAGAGTGAGAGGACGAAGATTCGGACGTATCTCGGATCGCTGAAGTACACGGCAGACGAGATGGATCACCCCATCCGCGAACTGTCCGGCGGCCAGAAGGCAAAAGTATTGCTTCTGAAAATGAGCCTTGGCAATGCCAATGTGCTGATTCTGGATGAACCAACCCGAAACTTTTCACCCTTATCGGGACCGGTCATAAGAAAAATGCTCCGCGAATTTCCAGGCGCCATCATCAGCATTTCGCATGACAGAAAGTATATCGGAGAGGTGTGCGGGAAGGAGTATCTGCTGGAAAAAGACGGACTCAGACTGATCAGAGAAGAAAAATAAAAATATTTGATAACGAAAAATACGACGGTGGCTGGCCGTCGTATTTTTCCGTGGAGAGATTATGTTTGTCTTAAGAGAAGGTTTCACAGCAGATTCTGTTCCGGTGAAGTCGGGAAAAATGTTAATTTTATATTGAATTAGGTCGGGAAAAATGTTAAATTAGAGTAAGAATAACCAGGGAAAAATGTGAAATAATAAAAAAGAGAAATGGAGGAAGATCAGCATGCGTCGATTTGCAATGGATAAACTATTAGACTGGAAGAAAAAAAGTAACAGAAAACCACTGATTTTAATGGGAGCCCGGCAGGTTGGTAAAACGTGGTTAATGAAAGAATTTGGTAAGACATATTATGAAAAAACCGCCTACATTTCTTTTTACAATAATCAGAGAATGCAGGCGGTTTTCGATACGGATTTCGATATAAAACGTATTATTATGAACCTCAATATTGAATCAGGCGTAACGATCACCCCAGAGAATACATTGATTGTTCTGGATGAAATTCAAAATGCACCGAAAGCGTTGGAATCTTTGAAATATTTTTGCGAAGAAGCACCGGAATATCATGTAATAGCAGCAGGTTCACTTCTTGGCGTGGCGCTTCATGAGGGAATATCCTATCCGGTGGGAAAAGTAGATTTACTGGATTTATATCCATTCAATTTTAGAGAATTCCTGTGCGCTATGGACGAAGAAGGGCTGGAAAGTGCATTGGAAACAAAGGATTACAATTTAATTGACAATTTTGCGGATAAATATTTGTTCTGGCTGAAAAATTATTATTATACAGGCGGCATGCCAGCAGTTGTAGATGCATTTCGCTTGAATAAAGATTATGCAGAAGTACGACAGATACAGAGTGATATTGTACGGCAGTATGAGGGTGATTTTGGAAAGCATATTAAAGCAAAAGTTCTCCCAAGAATACGAATGGTATGGGATTCTATTCCGATGCAGCTGGCGAAGGAGAATAAAAAATTTTTCTTTGGACAGATAAAGAAAGGAGCCAGAAGCAGCGAATTTGAAATAGCAATTCAGTGGCTTCTGGATTGTGGATTAGTATATAAAGTCAACCGGGTAAATGAGCCTCATATGCCGTTGAAGGCGTATAAAAATATGAATGCATATAAATTATTCGTACTGGATGTAGGACTGCTCGGAGCAATGAGTGAACTGCCAGCAGAATCCATATTGGAGGGTAACGATATTTTTGTTGAATTTAAAGGCGCGCTTACAGAACAGTACGTTCTGCAGCAGTTGATTTCAGATACCCCTTATACGCCATATTATTATGGAAATGAAAAAGCAACTTTCGAGCAGGATTTTCTGATTCAGAAGGCAAAGAGTATTGTGCCGATTGAAGTAAAGGCGGAACAGAACATTCGATCCCATAGTCTTAAAACATATTGCGAAAAGTTCCAGCCGGAAGAAGCAGTTCGATTTTCAACATTGAAGTATAAAAAGCAGGAGTGGATGGTAAATATACCATTATACGCTGTTTGCAACTTATAAATTAAAACAGCTATAAATCCCACGAAAGAAGGTGATCCCAATGCCATTTAAAATCATCCGAAACGACATCACAAAAGTTCATGCCGATGCGATCGTCAACACAGCTAACCCTTAGCCAATTTACGTGAAAACGTATCAGAGGGGCGGTTACTTTAATCAAAGCCAGACGTTCCACCCGTTTTACCAGCCGGAGCAGATCAAAAAGGAAGAACTGGACAAAATTCTCGAAGCCGACAGCATCGCTGATGACAGCACAATCCAGAATGCTTTTTACGATGCCCAGACAGTTGTCTATCTGTTTGCACCGTATACCTACCCAAACGACGCACAGGACTGCTGCGTTGCAAAATCATTTACGATCAGGCAGAATAAACCGAAAAATCCCGGGGAAATATGTGAACTTCCGGGGTTCATTTTGGATGGAAATATTCTTGCAATTTTACAGCGCAGTTATTATAATAAAGACAAGTTCTGCGATAAACTCATTTTTCGCAGAAAACGCCAGAAGCGGAGGCTGACGTTCAAAAAACAAAAAAGGAGCGTAAGAGAAATGGCAAAAATTTTAATTAGCCCTTCTAAATATTTACAGGGCGCAGGGGAAATGAAAAACATCGGAACATATGCGGCAAAATGCGGAAAGAAAGCACTGGTTCTGATCAGCCAGGGAGGCTACAGACGGATCGGAGCAATGATCGAAGAAAGCTTTGCGGGAAGCGACTGCGACGTTGTTTTTGATTATTTCAACGGCGAGTGTTGTGAGAGTGAGATCAACCGTCTGGTTGCTATCGTGAAAGAAAAAGGCTGTGATCTGGTTATCGGTGTCGGCGGAGGCAAAATTTTTGATACCGCAAAAGCAGTTGCCTACTACGCAGAAACACCAGTATTCATCTGCCCGACCATTGCATCGACCGATGCACCGTGCAGCGCACTGTCTGTTGTATACACAGAAGAGGGTGTATTCGAGAGATACCTCTTCCTTCCGGCAAACCCGAACCTGGTTCTGATGGACACTGACATCATCGTAAAATCTCCAGTCCGCCTGACCGTAGCCGGAATGGGTGATGCACTTGCCACCTATTTTGAAGCAAGAGCCTGCCAGAGAAGCGGAGCTACTTCCTGCGCCGGTGGAAAAACAACCGAGGCAGCGATGGCACTCGCGAAACTCTGCTTTGACACTCTGATGGAAGAAGGTGTAAAAGCCAAAATCGCTCTTGAAGCCGGCGTATGCACCCCGGCAGTCGAGAAAGTCATCGAGGCCAACACCCTCCTTTCCGGAATCGGTTTTGAAAGCGCAGGCCTCGCAGGAGCCCACGCCATCCACAACGGCTTCACCGTACTCGAAGAGTGCCATCACATGTACCACGGTGAAAAAGTAGCCTTCGGAACCCTGACTCAGCTCGTCCTGGAAAACGTACCGCTCGATGAACTCGAAGACATCATCTTATGGTGTATCGAAGTCGGTCTCCCAGTCACCTTGGCTGAACTCGGTGCCGGAAACGTAACCGACGACCAGCTCATGGAAGTAGCCAAAACCGCATGCGCAGAGACCGACACCCTCCACAACATGCCATTCGAAGTAACCCCGGAGACCGTCTTCGCCGCCATTAAAGCAGCCGACGCCTACGGTAGATACTATCTCGACGAAGAAGAATAACCCGTATGAAAAAAGATCTCCTGCCAACCCCAGGAGATCTTTTTTCATACCCAAATTTAATCAATACAAAAAATAGAAGTTTCCAACTCCCTTCCTATATGTTAAAATAAACTCACCCCATTTCACAGAAAAAACATAAACCCATGTTAAAGTAAAATGGTAAAAATATCAAACATAAAAACACAACGAGATTAGGAAAAAGCACGAGCGGGCGGGCAGCCGTTTTTTTTCCGTCCGTCAAATAAAGGAGACTTTCAATCATGGACAAATTAAAAATCCTAGTAGTAGACGACGAAAGCCGTATGCGCAAACTTGTCAAAGATTTTTTAGTAAAAGCCGGATACGACGTCATCGAAGCCGGAGACGGCGAGCAGGCCGTCGACACCTTCTATGCCCAGAAAGACATCGCCCTCATCATCCTCGATGTTATGATGCCCAAAATGGATGGCTGGCAGGTCTGCCGCGAAATCCGCCAGAACTCCAAAGTCCCGATCATCATGCTCACCGCCAAAAGCGAAGAACGCGATGAACTCCTCGGCTTTGACCTCGGCGTAGACGAATACATCTCAAAACCATTCTCCCCGAAAATCCTCGTCGCCCGCGTCGAAGCCATCCTGCGCCGCAGCGGCAAAACCGGCGAAGACGACGTATTAGAAGCCGGCGGCATCCGCATCGACAAAGCCGCCCACATGGCATCCATTGACGGAAAACCAATGGAGTTAAGCTATAAAGAATTCGAACTCCTCACCTACTTCCTCGAAAACCAGGGAATCGCCCTCTCCAGAGAAAAAATCCTGAACAACGTCTGGAACTACGACTACTACGGCGACGCCCGCACCATCGACACCCACGTCAAAAAACTTCGCAGCAAAATGGGCGACAAAGGCGATTTAATCAAGACCATCTGGGGCATGGGCTATAAATTCGAGGCGGACGAATCATGAACGGAACAGAAAAACAAAATGAGACTTCCATGGAGATGCCTGCAGAAGATTCCCGTGTGACAATGGGAAATCAGACGGAGAAAAAGCACCGGTTTCACTTGAAAATGCCACAAAAGGGAAGAAAACACTCCGTCAAAAAACGAATTGCCTACACTTTTATTGCGACCATGGCAGCTACCCTGCTTATCATCGGCCTGATCAATTACTTCTTTCTCGGGTCCTTTTATATCCGGGATAAAGAACACATTCTGGCAGAGAGCTTTCAGAAACTGAATGCGACAGGCGGAGACAGCGACGATATCCCTGATACCTTCGAGCAGTTCTGCGTTACCAACAACCTGAAAGTTATTATTACCGGACCGGAGCTCAGCAGCTTCGTCTATTCCAACGCAACCGACCGCCAGAGCCTCCAGACCCTGATCTTCGGCCTGATCAGCGGAAACGAGCAGGCAAATACCAAAGTCGTTGACAGCAAAGACAACTATCAGATCCAGAAATTCTACGACAGCCACGCCGATGCCGAGTATCTGCAGATCATCGGCTGGTTTGACAATGGAAACTGCTACTTTGCAAGATGCCCGCTGGAGAGCATCACGGATGCGGTCGGCCTTTCCAACCAGTTTTACCTCTTTATCGGCATTCCGATCATCATCATCGGTGCCATTGTGATCTGGATCATCACCCGCCAGATCGTCCGTCCGGTGCAGGAGCTGAAGGGCTTTGCAAAGGTCTCTCTCGCCCCCGGCGAGAGCAGGACGGTGAGCATCGCTCTGGACGACAAGGCGTTCCGCTACTGGAACGTCAAGACCAACGCATGGGAGGTCGAGGGCGGCAGCTACCAGCTCCGGGTGGGCGCGTCCAGCGTGGACATCCGCCTGACGGCAGACATCACCGTCAAGGGCACCAATGCCCCCGACCCCTACGCGGGCCTGAGCCTGACCCACTACGTCTCCGGTCAGATCACCTATGTGACCGACGCCGAGTTCGAGGCCCTGCTGGGCCATCCCATCCCGGAGGACGTCGTCCGCATCGACCGGAACATGACGCTGGGCGAGATGGACCATGGCCGCAGTCCGCTGGGCTGGGCGGCCAGCGCCGTGCTGGGCCCCCTGCCCCAGAAGGTGCTGCGCAGCCGTCTCGACGCCAGCTTTGCAAAGGGCAAGCCCGACCTGAATACCGTCTTCCAGTACAATATGCCCCTCCGTGCGCTGGCAAAGATGACCAACGGCATGGTCAGCATGGGGATGGTGGACGGCCTCGTCTGGGAGCTGAAGGGCTTCTGGCTGGTGGGCATCGTCCGGGTCATCTACGAATTTATCAAGAACGCCATCCTGAACGCCCAGCTGAAAAAGCGGCTGCGTCAGGGCTGAGAAGGAGGAACGACCGTGAATTTCTGGAATACCTTTGCCCAAAAGCATCCGGCTGCGGCCAAATGGGTGCGGGAGGGCGGACTGTTCGTTATCGTGTCCAACCTCATCACCGTGTTCAAGTACCTGCTGCTGCAATTTCTGCCCAAAGCTTTTGCCGGTCTGCCGGTGGTGGACTTCGGCTGGCCGGGCATCGACATCACCCTGTTCGGCGAGACCTTCAAGTGGAACATCCTCGGCTACGACGCCGCCCACGGCGGCCTGCCCTACTTCTGCGCCTACATGATCGCCATGGTCATCGGCG